>ERZ1643246.2856-NODE-2856-length-15674-cov-19.183815_pt1 | contig 15674 bp, 15 predicted proteins | sample MGYA00579265_ERZ1643246 | MGnify/ENA primary metagenome ERZ1643246 (study PRJEB29033, sample SAMEA4952261) | chicken gut metagenome | biome: Broiler Chicken; feature: Gastrointestinal Tract; material: Caecum | place: Ireland | collected 2018 | study: Broiler... | reverse complement strand
CAAAAGAACTGGCAAAAATGCTGGGCGGGGAGATCGGCTTTAAAGATACGGAAGGCGGAGGAGCGACGTTCTTCCTAAGGCTTTGTTTATGAATTCTCTTTTCTGCTGAATAGTTTGCCCTCGGAAAGCAGCAGCCCGGCCAATGTCAGCACAGTCCCGGCTCCGGTCAGCGCCGTAAACGGCTCATGCAGGATCAGTACAGAAGCAGTGATGGTAATAACCGGAGTAAGGTAAATATAAATACTTGTCTTTACTGCCCCCAGCAGTTTTACCGCAAAGTTCCATGTAACAAAGCACAGTGCAGAAGCTCCCAGCCCCAGAAAGAGAATATTCAGTAAATAAACAGGATTTGTGAACCGCATCAGATCAAGTTTAAAATCAAACAGGAAAAGAGCCGGTATCATAAACAGGATACCGTAAAGAAATATCCGTCTGGTCGTCAAAATGGTATTGTAACCATAGCTGCTTATCTTTCTCGTCAGGATTGAATAACACGCCCATATAAATGCAGCCAGAAGCGCCAGCAGATCTCCCGCAGGATTAAGCTCCATAGCCGCGCCGTTAAAGCTGATCAGCACGATTCCGGCCATGGCAATAAGAAAGCCGATGAAAAAATTCGCCCGGAGCTTCTCATCCTATTTCAAAAATATGCGGGCCAGAATCGCCGTAAAAAACGGAGCCACGGAAATGATCACTCCTACATTAGATGCCATTGTATAAGTCAGCGCAATATTCTCCAGCAGATAATACAGACACACTCCGCATAATCCTGCTGCCGCGAAAGTAAGTTCCTGCCTGCGTGTGGTTCCTCTCATGCGATGAGGGCAGACAAGCAGCAGAGCGATCAACCCCATTACAAAGCGGAAAAAGAGAATTTCAATCGGCTGAAAATCCACAAGAAGCACTTTTGTGGAAATAAAAGTCGTACCCCATATTATAATCGTGAGCAGGGCTGACAGATGCCCCGATGCTTTACTTTGTTCCATGTCTTCTTCCTCTCGTTTTCCTTATGACACTCAGAAATACATTTCTTATTTTATCATTTCAGGGCAGAAATGGCTTATAAAATATCACCATTTTCAGATAAATAGACTATCGTAAACAGAGCATTGAGATATACCCGTCGTAGAAGTTCATCACTGTGGCAATGACTTCTGGGTTGGCCTCTGTCGCTGACATGGTCAATATCATGAGTGATCCGTATCAGTATCCCTTCGGACTTCTTCGTGCGGCAGCCTGTCTTTTCATAATTCAGAACCATTTTGGGAAGGGACAGGGGCAGAATCAGGAAAGGAATCTGCAGATCCGGCTCCAGTATTCTTCCAGTTCCCGATTTCCTGACTGATAGATTTCATGTTTTGCTCCGAGAATCTTTACGAGGGAAACCGCCGTGTTTTGACTACATTTTTTCGCAAACGTTTCTGTCTCTTTATTGGATACAAATGTTTCCTTTTCTGCCTGAAATATCAGAAGAGGAGTCCGGATCATCCGGCAGCTCTTTCGCATCAGAAAATGATTTAATTGTCCGACAGACATAAGCCATCCGTAGGAGGCTGCATTCATCTGAAACAGCGGATCCGCGTCACGTTTTTTCCGGTAGTATTCGAATCTTGCCCGTGACGTGGCTGCGCTGTCCTCAAACTGCTCCTGTCCGTCATAAGGCTTCTGTCCCATAACATAATCCCGCTCTTTTCCTGCCATGCAGAATAAGCCGGCGGTTATCTGCGCGGCAGTCCATGGGATATTTCCGGTCAGCGGCCGGATCATGGGAGAACTCAGGACTGCTTTTTTGAACAGTCCGGGATATATGGATGCTGCCGCAGCCCCGATCCCTCCGCCCATAGAATGCGCGTAAAGGAAGAGCGGCAGATCCGGGTATGTTCTCTTCGCAAATTCTGCTGTATAGACAAGATCATTTACATACCTGTCAAAGCTGTCCGTATGTACAAGGGAAAGATCATCTGCCAGCCGGTAGCTGCGCCCGTGGCCGCAGTGCTCGACACAGAAAACATGAAAATTCATTTTTAGGAAATAGTAAACCGGCTCAAGATACTTTTCCGCTGTCTCCGTGAATCCGTGCGAAATCAGAATGACGCCACGGGGTGTATCTGCCCGATAGGAGACACAGTACAGCTTTTTCCCGGCTTCCCGTTCCAGAAAAAAGATCTTCCGGCGTTCTGTCAGGTACGGAATCACCTTTTCCTCCATTGCGGAGACATAATTTCTTTCGTCTATAATAATTACACCCGCTTCTTTCATATATCCGACTTTCATCCTTTCAATCCGATCTCGGCATTGATTTTCTGTTCATTGTAGAAGACCAGCAGGATTCCTCCCAGGAAGCAGAATCCGGCTGCTCCAAAAGCGGCGATCCGATAGCCGGCACCTGTAGCCGTGCCGATGGTGGAGACAGCCGTAAATATCAGCATGGATACGCTCTGCCCCAACTTGAAGGCGAAAGTTCTGGCAGCATAAAACATTCCCTCCCGGTTACTCCCGGTCCTGTTCGCGTCTCCTTCAGCGATATCCGCAATGACAGACTGGGGCAGGATGCCGAAGATTGCCATAGGCAGAGATGCCGCCACGGTAAGGATCCACCCCTGTATCTCCGGCGAAATCACGCTGATTCTTCCCATAAAGCCTGTGTAAAGAAATGCGATGAAAAATACGGCAAATGCAAAGAGAATCAGCTTTTTCTTGCCGGTTCGGGGAGCAATCCTGTTGATGGGTACATAAAAGATCAGAGAGAGCGCTGTCATGCTTACAAAGTAAAGTGTGGTCATGGATTCCGGCAACTTCAGAAGGCTTGTGACAAAAAAAGGAAGGCCGGTCTGGAACATCGTCAGTCCAATCCAGTACATAATATCCGATCCCACAAACTTGCAGAATTCCCTGTTCCGGAACGTGGCGGCAAGCGACCGGAGAGCGCTGTCTCCCGTAGGCGCGACATTTACATAATCTTTTTCGCGGATCGTCCATACCGGAACCTGCATACAGATAAATGCAATGACCGCCATCACGGCAAATGTAGTGCGGATTGCGTTTACCCTCCCAAGGGCAGGGATCAGGAATCCCCAGAGCACAGGCGCCAGGTAAGCCACCGCTGTTCCGGCGATAAAGGTAAATGAGATGACCGTGGAAATGTCAAGCCTCTCCTTCTGCGTATGCCCCAGTTCCGGGATCAGGGCATTATACGGCGTACAGTAGGCTGTGATCGAAAAATAATAGACAAGAACCATCACAAAGAGAAAGACACCATTGATCCGGCTCAGACCGTTTACCGGAGACCAGAACACCAGCACGGTAGAAAGTGCAAGGGGAAATGAGGCCCACTTAAGAAAAGGAATTCTCCGGCCTTCTTTTGCTCTGCACCGGTCTGACCAGGAAGCCACCATCGGATCTGTGACGGCATCAAATATACGCCCGAAAGCTGTAATGCCGCCGATCACAGTGAATACTCCGAAGATCACCAGACCCTGAGGAACAAATACGGTCTGCCCCTGGCTGACTGCCACCTCATCGGGCTGATAGAAATATACCAGCCAGTTGGAAATAAGACCGGACAGGAGCGCCCATCCGAACTGGCCCGCTGCAAATTGCCAGATTTTTCCTGTTGTAAGTTTCTTCATTTTCATTCCTCCTTCATTTACCGTCAGCTTTGCGTCTGTGTGTTCGACAGTCCCAGAATCAGGAGTTCCCCGGCAATCTTTACCTGCCGGAAAAGAGAGACCCGCTCATCAGAAGGGAGCAGCCGGCCGCCGGCCGCCAGCTTCTGCATCAGACTCAGCATGATGTGAGTCAGTGTAAAATACGTTTCGTCTACAGACCATGAAAAGCAAAGGCTTCCATCTGCCAGTCCCTTTTCCAGCGCCCGGGTCACATATTGCTTCAGATTCAGAATTTGAGCTTCGTACTCCTCCAGCCGATTCCATGGAATATGATATTTCATAATAAATGAGTCAAATTCATAAAGAAACTTCAGAAATGAAAATTCCGTTTCAAACAGCTCCTGAAAAATATCCATAATCTGCTCCATCTGCGCCCTGCCGTCTGCTTCCCTGTATGTCGGAGAATCCAGCTTTTTTACGTATTTGCCGGAGATTGTTTTCCAATAAAAAACCGCGCTGCTGACGGCAAGCTCAGCTTTAGTGGAAAAATAACGGTAGACAGTTGTCGGACCTGTTCCGGCATGTTTTGCCACCTCTTCGATCGAGACATCCTCTATGGTGCGTTTGCAGAAAAGATCAAGGGCCGCAGCAAGGATCTGTTCTGAACGGCAGGCGCGCTGCCGCTCCCGGGTAATTGATCCGCTCATAGTTCCTCCTTCTTCTTTATGGTAGTGTTACTACCAGTTTTGTATATATTGTATATCCGCACTCGTGTTATGTCAATATTTTTATGCATATTTATTACGATTGCCTGCTACAGAAACATTATTGTACAACTATAAAGGACAGCAATGGAGCCGGTTCCGTATCCTGAAATGTGCATACAGGCGAAAAAAAGAAAAAAAAGAGAAACGTCGATTTTTCAACGTTTCTCCTTATTTTGACAAGAGGCGCAGACCGGATTTGAACCGGTGAATCAGGGTGTTGCAGACCCACGCCTTACCACTTGGCTACTGCGCCATGGTGACCCCGACGGGAATCGAACCCGTGTTACCGCCGTGAAAGGGCGATGTCTTAACCGCTTGACCACGGGGCCACTATGCAGTCACTGCCTTTGCAGTGACCGTTGTTTATATTACCACAGTAAAATCAGAAATGCAAGCACTTTTTTTATTAAACCGTATCCGCATAGTCTTCTTTCTCAAACGGAATCTCAAATGCCTTCATCGCCTCTTCGATCTGTTCTACATTTTTAGGTCCGTACAGTGGTGCACAGTTAAAATCCTGCTGCCCAAAGAATCCAAGTACTACCTGCGACACCGTTGCCTGGTATTTATCACAGAGCGCCTTTACTCTCTCTGCCATTTTAATGTTTCCTTCTGTATAATATGGGCTGTCCTTTACTGCATCCGGACCTTTTCCTATATACTTATGGAAGAAACCGCTGCACACTCCCATATAAGGCATAAGAAGATTTTCCTTATGTTCTCTGTGATACTGCTGCATCTCCTCATCGGCATACACAAGTGTATCATCATCGAGCGGATTCATATATTTATACCCCAGGTTCAAAAGCGCCTGGTTGGCAGCGAATCCTCGGTATCCTTTTTCTGAACAGTACCGGTCCGCCGCTTTTATTCTGGGAGTTGTCCAGTTGGAGCATCCGTAGTAACGGATTTTTCCTTTCCGGCGGAATTCTTCCATCACTTCGATCAGATTCTCCACCGGCTGGCTTTCATCGTCTCTGTGATAAAAATAGATATCGATATGGTCTGTGCGCAGCTGTTTTAAAGACGAATCCAGATCTGCTTCCATATCTGTCTTTTGCATTCTGCTGATATGTGTATCCGGATTTGGGACTGTCATATCCGGATGCCCGCCCTTTGTAACAAGTACGATATGATTCCGTTTGCCGCTGCGTTCCAGCCAGTCCCCTATAACACGCTCACTTCTTGCCCTCTCCGGTTTCACCCAGTCAGAGTATACGTGAGCTGTATCGATCAGGCTGCCGCCCATATCCAGAAACGCATCGAATATCCTGTCCGCGTCCTTCCCGTCCCATGCAAGACCTGCATTGACCGTACCCAGACCGAGCGGATGGATCTCTATATCAGTATTGGGAACCGTTATCTTCATTTTCATTATTTTCATCCTCCTTAGCCCTATCTCGTGTTTATATTATTGTAGCATTACAGGATAAGCAGCGACTACAGGAAATTCTTTTGATTACCAGTATTTTTTCTCCGTCTGTCCATTATCTTGCAGAACACTACCGCCACTCCCGTGCTGATTGCCGTCGCCGCGATTCCTGCCCCGATGATTCCTGCCGGATTTACGCTGCCATACTGGCTCCGATATGCGATCACATTGACGGGAATAAGCTGCAGCGATGAAATATTTATAATAAGAAATGTACACATTTCATTTCCGGCGATTCCCTTTTTTCTCGCCAATCCGTAAACCTTTTTATTCCTTCTTTCTTCTTCCAGTTTACCAAGTTCTTCCATTGCTTTCAGTCCGGCGGGCGTAGCCGCCCAGCCGAGTCCGAGAAAATTTGCAATAAAATTCGTACAGATATGTTCCACTGCTTTATGCTGCTCCGGCAGATTCGGAAAGAGGAACCGGATCAAAGGGCGCATTTTGCGGGCTGCAATCTGTATGATACCGGCACGTGAAGCGATCTCCATGATACCGGTCCAGAATGCCATCACTCCGATCATTGTAATACACAGCGTCACGGCCTCTTGTGATGATTCCAGGGCCGCGTTTGTAATATCCTCCATTTTTCCATTAAACGCGCCGAAAATAATTCCGACAAGAATCATTCCCGCCCACAGATAGTTCAGCATACTAATCTCCCATCTCCCACATGTATTTTTCTACAATGTCAAATGGCGCAGGTCCGACTTTCAGTACAGCCTCATGAAACTCTTTTTGTGAAAATCCTGTCCCCTTTTCCTCAGCCCAGTCCTTCTTAAGTTCGAGGAATTCCACATACCCGATATAATATTTCAGGTAATTTCCCGGCGATCCGATGATAAGCTCATAGATACGCTCGATCGTCTCCGCATCCGTGATACCGTAATTACTGAAAAATGCAACTGTATCCATCCGACTCCAGCCCTCATAATGGATTCCCATGTCAGCCAGAGCATAAAGTCCCAGTATGATCGAACTGTTTTTCTGAAGCAGGACAGCCTGTTCTTTAGACAGCGGGGTCAGGTAATAACTTCCCATCTCTGCATAAGTAGCCCATCCCTCTACGTAACCGCCGAAATCCATCACACTGCGGATCGGGTCCGGATCTGTATTCTCGTAATAGACAGTCTGATACAGATGCCCCGGATATCCTTCATGTGCCAGTGTCGTAAATAAGGTCAGGTCGTCGTTCATATGTGCGCGATTGATATAGATTACATTATCTTCCGTATTATCAATTGCCGGAATCATATAGAATGCCGGACTTAAGTGCTCTTCCATCTCTTCCGGCACATATTTGACTTCCAGAGCTGTATCCGGTGCCTCCGGAAATGCCGCCTCGATTCCATCCTTCAGTTCTGTTAATATAAGTTCAGCGGAATCCTGTGCCATGGACGCTGCTGCCTCCTGCGCTTCTTCAGTCGTAATCCCCAGCACCTGTTCCATCGCTTCAAGGTCATCTGTCATCTGCCGCCGCGTAAGGTCTTCCATTTCTTCCACTGACCGCTCGGACCCTGTAGACTGACGGACAACCAGTTCATAGTAATCCGCGCCGTCCGGCAGATATACAAGCCCTTTTTCGTTCTCACCAGTTCCACGCAATTCCTCCAGAGCAGAAATCAGTTTTTCATATGCCGGAAATATATGATCACTTACAGCGAGTGCATTATCCTGAATATAGTCACTTATTTCTTCTTTTGTCAACTTTTTTACATCTTTGACGCGATCTGCAAAAGTCGAGTACAGATAATTGCCATCTCCCATATCCAGAAATGCCCTGCACTGCTCAAGTACTGTATCCAGTGCATAATCTGCCATGAACAGACCTGCGTCCGCCTTTTCTCTCTCAAATTTTATCAGGCTGTCAAAATAATCTCCTGTCATCTCTAAAAGTTCAAGATATGTCTCCACATCCTGCCGGTCATAGAACCGGTATTCTGACAAAACAACCGGGAACTGTGTCTGCACGCCGCTTACAAGTCCCAGGGGTTCCTCATACAATATATAATCCGCATTGCGTTCTATCGTTTTTATCTGATACTCCAGGATATCAAATGTTATCCTGTTCTGCAGATCCAGTCCGTCATAGGAAAAATTCTGAAGCGACTGACGCATATTTTCCGCAGAAGCCTTTATCATATCTGTGTCGTTTTCAAAACTGCCCAGTGAAACCTCACCGCCGGTAATGCCATAGTCCTCCGGGTTTTTCAGCGTATAATGCAGATTGATCGTGTTTGCCGATACTTCGCTGCAGAACAGTTCTTGCGTATATTCCTCAAATTTTTTATTCTGGTCATCCGTCTCCTCTCTTCCGCACGCGGACAATGACAGCATACTTGTTAAGCCTGCTGCCAATATCAGGTAATTTATATGTTTCTTTTGCTTTTGATAAAAGGATTTTATGTAAGATATCGCAATATGCAGCATATGAACCTCTGCGGAACAGTCTTTACTGCATCTTATGATTTGTTGTCCGGCGATATTCCACAGCAATGGTGCATATAGTTAAAGAGTACACTTTCTGCCACGGAGGCATCTATGAATATTTTAATGTATATCTCTGACTATCTTGTTCCTTTTATCGTCCTGAGTATTGTTGTCTATGGGGTGATGAACGGAGTCAATGTATACGAATCTTTTATCAAGGGAGCGAAAAGCGGTTTTCTCACAGTAATCCGCCTCATGCCCACGCTGATCGGCCTGATGGCCGCCGTAGGAATTCTGCGCGCATCGGGATTTCTTGACTTTACAGCAGATGTGATCGGACAATTTTCCGATATGATCGGTTTTCCCGGGGAACTTGTGCCTCTCACTGTGGTAAAAATGTTCTCGTCCTCCGCCGCAACCGGTCTTTTGCTGGACATTTTTAAAGAATTCGGAACAGATTCCCGTATCGGTCTGATCGCATCCATTTCCCTCTGCTGCACAGAAACAATCTTTTATACAATGAGTGTCTATTTCATGACTGCCGGAGTCAAACATTCCCGTTACACACTGGCCGGTGCGCTGCTCGCTACATTCGCCGGACTCGCGGCAAGTGTATTCCTTACAGATCTTCTTCTGCCTTTGGGATTGTAGGAGTCTTTCCTTTGTGCTAAAATGTCTTTACAGGTTAACAGAATACGAAGTTTTTCTGCGTTATAATCAATAAAGATGTGGAGGTTTCCTTATGGCGAGCGTGACATTAGAGCACTTGACTAAAACTTACCCAAACGGATTCGTCTCCGTAAATGACGTCAGCCTTCATATAGAAGACGGCGAGTTTGTTATCTTTCACGGGCCGAGCGGCTGCGGAAAATCTACGATCCTGCGCATGATCGGCGGTCTGGAGGATATTACTTCCGGCGAGATCTGGCTTGGCAAAGATCTGCTCAATGATATCCTGCCCCGTGACCGGCGCCTTGCAATGGCATTTCAGAATTACACCCTGTACCGCCATTTTAATGCATATGACAATATGGCACTCGGTCTGCGACTCAGAGATCTTCCGAGAACCGTGATCGACAGCCGGGTAAAAGCAGCAGCTGATTTTTTCGGTCTCACAGACGTTCTGGACAAAAAGATCAAATCACTTTCTGACACGGACAAACAGCGGGTGGCGCTCGGACGTGCTGTCGTCTGCCAGCCGAAAGTACTTCTTGTGGATGAAGACTTTGCACGGCAGGATGATGCACGGCGCATGGAGATGCTCGGCGATATACTTAAGATCAATGAAGAGCTGCACATTACTGTCCTCTATGTGACAAATGATTTTCAGGAGGCTGTCAGCTTAAATAAGAAAGTCGTATTTATGAAAGACGGAAAAATAACAGACATCAGGTAAATTCCTGGTGTCTGCTATTTTTTGCCCCAAATATGTACAATTATATTTTTGATTAATCAATTTTTTTCTTTCTCAAGATAATTATAAATTTCTCTTTTGGGTACTCCACGATCTTTCGCCGTTCTCTTCATAGCTTCTTTCCGTTCCAATCCCCGGGCAAGATAAAATTCCATATGGTCTTCGATACTCATATCCGACCACTTCTCTTTTTCTTCCTGTTCGATCGCCTCACGGCTCAGCCCTTCTATCACAAGAACGCACTCGCCTTTCGGTTCATGAGTCTCATAATATGTCGCGGCTTCTGAAAGTGTTGCACGGTACACAGTCTCATGGCGCTTTGTCAGTTCGCGGCACACGCTCATCTGCCGTTCTACGCCCAGGCGTTCCGCAAGCAGTTTCAACGTCTTCACCAGTCTATGAGGCGCTTCGTATAATACGATCGTCCGTTGCTCCTTCTCCAATGTAAGGAGTACATTTTCCCGTTCTTTCTTATCTGTCGGAAGGAAAGCTTCAAATGCAAATCTCCGTGTCGGAAGCCCCGATACGGTAAGTGCCGTAATACACGCTGCCGGTCCCGGTACCGCCGTAACACAGATTCCGGCATCATGGCACATACGGACCAGTTCTTCGCCCGGGTCGGATATTCCGGGGGTTCCTGCATCCGTGATCAGCGCGATGCTGCTGCCCTCAAGCATTTTATCTACTAATTTACGTCCTTTGTCATATTTATTGTACTCATGGTAGCTGGTCATCGGTGTATGGATATCAAAATGATTCAGAAGTTTCACACTGTTGCGCGTATCCTCCGCCGCGATCAGATCAACTTCCTGCAGTATGCGCACTGCCCGAAATGTCATATCTTCAAGATTCCCGATGGGAGTCGCACACAGATATAAAGTTCCTGACATGATCTTCTCCTTTTCTCTTATCTCAAACCAGCACGCTGTCTGCCGGTATCCCGTTGTCATTCATTTTTCTGTCCGGATCCTCCGTATATAATGATCGGCGGTTCCACGGTTACCCTCGGCCTTGCTCCCCGTACCCCCTCGATCAGGACCAGCACCGGTTCCTTGTCAATATACGGATGGATAAATTGTATCCGTTTGGGTTCTATCTTATAATGATTCATCTTGATCATGATCTCTGTCAGACGGAAGGGTCTGTGGACCATATAGAATCTTCCCTTATCCTGCAGAAGCCTCATGCTTTCCCGCAGGATATCATCCAGTGTGCAGAGGACCTCATGTCTGGCAATAGCTTTTGCATCATCTGGATTGCGCAGTCCGTGCTGCGAAAGCATATAGGGGGGATTTGTTGTGATGACATCAAAAAAGGCCGGCTTAAATATCTCCGCCGCCTCTTTGATATCTCCGGTCACAATATCGACCCTGCCTTCCAGATGATTGTATATCACGCTCCGCCTTGCCATATCTGCCGTGTTTTCCTGAATCTCGAGTCCGGTAAATCTTTTCCCGCTGGTCTTAGCGGATAACAGGATCGGGATAATCCCGTTTCCTGTCCCCAGATCGAGCACTGTCTCCCCCGGTTTTACTTTTACGAAGTCTGAAAGAAAGACGGCGTCTACGCCAAAGCAGAATCCTGAAGGATTCTGGATCAGCTCAAGTCCTCCGATCTGCAGGTCGTCCAGACGTTCTCCCGGCTTTAACAGCTCTGTTCTTCTGCTATTTGTCATCTAATTTTGACGCTCCTTGTCCCTTTTCCAGCGACGCCAGTTTCTTCATCTCTTCTTTAGAGACTTTTTTCTTTTTCTTACGCGGCTTAAACTTCAGCTCATCTGCCGGATACTCCCGGATTTCTTTCTCATCGTTGTCAAGATTGACCACGACTTTCACCAGCTTGCGCAGAACACTCAGGGACTGCACTGTACCTGTCAGTCCATCCTTTGTTGTAACAGTATCGCCGACCGATGGAAGCTGGCTGTTCAGCACCTCATATGTCTCTTCCTCGTTTGTAAGACAGCACATAAGCCTTCCACATACACCTGATATTTTCGTCGGATTCAGGGAAAGATTCTGTTCCTTTGCCATCTTGATCGATACTGCCGAAAATTCTGTCAGATATGTGCTGCAGCACAGCGGACGTCCACAGATTCCTATGCCGCCGCGTATCTTAGTCTCGTCCCTCACACCGATCTGACGAAGTTCGATCCTTGTCCGGAATACTGCCGCAAGATCCTTTACGAGCTCGCGGAAATCGATTCTTCCGTCAGCCGTGAAATAAAATAATATCTTATTACCATCAAAAGTATACTCGACATCGATCAATTTCATCTCCAGATTATGTTTCCGGATTTTTTCGAGGCAGATCTTAAACGCCTCTTTTTCTTTCTGCTTGTTTTTCTCGACCGTTCTCCTGTCCTGATCGGATGCCATCCTTATCACCGATTTCAGCGGCTGTACCACTTCCTCGTCTTTCACGTCCTTCGGACCGCTTACGACCCTGCCAAACTCTACACCGCGGGCAGTCTCAACAATAACATTGTCTCCCCGCTTTATCTCAAATTTTCCCGGAGCAAAGAAATAAATCTTTCCCGCTGTCCGGAATCTGACTCCAATTACTTTTGTCATCCTGTCAATTCTCCTTTATTGTCAGCAAAAGCAGTTCCATCACCAGCTCAAAATTGACATTGGCTTTCATTCTTGCCTTTGCCTTTTCCAACGCATCCAATATGTTCTCTATTCCCTCATAAGAACTCTTTCTCGCACGCTCTTTGATATATTTCATCTGATCGGAAAATACGACTCTGTCCACGCTCTTTGTCGCTTTGTATATAAGTACATCCCTGTACCAGATTGCAATGATATCAAGATAATCATTGATCTCCAGCTTATATGTCATGCACCTTTTTACCGCTTCTGTGAGCTCCGGGACTGTCATCTCATCAATATTCCTGAGGAGGTGGACTGCCTCCTCCTTGATCTCGTTGAAATATTCAGAATGGGCCAACATGATCGCCTTGCCCATATTTCCCTGTGCAAATGCCACACATACGTCAGCTTTATAGTCCGGCACCTCAAGCTGCTCCATCAGATATTTCTTCACAAGCTGGTCTTTAATATTGCGAAGCTTCATCATGACGCACCTTGACCGAATCGTCGGAAGGAGCACTTCGGCATTCTCCGTAAGCAGCATGATCACTGCATACTCCGGCGGCTCCTCGATCGTCTTAAGAAGCGCATTCTGAGCCTGCACGGTCATCATGTCTGCATCTGCGATAATATAAATCTTATACTTGCTGCTGTAAGGTCTGATCACGATATCATCATTCACCTGTACACGGATATCGTCCACACTGATCGTATTCGGCTTTTCATGGGTCACCCGGATAATATCCGGATGGTTGCCGCTCATCGCCTGCCTGCATGACTGGCATTTTCCGCAGGCATCGCCGTCCTCAGCCCGATTCTGGCACTGCATACTCATGGCAAAGAGATTTGCGAGCAGCTTCTTGCCGGATCCTCTCTCTCCATTCAGGATGTATGCATGAGAGACTGCGTCTGCCGTTACTGCATTCTGTATATATTTAATTATATTTTTGTGGCCGACCACATCTTTGAAACCACTCATCTTATCACCTGCCGTATATTATTTTTTCACAAATTTACTTAATAAGTATAACACATTCTCAAATGAAGTTATAGTCCAATATAATTTTCAATTTCTGTCAGACATTTGGAAAGATCTTCATTTTCAAACCTGTGTGCGATCTCCGCGCGCCGGAGATTTTCTTCTGAGAAATCTTCCTCGTCCGCCAGAAAACGTCTGCACATCTCAGCATATTTGGGGACATGCTGCTCTTTTTCCCTCTCCAGAGCGCGGGTCAGGCGCTCCCCGTCTTCGACCTCAATATAAATCGGTACAAGTGCATTCTTTCCGAAATAATTCTTCATTGCTTCATAGGAGACCAGCGTTCCGATCACAAGATAATCATATTGTTCCAGATCGATCTGTCCGTCGTCCGCCGTAAAATATGTCCAGATCCCGCATTTTGTATCATAAGATCGAACTTCTATCACCTGGCCAGCCGCCTGCATCTCCCGTAAACGTCTCTCATCCACAAAATAATATTCCACTCCGTTATTCTCCCCTTCACGGATCGGCCGTGTTGTATAGGGAACTATTGTGTGAAATTCCGGATGCCTTGCCAACAGCTTCTTATATATCGTATCTTTTCCTGAAGAGCTTTTGCCCATTACATAATAAATCTTACCCATTATCCAGTACCTCGATGCTCCCTGCTTCATGTATTCCCCGAATATCAAACCCTGTTTCCTGATATTCTGTAAGCTGCCTCATTGCCTTTTCCGATATCCGTTCTCCCGGCACGATCAGAGGAATACCCGGGGGATAAATATATGCATACTCTGTAGAAATACAGCCGGAGCAAGCATTAATCAGGGCCCTTTTTCTTTTATTTCGAAACTTATTAATTTCCCCGCTCGAATATATCTGCTCATTCTCATGTAAATTTTTTCTATCATTTCCGGATTTTGCATAGAATAATTCATTTTCTTCATTTTTTGCAAGTTTAGAGTCAATTTCTTGTAATGCACTTACAAGCCTGCGCATACCGAATTTTGTATCTCCCGGCGCAGTCATGGCAATTACATAATTTGGGGTTGCCATTTCCAATTGCAAGAAATATTTTTCTCTTAATTGTTCGTATAATTGTTTTCCAGTATATTTTTTAGTTTCCCCTTTTTCCATTGTACTATCCGCAGCAGATATCAGTATTTTCGAGCGGTCATAAACTGGACTCTCCCATACTCTCAGATGTTCCAAATCCCTTAATTGATTCCGCGTCTCCTGCAGCATGTCTACGTATCCGGAAAATATCTCTTTACTTTTCTTTTCCATTAAGCGCACGCACTCGTCTATCGATGCCATAAGTACGTAGGACGGGCTGCTGGACTGCAGTATATCAAGATACATATGTACCTTGTCTCTATCTGCGATAGATCCGTTCATATGCAGAAGGGCAGTCTGTGTAAGCGATGGGAGCGTCTTGTGCAGACTATGGATCACTATGTCTGCTCCCAGATCATTTCCGTTTTTCGGAAAGTACGGATGGAATCCGAAATGTGCCCCGTGTGCCTCGTCCAGGATCAGCGGAATGCCCTTCCTGTGCACACACTCTGCAATCGCCCGCACATCTGATACAACACCGTCATATGTAGGCGACGTAATAACTACAGCCCTTATATCCGGATTTTTCTCAAGCGCCTGCTCTACCTGTGATGCCGTAACAGGACCGTTCAGATCGCCCTGTACTCTCTTCCCTGAAGAGAGCAGCTGAGGATAGAGATACACAGGATGCAGCTCGTTCAGAAATACAGCATTATAGACAGACTTATGACAGTTACGCGCCATCAGTATTCTGTCTCCGCGGTGCGTACATCCCAATACAGCACTGATAAGCCCCACCGTGCTTCCATTGATCAGATAATGGCTCTCATCAGCATGCCAGACTACTGCCGCGCATTTCTGTGCCTCTTTTAGTATCCCCTCGGCATGATGGAGATCATCGAACCCGTCAATTTCTGTAATATCAATACCGTAAGGCAGATCAGCTCCGGTAAGTGAGCCGTTGCGCTTGTGTCCCGGCATATGAAAGCCGTAAACGTCCGAATTTTCCAGTTTTTTCAGTTTATCATATAAGTATTCCATACTGCGATTTTCCCTTTATATGCATTAAATAAGCCTTACCTGTATATTCACTGCAGGTTCTCTATATTTTATCATTTTTTACATGCTTTTTATAGATTCAACACATATTTCTCACATTTCAAGGTTATATTATAGACAATCAAAGCAGTAATGCTTTTTCATATATATTTCCTCTTTTCTCAGCCGGGTATTCACCGGCTTTTTTATCGCTCTTTTACTATATCTTCATATGTGCAGTAATTACTACAAATTTAATTCATACATATAAAAAATAACCGGGGAATAATTTCCTCGGTTTAATTTTACTGAGCGTGCGGGGATTCGAACCCCGGACAACTTGATTAAAAGTCAAGTGC
>ERZ1643246.2853-NODE-2853-length-15679-cov-8.841526_pt1 | contig 15679 bp, 10 predicted proteins | sample MGYA00579265_ERZ1643246 | MGnify/ENA primary metagenome ERZ1643246 (study PRJEB29033, sample SAMEA4952261) | chicken gut metagenome | biome: Broiler Chicken; feature: Gastrointestinal Tract; material: Caecum | place: Ireland | collected 2018 | study: Broiler... | reverse complement strand
TGATATCTATAACTGATGTGTTTCCGCCAAGAAATACACCGTATTTATCACGCGTATCCAACTTTGACGAATCATAGAGAGAGGTTGTCTTCCTGCCCTCGTCCACATAACTTACCACTACATCGTCATCCCCTTCGGAAGGCGCATAGATATCAATTGTTTCCCGCTCGCCGAGTTCCACTCCGGAAAGGGAGGCTAGAGCGCCGTTAAAACTGTCCGTCACCGCATAAGATACAAAATTATCAGATACATCCTCCTCAATTCCCAGTGTCTTTGCGGAATCCTGAAATACATAAAAAGCCCCCTGAGTTGTCCAGTGATGATCTGTCTTATAGTATAGCTTTTCTGATTTGTGCTTATTCAGGACAGATACCGTATCGATCCAGTTGACAGACTCTGAAAGATTTCTTTCCGCCATGCTGAACATCTGACGCTGATCCTCCACTTCCGCAAACGCAGGCAGTCTGTCGCTTAAAAGACATGCGGCATCCGGCACTAACATCATCGTAACAGGCACATCTTCATAAGCCTCTGCGAAATCTTTGATCGCAGTCAGATTCGCATCCAGCTGATCCTCATCCGGCACTTTAATATCTTCCATAAGCTGACCGTCTTTTCCGATATATATACCGTTTTCCTTCCGGCTTCCTCCCAGACGGTCAGCCCCCACCTTAATACTCCTCCACATATTTCTGCCGGCGAATTGATCGCTCATGTAGTTTTCCCACTCTTCCATGAAATCCCCCGACAAAATAGAGGTCAGATTAAAGCGCGGACGCATCTCCAGCGTCCGGTTTTCCATCTCTGACTGTTTCTTATCCGGTACGATGATATTGATGACCATCACAAGAAACAATATAAGAATGAATATTTTCCCGATCAGATTTACAATCCGTGCTTTTCTTTTTCTGTTCATCACAATATTACCGCCTAAAACCTGAAATACAAAAATGGGTTAAAAGTTCCCGTCACAAGGTACGCAATCGAAATCAAAAACATCCCGGTAAAAATAACTGCTGCCGCCGTAAGCTGTATATACTGATTTTTCGGTGCCCGGATCACAGCTTTTATCAGCTTCAATCCGAGAGACGACGACCCGATCACCGAAAGCAGGTACAAAAGCCAGTGCGTAAACAGGAGAAAGGCTCCCGTCGCGTCTGCAATCCCTGCTCCTCCTCCGATCATAGCAAGAAGATAACGCATTGCATATCCCAGACTGGGGCTGAAGAAAAATACCCATCCGACAAGCACTATTATGCCTGTATAAATATGGCGTGCCGGATTGGGAAGGTTATCCACGAACGCGCCCCACATATATTTCTCCATAACGAGAATCACTCCGTAGTACACGCCCCATGCCGCGAAATTCCACGCCGCCCCATGCCACATTCCGGTCAGCGCCCACACAACCATAAGATTAAATATATTTCTGGAGACAGAACACTGGTTTCCTCCCATGGGAATATAAACGTATTCCCTGAACCATGTACTCAGAGAGATATGCCATCTTCTCCAGAATTCCGTCACACTTTTCGAAATGTAGGGATAGTCAAAATTCTTTCGGAGCTCAAAACCGAACATCTTTCCCAATCCCAGAGCCATATCCGAATATCCGCTGAAATCAAAATAAATCTGGAACGCATAAGAAAAGACACCCAGCCATGCTGTAAGTATGGAAAGATTTCCCGCGGGCATAGCCGAGATCTCTTCAAACACTGCTCCCGCCGAATTAGCGATGATCACTTTTTTGGCAAGTCCGATAATGAAAAGGACAGCGCCGTTTCCCAGCTTCACCGCGTTTATTTTCCTGCTTCTAAGCTGTTCTTCGATATCGGCATATCTGACGATCGGTCCGGCTGTGAGCTGGGGGAACATACTGATATATAAGGCGAAATACAGAATATTTTTCTGCACCTGCGCTCTCTTCCAATATACATCCATTATATAGGAAATCGCCTGAAATGTATAAAATGATATTCCGATTGGAAGAGATAGTTCTCTGTACGGGATATCCACAGGCAGAACCGCGTTAATGGTCTCCATAAGGAATCCGAAATATTTAAAAAATCCCAATATAAGCAGATTGCCCGCAGCCGCGGTCACTACAGCGATCTTTGCCTTTCGCGGATCATCTGCATGGGCCTCAATATCACGGCCGCAGAAATAGTTAAATGCAATAGAGAGGATCATTAAAATCACATAGACCGGCTCTCCCCATGCATAAAAGAACAGACTTGCAATCAGCAAGACAATATTTTTCACTTTATGCGGCACAAAATAGTATACTGCCAGAACTATCGGCAGAAACATAAATAAAAATGTAATACTGCTGAATAACATCCGTTCTTTTCCTCTCCTACAGGCTGCTGTTAAAAGCGCTCATATATTCGTCCGCTTTGGGCGAACACGCATAAAAAATGTAATTTCCTCTCACACTCTGGCGTGAATCTTCCAGAAGCCTGACCTCATCGGGCGCATAACCTTCAAAATCATTTATGCGCGACTCAATTCTCTGTTCAACGGCAGCTGTCACTTCCTGTATCTGTCTGTCGTTTTTCACCTTGATCAGCAGTACTTCCTCGGCTGAAATATTCGCTCCTGTTGAATAATACATAACACCGGCATAATCGGCGGCATTCAGATTAAAATTCCTTTTAAACGCCGCCATATTCTGTTCTGTAAGGCTGTCTTTATCGAGAGCGTTTTCCACCGACTGTCTGACTTTCTCATAGGGTCTGCTGCTGCCGCTGACATACATCATAAGCAGCGCAACAAAGGCAATGATCAGCGCAAATACAACATATTTCATAATGCCGGCCAATCCCGGTCCCTTTGATGTCATAGTGCCGCCACCTCCGCCATATGTTCTGCCCATACCGGATAGAAATCCGCTGTAAAATGCTGGCCGTCCTCCTCAAAATACTGATCTTCCGCAAGATCCGTATTATCGATAAAGCCAATCTCCCTGCTGTCGCACAATTTACTGAGGGCCTCGTTATATTGAGCTATATCCTTGAGATAGGGATCATCCTCCAGTGCTTTGTCCTGCACCGGAAAAATCGAATTGACAAAGACATTTGCGTCCGGCAGTTCCTGATTTATCCGGTCAAGCACCTTTGTATACTGTTCGATGAACTCGTCTGCATTTCCTTCGGTGGAAGCCAGATCATTTCTCCCTAGAGCAAGGAAAACCGTGCCGGGGCTTATCTCCTTTGCCTGTTCAATCAGATCGTCTGTCTCATAGAGGTGAAGTCCGATCTTGGAAATAACACTGGATGCATTGAGGACATTAAATTCTGAAAAGCCCTGCGTCACCGAATCCCCGATCACTACCGCCGTGCTGAATTTTTCTTTCAAGCTTCGAGAATCTTCCCCTTCCCCACTGCCGGCACTGTCCTGCTGTTCCAGACGGCTTATCTTATTTTCTATATCAGTAACATTCTCTGCCTCTTTCGTCTGAATATATTCCACTCCTGCAGTTGTGTCTATTCCCGGGCTGAGCACTCCTCTGACACCATGGACAATCAGGATTATCAGAATAAGAACTGCTGCCGCAATTCCTCCAAGTACCAGATATCTTTTTGTCTTCCGCTTGATTTTTGACATAAATTCTTCCGACTTTCTATATATATAAATGTTTACACAGTTAATATACTTTCAGGCTGCAAAAAGCCATGATACCTTTTAATAATAAAGTTTTTGCCCGTAAAAGTCAATGACAGGCAGTCGTGTACTGCCTGTCACTGTAAATTTTAAACTGTAAAATTTTATTCAAATTCGATGATATATCCCACTTTTCCACTCAAAAGATCCGGATACATTCCTGCAAGATCCGAGGCGGAATCATTCAGATACCATGTGCCGGATACATAGAAAAGATTCATAACATCCTCAGTAATCGCTCCGGACGCATCTGATCCCGTATCCTGAAAGCTTGGTTCATTGTCAAACCAGTACGGAGCACACCAGTTTTGTCCGCTGTTCAGACATTCTCCCATAAACTGATTATTCTCATCCACCCAGTAATATTCTCTGCCGGAATCATCTCTTCTTCCTCCGAGATAAAAATGAATATTCGTATATCCGCCGTCACTGAGCATCCCGGCTATGTATTCATACTCTTCCGGGGAATTCAATCTGAGAAGATGGCCTCCTTGATCCAGACTTCTCTGTAAAGCTTCCTGCCATGTACAGTCTTCCACAACAACCTGATAATTATGGACTCCCGGATCATCTTCTTTTGCTTCTCCGCTTATCAGATTCTCAATCCGGAAAACGACCGAACCGTTATCCGCATACAGGCTGCCTCCTGCAACAATGCTGCCGTCCACATACTGATCTACGGATACCGGACTGTTTCCATCAATCCTGATTTCATTTACATTCTCAGCAAGGATATCTTTTCCGCTTGCAGTATCATATACGTAAATATTCTGGGACTGCTCCGTCCGGAGATATAATTCTCCGTAACCGTCTTCAGAAACTTCACCGCCGATCTCCAGATAATCATTATGGACGCCGTCGATATCTGCCATAGACGACATATCAGCTTCGTCTTGATCTTCCTCATCGGTATCATCAGTATTATCAGAATTATCGACTGCAGCCCCGGATGTAACCGGCGGTTGAGGATCCGGCGACGGTGAACTTCCTCCACCGCTGTAGGAGTATCCGGTTGAATAATAACTGAAATTCGTCACAATAAGAGCAAACAGGATAATACATACCGCCGCGGTCGCCAATGCCGTCAGCACTTCCTTAACTTCATTTTCCTGCTGTGCATGGTACAGAGGATTCTGACTCATAGCGACTGTCTGTATTTTTACTTTCTTGTCATTATCTTTTTTCTTTCCAAATGCCATAACAGTCCTCTACACCTCTCTTCCATATGTAGCGCCAAGTTCCTGAAGACGTGCGACACGTGCTTCACTCTGCGGATGACTGCTTGCCAGATTGGCGAACAATCCCTTCGGTTTTTCCGACGGCAGAGTAGATAAGAGCTGGCACAGTGCATTCCCATAACCCAGATTAAATGAAAATTCATCAGCAAGATATTCGTTATCACGGCTTGTCTTCATGCAGAGGAGCACACCGATCTGCGTCCATACACGTTCAAACAGACTGATCAGTTTGATTGTAACCAGCCGTGATAAAGCGCTGATCATACGCACAAAGAAACCGCTGTCATTTTTCATAAATGCCGAGATAATGCCAATGATCACATCCATAATAATCGCTGCGATCTGGAACATATAGCACAGGCCTGCAACTACAGTATTTCCTATAGAAATGACAAGGATACGGTCAGTATCTTTATGTGCCAGATGACCGAACTCATGTCCCAGCGCAGCCTTGATCTCGTCGTCGCTCCACTGGAGCAGTCCCCGTGTCACGCAGATTGTCCTGCGTCCGGTGGCAAATGCATTGGGGCATTCGTCGTCGTTAATAAACAGCCTGACGTCGTTGGATATCATGGGATTTCCTTTTTTCGCCTTGTAATATACTTCTCTGAAAAGAGGTTCCAGCCGGTTAATTACCGCTGCCTCCTGAATCTTAACACATCCGGTCTGCCGTCTCAGAATAAATTCCCCGATCGGCGAAACCGCAATAGATAAGGACGCAATATAAAGCAGCAGCGCCGTCACGATGCCCCAGCCAACCGGGAGCGCGAAAAAGGCCATAGAAAACAGGCTGATCAGGATTAAATTAAGTACGAGATAAATACACAGCGCAATATTAGATTTTCCGGTCAGTCTTAAAAGAAAGTCCACAAAATAAATACTTCTGATTCCTGTAGGTTTCTCCGTAGGCAGTTTTCTGTAATCATACTCTTCTGTCTCCTGAGATACATTCACAACTTTTCCGCTGTAAGCTGCTGACTCCATTCCTTCCACCGGAACATTCTGGACATTTCCTGCCGGGCCATACATTTGAGCCGGCTGGGCAGCTGTCCCGCCTGCCGCTTCCTGTGCCGGAGCCGCTCCGTATACAGGCGCTGCTCCCTGTGACGCTGCGCCGTATACCTGTGCTGACGCTGCGCGGTTCTCCTGTCTGGGTTCTTTTGCCTGCACAGGTGTATTTGGAACTGCCTCCCGTGCAGCTGCGGGCTCCTGCACAAAAGATGCGTTCTGCCCGGATGCCGGTTCCTGTGCATGCATCTGTGGCTGCTGAGGCGACGGATCACGTCTGGCGATCTCTGCGCCGCAGTTCCAGCAGAACAGATCATTTTCATCTACTTGTTTTCCGCATTTTCTGCAAAACATATTTCTTCCTCCTTACATAGTATAGTTATGAAAAAAGCCATCGCTTTTTCTTGCGCTGAAGAGTACTGTATACTTTCATCTCCAGAGAATCAGATGCGTTCCCTTCGACCGCACGGCATGTAAGCGTACACTCTCCGATTCCGATTCCGCGTATCCGGAAATTGCCGCTTTCTGTCGTCTCCACGACCGCCACAGTTTTATCACTTGTCCACCATGCTACTTTTTTATTGTAGGCATTTGCCGGAGCAACTTTTACATCGATCGCCACCGTCTCTCCCACAAAACACTCTATCTCGTCTGCAGGCAGGGAAACTGTCTGCAGCTGCGGCGGTATTTCCAGAGTCACAGATGCTTCTGCATCCTCCCCCGCAAGGGTGATCCGGCATTTTCCCGGGCTGTGGGAGATTACCGTCCCGTCCTGCGACACTGTAGCGACAGAAGGATCGCTTGTCGTCCATATAAGCCGGTTTGCATCATCTGCGTCCGGCGGATTGAGCGTAACCCCAATCTTCTGTTTATAATTCACTCCCATCACCGGCGAAGCCAGTGACAGCTGGATCTGCTTTACCGTGTGCTTATAAAACACAGTGATTTCTCTGCGGTCAAAGGGCAGATTCTCCTCTCCTCTGTAGAACTCAAGAATAGTCCGTCCCGGTTTTACACCTGAGAGTATTCCGTTATCTGTACGCAGCACATTTTCATTTAATGAGACCATTCTGATCTCAGGAATTGTTTCACCTTCAGGAATAATGCGGAAAGAAGGATAAAAGCAGGTACCTGTTTCAATGGCAGGAATCTCATCTGCTGCCACATACGGCACCGTTGCCTGAATCACCTCATACATTTCCCTGTCTTTTGGGGTAAACTCTCCGATTTTCGAAGAAAGTTTTCTGATTTCTTCAACAATATACGGAATATCGAAGAAGCGTTCTCTGGCCGCGTCAAGGATTTTCGGTATCCGCTCCTTTTCCGATACCCACACAAAGCTGCCCCCGATCTTCTGAAGTCCGCTGCCCATTCCTTCCAGAAGTATAATATGCATTTTCCCGTCGTATATATATTCCTCCAGCCGGGTATCATCCTCTGCCATGATCACAAATGCTTCATGATAATCCGTGACTCTGTAAAAGCCCTCATGCATCTGAGTCTGTCCGGAATTTTCAGTATAACAGGCAACTTTTTTGCGTTCCCCTTTCTCTGTATCCGGATACCTGCTCTTAAGCTCTTCCAGCATAGCCAGCCTCTCTTTAACCGGCGTATTCAGCCGGAAATCGGATGTGCCGATCGTAATGCATGCATCTGCCATCTCTGCCATGTCCTGAAAGAAGAGTTTTTCAAACTCCTCCGAGCAGACAGACAGATAGAAATCATCATTAATTTCTCTCTCCACTGCATCAAAAAACTGATCTGCCCAAGCAAAAAAGGGCTGTTTCATAAAATTGTTTAATTCGCTGTACGGCGATAAATGATGATGATTCAGAGACACCATATTCAGATTTTTATAAGGATCTAATTGTAATGTCACCTCATTCATGCTGCCACTCCTTGTCTGTATTCTATATTTTTATCACTCTTCCGGCTTTTTCCTGATGAGTGAACCGATTTTACTTATTTTTTTCCTGTCCTCATTAATTTCTTTGAGTCTGGAGGACAATTCCTGAAGACCATCCGGTCCAAGTACGGTTTTATGTCCTCCAATGTTCACCTCTTTGCTTCCAAGCTGAACATGATCCTTCGATCTTTCAGAACCTGCCGTATTCAGTTCCATCCCGGCTTTTCCGGATATCACGCTTTCCTTTATCTCGGCTTTAATATTCATATTTTTCAGATCAGCAGTTCCCTCAACTTTCTGCTCGCCGACTGTTCCGGAAACTACTGTCTTCAGCTCCTGATCTTGGTATCTCTGTGTATAAGCCGCCTTGGCCTCTGCTATATTCCTTGAGGCTTCCGTATGTATCTTCCGTTCATCCTTACTGAGCTCTGCATCTGCTTTTAGATGGATGTTTCCCACAGAAGCTGACGCTTCCGTCTTCCGATCTTCTTCAAGCTCGCCTTCCTTTCCGCGTGAGAAATAGGTGTGCTCATATTTGGCCTCCGCAATACTCGAAGCGTACTCGCCCTTTGCTTTCAGACCGCTCTCCGGATTGGCGCTTATTTTTCCTTCTGCGCTGTTATGCATAAAGGTAAACGTTTTCTGTGTCCGCTCTTTGCCCTCCTTTGTCTCCATATTTTGCTCCGTCTCGACCTTTGCAAGATTCGTCTCCCTCTTTGAACTGACACTGTTCTTCTCGCTGTTATATTCTTTTTTCACCTCAGAATTTAACATGCCGGCCGTAAATTTATTTTCTGACATATAACCCTGAGCATCTATATGTGCAGACCGCCCTTCTACCTTAATACCGTCATTTCTTTCTGTTTTTACCGAACGGTTCACGCGATCCGAGAAAATAGTCCTGTTTTCATCCAAGGTCACTTCACGCGATCCCTTTTTGACCGCAAAACTGTGCTCTGAATGATCATTTTTTATCTCCCCGGCAAATAATTCTTTTTCTGCTGTCTGCTTTTTCTCTGACTTTTCGTATGTTCCGTCAGGATTAAATTTACAATCCTTATATTCTTCGACATATCTGCTTTCCAGCGTTTCTAGTTTTCCCCTCAGTTCCTCAACTTTCTGATCGGGAACAGCCGGTCCGTCCGGTGTCCACGCTCCTTCCAGCTTATTGATGGAATCGCTGAGCCGGTCTTTCATCTGTGCGAATGCATAGGCATCAACGGCAGAGGATTCCTTATTGTCCAGCTTCTCAAGTGAACTGTCCAGATATTTTTCAAAATACGCCGCAGTCTCGCGGGGACCTCCGGTTGGCATAAACTCATCAGACGTGGCGACATACTCTATTCCTGTTTCCTCGGATATCCGTTTATTATTATCCTCCAGTTTCGCCTGCATATAGTCAAGCTTGTGGCTTTCGCTCTCACATTTATCGTATTCTTCGCTCAACTCTTTTAATTTCGGATTATTCTCAGGAGTAACATCCTCATCTTTCATATGCATATCACGGATTTCCTCCATGATTTCTTCCTTGCGCTGGTCTACTTCCGTCTTTTTGCCATAGATATCATGAATCGCCTCTGCGTTCGCCCCGTACATCTTCTCCATACTTTCTGTGCGGCTCTTCTTATCCATGCCGTCATACAGGGTATTGTCAAATCCTTCTGTCAGATTGTCAAATTTTTCTGTCAGACTCTCCATTGATTTTGGCTCTTCTTTATTGTCCATGATCTCCTGCAGGGACTTCGGGCTGTCCTTTTCCGCAGTTTCTTCCTTCAGGTCGGACTCTTCTTTACTGAATTCCCCTTTGTTGACCACATCGACCGGTATCTCATATCCGAGTTCCTGCGCCGCGGCGACGCGATGGCGGCCGTCATCCTGAAATGCATAAGAGCCGTCCGGCTGTTCTTCAACTTTGACCATATTCTTCGGATCAAAGTACGCCGTAACGGTATCACTCAGCTTCGGATCTTCACGGATTTCCTCAAGACTTTTCCCGCTGTCCAGCTGCTCCTGAACCTCCGGAATATTCTCGGCAAGCTTCATATATACTTCTTTATCATTTCCGTGATGCTCCCAGAATTTTTCTTTATCCATATCCCGGGCATAGGTCATATCGATATCCGAAGCCTTGACAATATCCGCGTTTTCTTTTAATTCGGACATATTATGTCCCTTACTCTCCGGCACGTCCTCTTTCTTATTTTCCTCCGGATTCTCAGGTTTTACCTCTGTTTTTTCTTTTGGTGAAAATTCCTGCTGTTTATCCAGACTTTCACCTCTGCGCTTTGTTTCCGCATTTTTGACAGATTCCTGTTCTTGAATCTCCCGCTGTCTTTCTACTTCATTATTTTCATTTATTTCCTTATTGTTATTCCCGTTTTCCAGACTCACTTCTATCTCCACCCCTTTGCGTTTTCACCCGGTTTTCCGGCCACACTGCATCAATACAGGAGGTCATAGACGCCGCCGTAGTCGATCACTGTCTTCTCCAGCGTCTTGGCGAAAAGCAGATACTGGAAGAGCGCCTCCCTGACGCTGCGCTCAAGGTCTATATACCGTCCGAGCTGATCTATAAACTCATCCCGCCATTCAAGTATATTATCCTTATCGAAAAGCATTGCACCCTCCTGCTCTGTGAAGAGGAGCTCCTTTTCCAGAAGGTCAAACAGATTTTTACAGCAGCTTATATTCATCAGACTGCGGCAGAAGAACTTAATATCCCTTCCTTTTTCCAGCCGTCCGATCACTGCCTGCATACAGTTTTTCATCTCTGCTTTCTTTTCCGGAAGCACATTCTGGGCATCGATCACTTCTTCCATGCGGCCATAGTCCATTCTCCGCTCTTCAATATACTGGACAGCCAGTTCTCCAATTACTGCGCCCCGAAGCCGTCTCATATCCTGTGGACGCGCCATCTCAAATTTCTTTTCATATTTATTTGAAAATGCATCGATATGGGTCAGAACTGCCTCCAGCCAGTTGTTCTGCATAACCACAGCAATCCCGGTGCCGAGCTTGGCGATCTCTTTCTGCTGTTCTTCATCGAGACCCACTGCATTTCCGACTGCCTCGCAGTCTTTTTCCTCCGGAAGACGCATAATGATCTTTGTGTTAGTATTTTTGATCGCCGCAATATCGACCGCCGTAGGCGACTGATCCACGATAATAAATCCTTCTCCGTATGTACGCATCTCCGCAATGCTGCTGCAGATCATCTCAACGGATTTGCCGATCACGCTGGAACCGGCTGCGCCTTCTCCGCTGCTTCTCTTGAGGATATTATGGGCTTCCTCCATAACCGTAATATGTCTCAGCCCGCGGTTTGCCTCATCGGCATTTGCCATGCGGTATTCAGACAGCTTGAGCACCAGAACTCCCATGATCAGCGACTTCGTCTCCGCCGCTCCCACTCTGCTCAGGTCTACAACAGCATTTTCATCGAACAATATATGATCCGGCACATCATAACAGTCGCAGAAAATCTGACCGGAGATGCCGTTCGCCAGTGAACTGACACGGGTCACAAGCGCTCCTGTATAATCTCCTTGTGTATCGGAAGAATACCCGGATGTCTGAATCACTTTCGGCAGGATTTCCAGAAGATCCGTAAATGTAGGATACTCCGGTTCTCCTTCCTCCATATATACAGAATTCAGCAGATCCCATCCTTTGGCAATATACGCTTTTTCCACAGCGTCTTTGAGTATTGCCGGCATGGCGGCATACATCTCCCAGCAGGCATTGAATATCTCGATCAGCCGGTCAAGATGTTCCAGTATATGAATCTTCGGATCAAATCGGAACGGATTAATTTTGAGCATCTCGCCAATCTGCGGATTGGTACTGAACACATGAATTCCCGGAACCGCGCCGAAAGCATCTTTATATTCTCCCTTCGCCGGTTCAATTACAAGAAACGGGATCTGATTCTCCATAAACTTTTCCAGCAGACAGTATGTCGTATTAGACTTTCCCGAACCGGTAGAACCGGTAATAAAACAGTGGGATGTAAAACTGTCCAGATCCAGATTCACTGTGCTGGCCTCGGTGCGCCCCATATGGTGTACACGCCCAAGACGGATCTGTCGGCGTTCTCCCCGTTTATTCTGAATAAAGACATTTCTTCCGAACTCTGCTATGCTGCTGACGGTCAGCCCGGTCACCGACTTATGCGGAATTCCCATCATAAGAGGAAGTTCCTTCCCGCTGATGAAGTTTCCCGGCGTCACAAGCTGCCCTGCAAATCCTTCTTCCGGCCTTATCTCAATGCGGGGCTGCATGCCGTACTGAATGTATTCCAGCACACGGTTTGTCATGTTTTCATTTTTCATGCCCCACACATTGACAAATGAATTTTCAACATACGTCTCATCGCCCAGCATAAGAGCTTTATATGTGTTTGCCGCCACAACTGCCGTCTGTATATCGTCCGCTACAAAAAATCCCGCACAGTCCCACACACCGAATGCCTCACACTGATGAATGCGTTTCAGCTGGCTTTCTATCTTCTCCAGAATCGCTTCGACAGATTTATTGTGGTGCTCGATCGTAAGCGTACGGGAATCCCCCGTTGTCTCGGATTCGCCTTCCTGAGTTCCCTCTCCAGTCGTATCCGCGCTGCCGCTTGTCACTGACTGTGACCACGATTTTCCCGACGAATATCCCGTTGTACTGCTGGTGGAAGACCCGGAGTTCGTGCCGAATCCCTCCCAGTTCGTACTGGTGCCCCAGCTTCTTCCTGAAGTATAGGAGCTGCTCGTGCCTTCATTTCCCCCGTTTGTATTGGAAATACTGTTATTTATGGAATGGGAAAAATTCTTGAACATTCCCTTCGACACGGCTTTACTGTAGTTTTCCCCATATGCAAGGGTTGTTTTGGCAAACGGAGAAAGGGCGGAATATAGTTCTTCATATCCTCTTTTCTGCCGCTCCAGCTCTGACTTGCCCAGTGGATGGGCGATAAATACAGCTGTGTACTTCTCACCCTGCATCGTATCCACGAATTTTTCGATTCCCTGTACAAATTTATCTTTATCTTCATCACGGGGCGAAGGCACAACTGTTACTTCCGCCACATTTCTGGCAGTATTTTTGAACTGGGATTCCGTAATATGGGACATTACTTCCGCAATCTCAGAGTTTTTCAGATTCTGCAGTTCACTGCCGCTGAAGTTTCCCATAAAGCTTTTCTCTAGGATCAGGCTTGCTGTAGCCGCATTTTCCATTGTTCTCACACCGATATAGTAAGAAATCTTTTTTCCGTCACTGTCGACGATCATCAATGCCGTTCCTTCTATGTCCTGAAGCGCACTGTATACACTGATCAGCTTATCATTTACATTTTCCTTCTTGTCATAGACAAGTTTTTTCACTTGATAAAGCCGAAGTGCATTCGTTGTCTTTTCTTCCTCCGGGAGCGGTACAACCGAACGCTCCTGCATATTGATCAAGTAATTTTTATTAATAAAGCGGTCCGCCATAACAAGGCCGTTTTCCAGCAGTTTAGTCTGCTTTTCTTCTTCGGCGGATACTGTAGTCAGCTCGTTCATCTTTCCCTCCCGTTTCATTATTTTATATCTGTCCTAACCTTTTAAATTGTAAAGATATCAATAGCAACTTTCAAGGTGTGGACAGATTTGTGGACAAGTTTTTTCTTAAAGTGTAGTAAATTTCTTTTTGGAATGTTATACTTTAGAAACAGCTTTGTATAGAATAGAAGGAGAATATTTTATGTCTGAATTTTCACAACTTCTCTCTGAATACATACATACTAAAGATATCCGTATTTATTCACTTGCGGAATACTGCGGCATTGACCGTTCACTGATGTATAAGATCATACATGGGAAACGCACTCCTTCCTCCCTGAAAACTGTAGACAAAATTGCAGATTATCTGCGTCTGACACCGGGTGAATCCAGAGAGCTTACCGAAGCTTACTGTATTCTTCAACAGGGGAGGGATAATTTTTATCGAAGGAAAGACGTCCTGAATTTTCTTGATAATTTCAGAAATATTGCATACGCGGGGGGATCTCCGTCCGAAAAGACTGAACCGCCTCGATATCTCCGGGATACAGCGGCACTAAACAGTGAGTCGGAAGTAAACCAAGCCGTATACAACATCATAACGCAGCAGCTGCGCAAAAAGGACGGCAGGATCAATATGCTCATAAGTCCGGACTACTCTTTTCTCATCAATCTTCTCGCTACCGCATCACAGCCCGGACGCCCCGCTGAAATCAACCACATTATCTGCTTGAATAATACCGAGCAGATCGATGCTGACAAGAAGAACTACAATCTCCACTGCCTGATGAATATTCTTCCGCTGTGTTCAGCCGGCTGCAGGTACAGACCGCGCTACTACTATGACAATATAACTTCCCGGCTGGATACATTCCGCCTGTTTTCTTTTATGATTCTGACGGAAGACGGTGCAGTCCTTCTGTCAGAGACGCTGCGGGAGGGATTATTCACCTCTCAGTCCGATCTGCTTGCACTTTTCAACACTATATACTTCCAATACACACAGCTGTCACGGCCGCTCCTTCAGAAAATAGATTCCGCATCCGAACAGCTGCGTTATATACAGGAATTTATTGCGGAGGATTCTTCTGCCGAATACAGTTTCCAGATGACTCCCTGCATGACTTGCCTGCTGACAGATGAGTTTCTTGAAAAATATGTGAATCCGGATCTTCCGTCCAGAGAGCAGTTTATCCGTCATCTCAAGGAACATATCAAAATTACTTATAACCGTTATCAGACTGCCGGGCAGACAATTATTTTTTCAGAAGAAGGACTGGCGGATTTTCTTGATACGGGAAGGATCGAAGAATATCCTGCCGATATATACAGCCGGCCTCTGGAAGAAGACCGTTTAAAACTGGTAGAATGTTTTGTAGAAGAATGCAGAAAGCATTTCAGGAATTTCCGCATGCTCCGGCACAGCATAGGGACCGTCCGCAACGGGGCGAATATCTATATTACTGAGAGATCCGGATATCTGCTCTTTACACCGGTAGGGGGCAGACAGCCGATCTGTCTGGATATCCGTGAATCAGGACTGCTTTCGGCGTTCTGGGATTTTTTTGAAAATCTGGACAATAATCTTTTCTATCCGCCCGATGAGGCTCTCGATCGAATGGAACTGCTCGTTCAGAGATATAAAGAAACGTATAAACAGACTTGCTAATACTGATAAGGGGGAACATTCCTGAATGATATCACTGACTTTACCTGATATTAAAGATTTCACATCACACCTTCTGCTGAAAGACAGCTTCGACAGCTTTTGTTTTATTGAAGGCGAGATCGTGACATTTAATACATTCCGCATCGACGGTTTTATCCAGAAAGATTTCTTTGATACAGACACGGAACTTCCGGAATATTCTTACTGGAAAAATGTACGCGACTATTGTTTTCAGATCATCCGGGGGAAAAGGACTCCGCTCAGTTTCCGTTTTGTCTTCAGCCTGTCCCCCAAAAACATCGGCCGCCTTATCCGGCAGAATGTTCCGTCCATCCGCCCGGATGATGTTCAGGGGCTCTATCTTAACCTGCACTTTGACGGTACGCATCTTACGTGCGTAACCGGAACGTCCTTTAAAACATTTATATTAGACAAATCACTGGAACATATCTGGGATGAAATGGTGAAGAAATTCTTTCATCAGAAAGGAATTATATTTGAACAGATGTAGAACAGATTCCGGATACAGAAAAATCCCGGCGGCTTTTCCTTTTTCAGGATCTGCCGCCGGGATTTTATATTATTCCGGCTGTTTGTTCTGCAGATTATTTTGTCAGCAGCATCATGATATCATTACTCCGCTGTACAAATGCCGTCATCTCTTCCG
>ERZ1643246.2851-NODE-2851-length-15689-cov-6.083152_pt1 | contig 15689 bp, 10 predicted proteins | sample MGYA00579265_ERZ1643246 | MGnify/ENA primary metagenome ERZ1643246 (study PRJEB29033, sample SAMEA4952261) | chicken gut metagenome | biome: Broiler Chicken; feature: Gastrointestinal Tract; material: Caecum | place: Ireland | collected 2018 | study: Broiler... | reverse complement strand
AGGTCTCAGTCTGGCCGACGGGAACGCGTATTGATGTCGTTGCGAGCAATCCGATGGGCAAATACGACATCTATGAATTGAAGGTGCGTAAAGCGGAGCCGCAGGACCTGTATCAACTTCGGATGTACTGGGACGGACTCGTGCTTTCCGGTGTACAGCCGACGCGCGGTACACTGCTTGCGGATTCGTACACGGACAATTTGAAAAAGATGATGCAGATGATGAACGAGCTGCCTGCGCCCAACTTCCCGGACGGAGGTCCGAGCGGCAAGTATTGCTTTACATTGGCAACGCTGAAAGAAAAGGGACTTGTGTAAAAGGGAGGGGAACAGGATGGTATTGGATGCGATTTTCGACGGGACCTTCAACCCCAGCGAGATGCGGATTCGCGGCTCGAAAAAATTCACACAGGCATGCCATAATACGGACCGGCTGCTGACGCGGTTGTCCAAGCAGCTGAGCCATGAAGATTATAGCCTCGTGGAGGACCTGACGAATGAACTTCTGAATTCCTGCGACGAGGAATGCAAGCTGCATTTCAAGTATGGCTTTTCCGCGGGACTTCTTCTGATGCACGAAGCGTATGACTCCGTACAGACACAAATGAAAGACTGATAGAAACGGGCCCTTCTCGTTTGAGAAGGGCCCGTTTCGGTCAAAGCAGTGAATACAAAAGGAGCAGCTGCGCCATCAGAAGGACTGCGTGATAATTTCCTCATAGATTTCCCAGGTGATCTCGCCGCGCCGGTATTGCGCCAGCGCCAGGCGCGCATGGTCGCGCCAGACTTCGTAATCTTTCTTCATCTTGGCATTCCCGATAGCTCGTGAACAACGCATCTGGTTGCGGTTTCTGGTCTTATTGTAAAGCTCTTTGGCTCTGTCGGATTTCAGGCTTTCCGCATAGGCGAGTTTGGCGGCAACGTCCTTGCAGGTTGCACCGCTTGTCTTATCCCAAACACGGTCGCAGTATTTTGCATGTTTTCCAAACGGTACAAACAATCTGCCGCAGTGTTCGCAGACCGCGACGGAAAGATTGGCGGAACACATTTGAATGTATTCGAGAAAAATCAGGGCGGGCAGATTGTCACTCGCAAAGAACACGGCGGCAGAGATTCCGCTTTTTCTGTTGCTGCCGCCCGAAGTCAGAAGGCGCGTCTGAATATGGATATCATTCTCCATCTGATGATATTTACTGTAAACAGCATCCTGATTCTGTGCCAGAGAAGCCAGCAGAGAACCGGGTGCCTGTCCGCGAGCCTCCCTCATCGGGCGCCCGTTATCCGTGACCAAGGTCGCCTGTACAAGCGTGCGGAAGTCTTCGGCAGCCTCGATCAGATTTTTCAGAGTCGAAATAAAATCTTCCAAGAACATCAGTGCGGTACGGCAGAGTGAAACATCCGGAATTCCGTCCTCGATATATTGCTTCATCGTTGCGGGTGTCTCCGGAAACGTGCGGCAGAAGTTTTCCATGAGTTCGCTCGTGATGGTTAGATTGCCGCTGTGGCGAAGCTGCCGATACAAATCATCTGCACTCAGTTGCGTATCATTGGGCCCGCCAAACTGTATCTGGCGCAGAGCATGGGAGTAGTAATCCATTTGTCGCTGGAATTTGCGGCAGGCAGAAAGACAAAAGCTCTCAAGAAGGTCAAACAAGGCCGGAGCTTCCTTACGAATGGCTTCTGACATTGTGTGATAAAAAGAAGCGACCTGATAGTATACGCACTCATCAGGATGAGCGAGACTTTCCGGGATCGTCTGCTTTTCGGGAAATTCGACATTCCGGAACTGCTCCAAAAGGATGCGAGCGTGTGTCAGATAAACTTCTAGGTCCAAATCAAGAAGTTCGAACACAAGAGCACCGAGGGGATACTCATGCTGAGCGGAACCGTGAACGGAGAAAATTTCGTTTTTATCATCAAAATAAAGATAAGCCTGATCCATGACAGTTCCTCCCCGTGTCGGATGAATTTGGCTGCGCTGCGAAGTCTGTGTTATGTTTTTGTGTCGAAATGCAAGCAAAAATCTGTGTTAATTGATTACCATGAAATTAGTATAACACGTCTTGACTTGCAGCGCAAGCCTTGTTACCCTCGAAGTAAGCCGAGGAGGTGAGACGTAATGAAACGACAAAAAGACATCAATTGCGCAGGCGGTGCAATACGGCCGATCATGAAGCGGCATCGTGGGCAGTACGATGCGGGTTATGAATTACTCGATATGAGTACGGGAAAGCCGCACACGAATCAATCGCTGAAAGCGGCACTTGAAGTGCGTAAAAATGAATACTCGGAAATGACACAGATGATAGAAGCTGTGCTTGCCGGCGAACTTACAAAAAAGGCGGAACACCATCCGACGGCTGTATATAAATTGTCGCGTCGTGCAACGACCGAAGAGGCTGCCCGGGCGAGTGCGGAAAAAATGTTATTCCCCCGCGCAGAGGCAATCGCGCGGTTATTGTATCGCCCACAGTGGGAGTCCAATCTGGAGGCTGGCCGCGTAACAGTTCGGGAATTTGTGCGATACATGGGCGACAGGCTGTTCACCGATGCTGCGGGAGATACACGGGCACATCTCATGGCGAGTGTGTGTCAAGTGATCGTTCCGGCCATCGGGGACACCCGCCTTGTCGATCTTGATCCGGAGAAGGCAATCAAAAAAATTAGTCGTGTGCTCAAAAACGGAAAGGCGCAGGAATCTAAAAGAGGGTACACGAGGCGGGCTTATAAAGGAATGATGCAGGCCATCAGAAGTTCGGGGTACGCTGAGCTGAGCAGCAGCGCACGGCTTGCTGACCTGATGATGGCGACCACGACCCGGCGGAATCGTGCGCTGCTTGACAGCTGCCGGATCGGGCATCTGGATGAGGCGACAAGAACGAGCCTGTTCCATGTGCTTGAAGATTATGCATATGAAAGACTCCTGATTGCCCTGATTTATTGTGGGCTGGATGCGGCGGAGATTGCGGCTTCGACGTATGGCGACATTGATGTCCTCTCACTGCGCGATGAAAGCTTTTATGTGACTACCGTCAGCCGGATGGCGCATCGGGCACCAAAGAGGTGCACGAGGGTGAGCGCGTCCAATGATGCGTTCCCGCCGCGCCGCTTGCGCAAGGTAGTGCTGTATCCGTGGGCAGCGACGGCATTGGATCAATATATACAGAACTTGCGGGAAAAGGGCTATACAGATACCCAAATTGCCGGTACGTATCTTTCAGCACGTACACCTGATTCGGTGGTTCTGGATCCATCTGAGGTCATCGCTCAGATTGAATCGCTGTTGCGGCTGGCCGAAGTACCGGAGGTTCATGTGCCCCGCGTCAAGAATACAGGTGAGGTCTATGTACAAACGATTCCGCCCGACCTGGAACTGCTGCGCAGAGACGCCAAATACGTTGCCGGCTGCTGCGGTGCGGATCAAGCAATGCTGCACGCCATGTTTGGAGACAACTGGAGCGAGATGGATGAGCGCTCGTATCTTGATTTGCTGGGAGACGATTATGCGGTGGCACGCTATCTGCGCCTGCGCCGCTTTGCGCCGGATCAGCCTCAACGCAGGATTTACAGAATTCGGAATCAGTCTCAGCAGCCTCAAACGCTCCGCATTGAAAGCGACTACGCCATACATGTCACATGGAAGGAGTATGAATGATGTCGAAGAATCTGAAGGAATACAGAGGCGTGTGGTTCAGGTGCGTTTATTCGCATCCGAGCGCATATGCAAAGACAGCGACGCCGTGCCGCGCCCTGATCACACCGTGTGACCCGGCGACCGGGTACTGCCTGACAAAGCGGCAGCTGTATGATGACAGCGACAGCGACGAGCTCGTCAACTGTCCGGCCTATGGCAAAGACAGGAAGGACATCGATGCGCATGCGTTTTTTGAGGTGGCCGACCGGTTGATTGCTCTGATGGAGCAGAAGGGTATGCTGCCCGAACGGGACGCAGCTGAGAAACATGATCTGTCTGAACTGGCGCGTGAATTTAAAGCAACGTTTTTTCGCCTGCATTCTGCTAAATGGGAAAGACAGACGGTCGTGAAATATCAGGGACAATATGATAAGTTGACGGACGAACTTAAAAATTATAGGGCTGAATCTCTGACGCAGGATGCGTATGTTCTTCTGCAGGAACAGATCTGCAGGAACGCATCCAGAGCATCGAGAACGACGAAAGAGTGGAAACCGGGTGACGAACCTCCGTCTTCAGCGCGCGCAAGGCTGTATCTGTTGTATTTGCTGATTGGAGATCTCGCGTCAGAAGAGGGCTATGAAATACCGGTCGAACCGACTCGATATGCCGGCAAACCGTCACACACCAAAGAGCTGCTGGTCCGTACCGACAATGCAAGGGGCCTGCCGGACGACTGTCTGAGGCGTCTGTGTGCCGACGATTCCCTGCCGGCTCAGGTCAAAATTCTGGCGGACACCGGTCTGCGCACCGGTGAAAACGCAGGGTTGCTGCATTGCTCGTTCGGGCATGTGGACGGCTCACAGGGACGAATGTATTATGTGCAGGTTACGGGAAAACTTGATGCAACAGATCGAAAGCGCGTTGAATACCCGAAGACGGATTTATCCCACCGCACGATTCCGCTGTCACGTGAATTGGGCGAAGTGCTGGAGCAGCGCCAAGCCGAATTGCGATCAAAATACGGGGATGTCTCCTTGATGCTGATGTGCGGACGGGAAGATGCAAAAGGGTATCATGCGAATTCGGAAGAAGCGATGGCCTATTTGAATCAAGTGGAAGATTGCATCCCTGCGATATTGCGCCGGCCGGATGTCATGGAACAACTGAAGACGGCACGAGCTTATCGATTCGACGAGGTGTGTCAGGATGAATTTCTGCAGTCAAAGCTGACATGTCACGCGCTGCGCAGGGCATATTGCACGTGGCTGTATTGCCACAGCGGAGCTGAAATAGATGAGATTTATGCTCAGATGGGCCACGCCGACAAATCAAAACCGCGTAAGTCAGGAGCTCGCGGAATGGCAAAGGCGGACATTTATCGGATGTGCTTGCAGAAGCATGTGAGCCGTACACTCTTCCACAAAGCGCATCCTCTGAGGTACCATTCCGATGCCATCAGCGAAACGGAAGTCCTTGCCTGTGCAATAGAGCTTACACTGCCTCCCGGTGCGGAACTGGAATTGATCATTGATGACACGGAGCCGCAGAATCACGTCAGGCTGTTCGGGGAGGGAATCATGTGTGAACTTCAAAGGTGTGACCCGCTTCCGAAAAAAGAGAATGGCTACGCCCTCCTTGCCGATGATGAAGTCAGCAGGATTCGAGGGAAACGCAAACTGTTCGGCGGGAAATAAACAGATGGGCCCATCGTTGAATTGGTAGTTTCAGCGAAACGTCTATCGGTATGTGTCAGGTCGGTTACAATTTGCCACAGATGTTCTGCAATACAGGGAAGCGAGTGTGTCACTTTGAAATCGCCACACAGTCACCCCTTCTTCTTTTTCAGCTTCAGACAGACACCGTGGCCATCAGCTGACTCTTGCAGCAGCTCTACGGCAGCCGCAGCGCGCTCTTTGACGGAACATTTCGGCTGATTCTCCAGCTTGGCCGCAACGTTTTTCAAATCTTCCAACGGTAGCAGATACACCGCTGAGCAGTAGAAGGTCTTGCGGTGGCCATCGTTATAGTCGGTGAGCAGCTTAAGGGCCGCATCAGATTGGAGGACATCGTTTCCTATTTCCGCTCGTATTATGAGGGCCGCCGCGCTGGCGGGCTGGTGGTGGAGAAGAAAAACAGCATCTTTGCCAAGGGTGGCTACACCGATAAAGAGGCGGAACGGAATAGCATACAGCGAGAACATTGCGAGTTGCATTTACTGACGAAAGGGGGAACATCAAATCATGAAGATCGGGGAAAAATTCGCCAAATTCGTCAACACCGGCACATGACGCAACGGGAGTTAGGCGAGAAGATTGGATTGGGAAAGAACAGGGCAAATCGCATAGCCCAATATGAAATGGGGTATCGAACACCCGAACGTGACCAACTCAATAAAATAGCTCATGCCTTGAACGTACTGGAGGAAATGTTTTCCTTGGAAGCGGATGAAACGCTGCAGGCATCGCTCCACAATCTGCTTTGGTTAGACCAGGACGATACAACCCTTATTGAATTGTCTCTTCAAAACCAAGAAAGCTGGTCACGACCTTGCAACCAGACAGAAAAAGGCTGCGTAGCCATTGTAATACATGATGAAGCCGTCCAAAATTTTCTTGGAGACTGGCGCACCGAAAAATCACTCCTTGAAGCTGGAGCAATAACTCAAGAAGATTATTTCGATTGGAAAATCTGCACCCCCCGTTGTTAACTATTGCTTAGGCCCATCTGCGAGAGCAACTGACTCTTAACCAGTGGGTCCAGGGTTCTCGTCCCCGATGGTGCACCAGAAACAGCCTTACACAGTGTGCAGGGCTGTTTTTTTATTGCTGTAAACCGGAATGCCGCGGCAGTCTGTGCACCATCGGGGACGAGAACAGCCGCGAAGGCGACCGCCGCCTGCGGCGGAAACAGGGAGCCGGAGCCGGAGCAGGGGCCGCGGTCGCAGAGGCGACGTCCCGCCCAAGGGGCGCTGGCCGATGCGGGCACCGCAACCTGTAGGGCCCCGCCGCCTTGCGTACCGGCGGGCAAAAACGGTGCAGTGGACCATTTTAGAGCGCAAGTCCCTCTACAGCCTGATTGGCCGGAAAGGGGGCTGTACCATCCCCTTCGGGGCGGGCTCATGCGTCGTGCAAGCGCTTGCATTCGCCTCGCGGGGACCGGTCGCTAATTTTGCACCATACTGAAAAATCCGAACGCATACTTTTTGTAGATGCGTTCGGATTTGTGTTTTTGTAGGTTTGGTGATGCGATTGTGATTACACCCGATAATGTCACAGACCTTATGGGGTACCCATCGGAAGGCTTTTGAAAGGCCAAGAGGGATATCTGTCGCCATTTTTGTGAAAGGTACATACCGCGTTGTAACAAAATGTGATTATCCTTTCTTACTTCGGCGTCAAGAAACAAAATGATACAATAAATTGAAAAAGGGCGGCCTTTTGTCATTGTGGAATACAAAGGAATACTCTATCATTGAATTGTTGGAATTGCACGAATTCGGGCTTTGTTGGTTGAGAATAACTGATGAAATGGCAAGGGGGATAGGAATGCTCAAGTCTATCTGTGTGAAAAATCCGGACGCAATTACGCTGCGAGACTGTTTCGGCGCAACGGCGCTGTCTACTGTAAATGGTCTGTGTACCGTGTTTATGTCCAGCATGTTTATGCAGTATATGACCGACTACGCCGGGCTGGGCGCTATGGGAGCGACCTTGGCTACATCGCTTCTTCTGTTTGCGCGGATCTTTGATGCTGTGGATGATCCCGTTCAGGGATTTTTGATGGATCGCGGGAAACGGACCAAAATCGGAAAGTACAAACCTTTTTTTCTCCTCAGCATACTGCTGACTGGCATTGGCTGTGTATGTCTCTACTCGTTCCCGTCCGAGTTTGCGTCCAAGCCCGTACTGGTTGTTGTGTGGGTTGTCGTTTTCTACTTTTTGTTTGATGTGGGAACATCCTTTTATAAGGATAATCTTTTGTTCCGAACGATGACCAATGATCTCAACGAACGTTCCAAGCTGGTTATCGGGCCGCGGGTTTGGACCATGATCCTGGGCGTTGTTACGTCCGCCTTTACAGCTGTGCTGGTTGCGGTCAACGAACGCGTGGGCAACTATCATGACTCATTTGCCATCCTGATCACTGTTATTGTTGGTGCAGCGATGGTGCTCTCTCTTATTGGCTGGTTCCTTGTCAAAGAAAAGCACAGTGTGCAGGAAGAAGAGGCAGAGCCGGTAAAGTTTAAGGACTTCTTTCTTCTGTTCAAAGAGAACAAGCCGATGGTGGTCTACTATTTGAAAGGCGTCTTTTCCGGTTTTATCTGGTCCCTTATTTTTGCCACACCTGCGTATTACATAAAATGGGGATTCTGCACGGATCTGGCCACCGGCGTCACAGACATGGAGCAGTATGGTGTCCTCAACGGCATTTCTTCCATGATGATGCTCGTACCACTCCTGTTTGGTGCAGTTATTGGCCGTCCGCTCTTGAAACTCTTTAAGAACAACCCGATCAAAATGACTTGTTTCCTTCTGATTGTGCAGTCTGTCGGCGGGGTGGTCCTGTTTATTACCCAGATGGCGGGCCTGCTTGCGAATATTCCTGCGCTGTTCTTCATTACCCTGTTCATCATGGCAGTGGGGGTGGGAAGCGACTTTGTCCCGCAGTCCATGGTGGAAATGGAGATTATGGACTACAACATTTATAAAACCGGCAAGGATCGTTCCGCTTTGACAATGGTTGTCGGCAGCTTCATTGTCAAAGCCCAGGCGGCGCTTTCGGCTGCAATTATTGGCGCTGTGCTCATGGCAATCGGCTACAACGTTGATCCCGTCACCTCCGAATACATGGGGGAACTGTCGCAGATCCCGACCATGCTCAATTGGTTTATCGTTATCATGGGCCTTGTTCCTGCCATCCTCGGTGTATTGTCGGCTTTGATCCTGCGGGCATACCCGATCAAGAACGATGAGCGCCGAAAAATCCGCGAATGCCTGGATCGCTGCAGTGCTGGGTAAGGCTCATTCCTCCGCAATATGTCGGCGGTATTCCAATGGGGTGAGACCATACTCACGCTGAAACACTTTGTAGAATTGCGTTCTGTTCTCATAGCCCAGTGATGCCGCGATCTGGCAGACCGGCAGCTCTGTGTTTCTCAGAAGCCGCGCCGCCTCGGCCATCTGTACCTTTTGACAGTACGCTTTCAGTGTGTATCCGGTGTTTGTCTTGATGATGCGGGATATATGCTCGCAGGAGTAGTTGAGTGCCTCCGCCAGATCGGTCCGGTGGATAACCCCGTGGTGGGCTTCAATCAGCTTCTTGATTTGCTCCACCGCCAGCAGTTCTTGGCTGTGCCCCAGCGAAATGTGGGTGGCCTTGTATATGTCAGGATTCTCCAAGGCGGCAAACAGCCGGAGCAGAGAGGAATAAACGTCAAACTGGTATCCGATCCGCTTGACCGAAAAGGCGCGAATCAATTCCTGGGTGAGCTGCGGGATCGTATCTGCTCCTAAAAGGGTAAAGTCCAGGTAGTCCTTTTTATAGGCGGCACGTTCCGACAGATTGTCGCTGAAAAACTGATTGAGAATGCTTTTGTACTGAAAGGGCGGCGGAAATGATTTGGGCCACTGCGTCAGCAGGGAGGCATTGATGCCGATGTAAACGATATCCGCATTCGACATATCTGTTTCGCGATGCATGGTGTTTCGATTGAGGAGACAAAGGTTTCCCTGCGTATAGGTGGTCTCGGCCCCCTCGATCATCACCCGGACGTGGCCCCGCTGCACATACATCAGCTCAAAAAAATTATGTTTGTGCATGTAGGTCTCATGAAAGAATTCGTGTTTGTTTGGGGTGTGAACGCAAAAGGACCATGCATCCATATAGTTGGAAAACAGATATTCCTGAGGTTTCTGGATGCTGGTTACGATGGACAACGGAGAAAAATAGTCCCGTTCGGCCGTATGGTTGCGAAGATAGTTCGGACCATGGCTGCCGGTCTGGTTCCGCATTTCATCAATGCTGTCAAAAAACAGGTGTTCCATGCGAGCATCCCCCCTTTATGACAGTATAGCATGGAATTGAGTATTTTTGAAGGAGGAAGTATCTGTGAAGCGGCAATGCTATAACCCCTATCTCCCCAGTTGGGAATACATCCCGGATGCTGAACCGAAAGTATTTGGTCAGCGGCTGTACATTTATGGGAGCCATGATCTCTTTGGTGCCAAGGAATACTGTGAGGGCGATTACGTATGCTGGTCGACCCCGGTAGACGATCTTTCCGACTGGCGGTATGAAGGCGTAATCTTTAAAAAGCAAGATACGCCGTGGAATAAAAAGAACCTGTCCTACTATGCACCGGATGTGGTGCGCGGCACAGACGGACGGTACTACCTTTACTATTCGGTGGCCAATACGTCGATCACGTCGGTCGCTGTGTGTGACAAACCTGCGGGAAAATACCAATATTTGGGCGATGTTCACTTCCCGGACGGGCGAGTCTACGGCTCAAAGCCGGAGGATTGGTTTATGTTTGACCCAGCCGTTCTGGTGGATGATGACGGGCGGGTGTTTCTCTACGTGGGTAGCGGGCAGAAATCCAATGGACAATTCGGCCACGAGATCAAGGGGCTGTTTGTGATGGAACTCAGCTCTGATATGCTGACCATCATCAGCGAACCCACCATCATCATGCCGGCGGATTTTGATCCCAAGAAGCCGAACTATTGGGAAGGGCCCTCTATCCGTCACATCGGTGAGTGGTATTATCTGGTCTATCCGGCCACGGACATCACCGGTCTCAATTACGCGATGAGCCTGTTCCCCGACAAGGGATTTATCCACAAGGGACCGATCCATTCCTCAAGCGATATCGGTCTGGAGGGAAGAAAGCTCATGAATGCGTCATATCCGATGGGGAACAGCCACGGCGGTATGGTATGCGTCCACGGGCAATGGTATATATTTGACCACCGAACGACCAATGGCGCCAAACGAAACCGGCAGGCGGTAGCCGAGCCCATTGAGATCCGTGCGGACGGGACCATCCGCATGGTGGAGTCCACAAGCTGCGGATTGAATGGCGGCCCTTTGAAGGGAACCGGGACCTATCCGGCCTACATTGCCTGCGTCCTGCACCATGCCGGAACGTTTGGTCTGCGCAACCCGATGGGCGGACCCGAGATCACCCAGGATGGTCCGGACTACGAGCCACCGGAGCCCGGGGAACGGGAAGTGACCATAGAGACCGAGAGGATGGCACCAAAGGCGTATATTTCCAAAATGAAGAATGGCAGTATTGCCGGCTTCCGATATTTTGATCTGAATGAAAGCACCCACATTGCTGTAACGGTTCGCGGCGCAGGCGGCGTGCTGGAACTCTTACCTGGGGAAAAAGGCCCTGTCATAGCATCCATTCCCATTGCCGGGACAGCCGACTGGACAACCGCCGGAGTAAAATTCAACGCCAGACGTTTGGCGTTGGAGAGCCGACGCCCCATTGATTCCTGCCCGCTGTATTTCCGGTATAAGGGAAAGGGAACGCTTGACATCTTGAGTATTACGTTGGCATAAAGGGGGATAACGATGGACTGGACACCAATTTGGCATCAAGCCGCGGCCCCTGCCTTTGCGATGGGCTTTTTGGCGGGCAAGAAAAAAACAGTGGTGTATTCTGTGATATCCCAGGTTTCGGGCGAGAAACTTCGGGTCCGCTTCTCCAACCACTATGGAAAGAAACCCTACACCATTGGGGGACTGACCGTGTGGGCAGATGGAGAGATGCATACCGTCACGCGGGACGGCAGCCGTGTTTTCACGGTCCCCGCGGGGGAAAGCTGCTATTCGGATGAGTTGACGCTCCCGGTGACGATGGGGGAAGAGCTGGAAATCAGACTCTACTATGCATCCAAGGTCATGGACAGCAATATGATCGAGGAAAATGCGGTAAGCTACCCGGGAAATCATACGGCGGACAGAGAGCTGCCCCCACCCCGGCGGGAAAGATATATGGAACAGTACAACCTTTATGAAGCGATTCCCGGGATGGATCAGATCGAGGTGTTTACCGGTCAGCCTTCCAAAATCATCGTGGCGTTCGGGGACAGTATAACGGCTATGAACCGCTGGGTAAAACCGTTGCAAAGGCGTCTGTTCGATGCGTATGGCGGTGACTACGCACTGATGAACGCCGGAATCGGCGGGAATTGTCTGCTTTATGATGTCCCGGGCCTGATGGGAGCTTCCTACGGGGAGAAAGGGGTGTCTCGCTTTGAGCGTGATGTACTCCGTTTTTCAGAACTCTGCGGAGTGATTTTTGCATTGGGGGTCAATGATGTGGCCTACTATTCCCAAAAGACAGGGGCGGTCATTTCGTTGGAACAATATGGTTCGGCCGTAACCGATATTGTGGATCGGCTTCATAAGGCCGGTGTCCGGGTGATTGCCCAGACTCTTCCGCCCCGCACCGGTTTTGTGAAAAAAGGGTATACCCGGGAGATGGAGGAGCTGAGAGTCCGCATCAATGGATGGATCAGAGACAGCGCGCTGTTCGATTATATGCTTGATGCGGATGCACTGCTGCGCGATCAGAAGAATCCTTCGTTCACCGACGAGCGTTATCACCAGGGGGACCACCTGCACCCGAATCAGGCCGGAGGAATGCTGCTGGCGCAGGCGTATGATTTGCAAAAGCTGACAGGGGAGGTGTAGGCATGGGGAAAAAGTATTTCACGCTCAGCTTTGATGATGGACTGGAACAGGACAAACGGGTGATCCGGCTCATGAGGCAATACGGGCTCAAAGGAACCTTCAACCTCAATGCCGGCCTGTTTGGCACTCGCGGCGAGGTGAAGGGACTTGGAACCTTCTCTTTTCAGGATTGCCCCGAAGGCGTAAAGCACAAGTGGCCATTTTCCTATGTGCAGCACAACCGAATTCCACTGGACGAGGTGTGCCAGGTCTATGAGGGAATGGAGATTGCCACCCATGGCTTCCGGCATGAACCGCTGGGGGCTGTCAGCGAGGATGAAATGCGCGCATCGGTGGATGCGGACAAGGCCGCGCTGGAAAAAATCTTCGGCACCACGGTCGTGGGGCACGCCTATGCGCAGGGTTCAACCTCGCCGGCTGTCCAGGCGTATCTGAAGGCGCAGGGGTATCAATATGCCAGAGTGGTCTTTCCCACCGGCGGCTTTGGGTTCCCGGATGATCCACTGAACTTTCGGCCTTCCTCCTCGCTTATTCTGAAAAATGCCGTGAAGCTGGTGGAGCGCTTCAAACGTGAGGAACCCGGAGAAAAGGATCTGCTGTTGTTCCTGTGGGCACACAGTTATGAAATGGACTACGAAAAGGGGAACGCCAGTTGGTATGCTTTGGAGCGGCTTTTTGAATCGATCGCAGGCCGAAGCGATATCGTGTATTGCACAAACAGCGAAGCGTTCGCGCATATTTAAGGAGAGCAGGAAAATGAAAAAGAAAGATTTTAACCGGGGTTGGCTATTTGGCGCCGTGGGGAAGGAACAGTCTATGCAACCGGTCACGCTTCCCCACGATGCCATGCTGTACGAGAAACGCTCAAAGGATGCGGCAACAGCGGGAGCGTGCGGATACTTTCCCGGCGGGGCCTATGTCTACGTCAAACGGATTCTTGTGCCTGAAGCGTGGCGGACGCAGTCCGCTGTACTGGAATTTGAGGCGGTTTATCAAAACGCGCAGGTGTTCGTGAACGATGCGCTTGTGGCTGAACAGCGGTACGGGTATACCAACTTCTTTGTGGTGCTGGACCCACAGCTGAAGTATGGCGAAGAAAATGAGATCAAAGTGATCGCGGACAACTCGTCGGTACCCAATTCCCGTTGGTATTCCGGTAGCGGAATTTATCGCAACGTAAACCTCTTCCTGGGCGATAAGAGTCATATCCGCCCGGATGGACTGCTCGTCTCCACTTCCGGAAACGATGCGGCCCATGTGAAAGTTTCGGTCACCGGTGGTGATACGGTCAGAGTCTCTATTCTGGATGGTGAAAAGGTGGTAGCGCAGGCCGAAGCTGCGGTCAAGGAAGGCACTGCATCGGCGGACATTCCCGTTTCCCAGCCGCGGCTTTGGGACGCGGAACATCCCGAACTGTACCGGTGCAGAGCGGAACTGTTGAAAAATGGTGAGATGGTGGATGAGGCGGAGGCCTGGTTTGGATTCCGTACCCTCAGCTGGAGCACCAGAGGATTTTTTGTAAACGGCAAGAAAACGCTGTTCCGTGGCGCCTGCGTCCACCACGACAATGGTATTCTGGGCGCATGCTCTTTTGAGGATGCCGAGTTCCGCCGTGTCCGTCTGCTCAAGGAAGCCGGTTTCAACGCGATACGTTCCGCCCACAACCCTGCCTCCAAGGCGTTGTTGGATGCCTGTGACCGGCTGGGTCTGTATGTCATGGATGAATTCTGCGACAACTGGCTGGTACATAAAAACCCCTACGACTATGCGGACCAGGATTTTCGCGCATGGTGGCAGCGGGATCTCACAGCTATGGTCATCAAAAACCACAATCATCCCAGTGTGGTCATGAACTCTATCGGAAATGAAATCTCCGAACTGGCTATGCCCGAAGGACAGGAGTACTGTAAAAAATTGGCAGTCCTGGCACGAAAGCTGGACCCGGACAAAGCAGTGACGATGGGGGTCAACCTGATGCTGTGCAGTATGTCGGCCAAGGGCGGCGGCATATACGGCAATAAAAAGAATGGGAAAGAGAATAAAAACGGCAGTCAGACGATGGACAACGTCCCCACCAGCGCCTTCTTCAACATGCTGATGAACCTGGCCGGGGGTATGATTGAAAAAATGGCCGCCAAACCTGCCGCGGACGATGCCACAAAGGTGAGTTTCTCTTATCTGGATATTGGCGGTTACAACTACGCCGCGTCCCGATACGAGAAGGACGGTACGCTCCATCCCGACCGCGTCATTGTCGGGTCCGAGACCCTGCCCAAGAACCTGTATCATAACTGGCAACTGGTGAAAAAACTCCCCTATGTCATCGGCGACTTTATGTGGACGGGCTGGGATTATCTGGGGGAGGCGGGCATCGGTACCGTCCGTTACAAAAGTTTCAAAAATCCCGGTCAGGATGCGCCCATCATCTCCGCCGGCTGCGGCGTAATCGACATTTGCGGAAAGCTTCGCCCCGAGGTGCAGTGGAACCGGCTGATCTGGGGGCTGGACCATACCCCCGGCATCGGCGTAGAACCGTATACCCACGCAGGGGAGACCGGCTCTGTATCCATGTGGCGTAACACAGACGCAGTGGCAAGCTGGTCCTGGGCCGGCTGTGAAGGCAAAAAAACCAAGGTCACGGTCTACTCTGACGGCGAAACGGCGGAACTCATTGTCAACGGGCATTCCTATGGCCGGAAAAAGACGAAGGAATACAAGGCTGTCTTTAAACGCGTTGTCTATGAACCCGGTACCATCACCGCAATCAGCTACGATGGCGAGGGAAAAGAACAGAGCCGGACTTCCATGAAGACAGCTGTAGGGCCCGCCGAACTGCATGTGGTGGCCGACCGGAACACCTTGCAGGCAAAAACGCAGGATTTGGCCTACATCAGCATTGACCTGACGGGGGCGGATGGCATCACAAAATCTTCTGAGGATACTGCGGTCACGGTGGAGGTTGACGGTGCCGGGACGCTGCTGGCCCTTGGTTCTGCACGGCCCAACATGGGGGAAAACTTTTTCTCCGATACCCACACGACCTACTACGGCAAGGCATTGGCCGTGGTCCGCGGCGGCGATGCCCCCGGAAAGATTACGGTCACGGTGAAAGCAAAAGGCCTGCTGGCCAAAACGCTTGAATTGGAAGTGATCTGAGGAAAAGGCATAGGCCAAACGGCAGATCCCGATGTCTCACCAAAAAGACTGCAACAATTGTTGCAGTCTTTTTGTGCATCGAAAACCACTCGCTAGGCGAGTGGTTCCAAAGAAGACTTATGTCGATCATGAAGAAATAAAAACTCCCTTTGCTATAATAGGAGTGCGGTCTGCCAACTGCACAAACA
>ERZ1643246.2850-NODE-2850-length-15689-cov-8.497761_pt1 | contig 15689 bp, 14 predicted proteins | sample MGYA00579265_ERZ1643246 | MGnify/ENA primary metagenome ERZ1643246 (study PRJEB29033, sample SAMEA4952261) | chicken gut metagenome | biome: Broiler Chicken; feature: Gastrointestinal Tract; material: Caecum | place: Ireland | collected 2018 | study: Broiler... | reverse complement strand
AGCAAAGGACTGAAAATCCTTGTGTCGTTGGTTCGATTCCGACCGAGACCACCATGAAAAAACAGCAGGTGTCCGCATCTGCTTTTTTTCGTCTCATGGTATAATAGAAAAAAAGAATTGAGGGATATGTATGACAGTCGGACTGGAGCCGTATCAGCTGCGCAGTTTCCTGTTGCTTGACGTAGTGGACGCGCTGCTGGCGAAAAACCGCTTTGCGCCGGTAAGCGATCAGGCGGATGGGATCCGCAGACAGAAGGGCATGCTCTGTGAGATCAGAGGGCGTGCGGAGTGGCATGATGTAGACGGCGTTTATGAGTTCATGGCGCCGATGCCATTCGGGGAGACGCTGCGCTTATGTGTGCAGGTGCGCTTCTTTGACCGCCGCATCAGCAAGCCGCATCTGCGTGAGTTCATCGGCATCATGAAAGATGTGGGCGAGGTCTATATGGATCAGCGCTTCCTCGATGTGCACGCGATGGAGAAATATCGCAACCAGGGGGTGTTCTTCGCGATGAATGGCTTTACGCCGGAGGCAGAGCATCTGGGAGCGGCGCATGGCATCCAGACGGTCTCTTATGCGGATCAGCCGCTGATGCGGCCGATCGAGGCGGATATCGCGCAGCTTTCCGCGGCGATTCTCTCCTCTCTCACGTTTGCGGATCATGCGCAGATTCAGGCGTTCCTCACGCGGCTGAATCAGCTGATCCAAGGCAAGGATGAGGCGGCGGACTGGCTTGGGGAAGCGCCGACGCGACATGTGCTGGCGCTGCGCCGGCACCTCGATGAGATCGAAACATCGCTCATCGTCACCGCCAAGGGCGGCACGTATCTGCATGTGCTTTCACAGAGTCCGTTTCCGCTTGCGCAGTTTGCGCACAGTGATGAGGGGACGTGTCAGATCCATATGGAAAAGCAGGGACGGCGGCGTCATTATTATTTTACGGTCAATGAAGGGACGGCGCGGTTTTACTTCACGCGGCCGGCGTATCTGAGCGTGGCGCGGCTGCTGGGGACGGCGATGGCGCAGCAGCAGTCGCTCTTTGCACAGGATCTGCGGCCCCAGGGATTCTTGCAGCTATGTGTCAGAGCGGATGGGGTCATGCGCTTTCTGCGGCTGCGCATTGATCCGCGCTTGCGGGTGGACTGAATCAAGTGGCTGACAAATGCGCTTTTCTGTGTTATTCTTAACTATATAGCGAATACTATATATGATGACAGAGGTGAAACAGATGAAAAAGAGTATATGGAAACGGCCGGGCTTTTATTTGTTCCTGGTGCTGGCAGTATTGTCGATCGTAACGCTGGTTCAGCTGGGCATCCTCGGTGTATTGCCGATGCAGGTCTTGGCGATCGCCGGCGTGGTGATCGTCCTGGTCGATGCGTTGTTGTATCTCATGCTGGTCAGTCAGCGCATCAATAAGGTGAACCGGGTGCTGGGCTGCATCCTGTGCGTATTGCTCTGTGTCGTGTTTGCGGTAGGCAATGTGTATGTGTATCGGACCAACAGCGTGCTGGACAATATCTCGCATGAGGGCCAGCAGAAAAACGTGATCTCGGTCATCGTCATGGATAACTCGGGCATCGAGCGCATCGAGGATATCCAGGGCGCCATCGGCATCGCCAAGCGCATCGATACAGAGGGCTCGCAGGCACTGTTAAAGGATCTCAAGGAGCAAAGCAACTTGACGCCGCAGACCAAGGAGTATAATTCACTGTCTGATCTGGCTAATGGCCTGTATGGTTCTGACTGTGACGCGATCATCCTCAATGAGTCTTATCGCTCCATGATCAGCGATGAAGAGAAGTATGAGGATTTTGATAAGGAGACGCGCGTCATCTATTCGTATACGTATTATACGGAGCTGCAGCAGACGACGAAGAATGTCGATGTCTCTAAGGATCCTTTTACGGTCCTCGTGAGCGGCATCGATACATATGGCGCCATCGGTACGACGTCGCGCAGCGATGTCAATATGCTGGTGAGCGTCAACCCGACGACCAAGTGCATCCAGCTGGTGAGCATCCCGCGTGATTACTATGTGGAAACACAATGTGATGAGAGCGCAGGGTGCGCGATCGGTGAGATGGATAAGCTGACGCATACCGGTCTGCATGGCGTGGATACGACGAAGCGCACGCTGGAGAACTTGTTCGGCATCGAGATCAACTATACGCTGCGGGTAAACTTCTCGAGCGTGGAGGAGATCGTGGACGCGCTGGGCGGCATCACCGTGAACAATACGGATGGCTATGCCTTCAGCATCGGCGGCTATGACTTTGCCAAGGATATGCTGCAGCTGAATGGCGAGCAGGCGCTGATGTTCTCGCGTGAGCGTAAGTCGTTTGCGGAAGGCGACAGAGAGCGCGGCCGCAACCAGATGCGGGTCATTCAGGGCATGATCGACAAAGCGACCTCTTCGGCCATCGTGACCAATTACATCAGCTTCCTGAACGCGGTCGAGGGCTCTTTTGAGACCGATATGAGCGCAGAGGAGATCAAGACGCTGGTACAGGCGCAGATCAGCAACATGGGCGGCTGGAACATCGGTACGATGAGTGTCAACGGCACTGGCGGCACGGACTTCTGCTATGAGCTGCAGAACAACGCGTATGTCATGTATCCGGACATGGACACGGTAGAGGCAGCTGTCAAGGCGATTCAGAATGTTCAAAATGGACTGAACCCGACAAATGATCAATGAGACAGAAATAGATGTCTTCCATCAGGAGGGCATCTTTTTGCGAGAAACCGCTATCAAAAAAGGGATGAAATGATGCCAGTCTTTTGTGTCTTTGCGCACGTTGAAAAACCGATGAGGTTAATGACAGTTTACGTGTATTTAACGTCGTATTCTTTGACTTTACAGAGCCCAGCGATTAAAATAGATACTGATGTGTCTTAGGGGTAAGGATGGATAGAAATGCTCAATTATGTTTTGAAAAATCCACTGTATAAGAAATACCGGGAACTGCTGATCAGCCTGATCGACCTGGTCATCGTAGCAGTTTCCTACTTCTGCGCGTTTTTCATCGTTACGCTGAACTTCCGCTTTTCTGCCATGGCGGAGCTGACGGTGTTCTCGCTGCTGCAGGGCGTCGTGCTTTTGCTTGTCTGTTATTTTGTCAGCTTCATGGCATTCCGCATCAACCGCAGCATGTGGAAGTACACCGGTCCAAGCGAAGTGATGCACATCGTGGCCGCGGTGGTCATGGCGATGATCCTCACGCTGCTTTTGCGGCCGCTGGTGCCGATCCGCACGCAGGAGGTGCGCACCATCGTGGTCACCGGCATGTTTGCCATCTTGCTGATGTGCTGCGTGCGTCTGGCTTATCGTTTGCTGCGGCGGCGGGAAGCAGAGGTCAACCGGACCAAGAACGCGCTGATCATCGGCGCGGGCGACGGCGGCTATATCCTGTGTCGCGAGATCATGCAGAACCGCAGCATCGACGCGCATGTCGTGGGCTTCGTTGATGATGCCCGGGTCGGCAAGATCGTCAATGGCAAAAAGGTGCTCTGCGATACGCTTCATATGGGCACCATCGTGGAGAAGTATGATGTGCAGATGGCGCTGATCGCCATCCCCAGCGCCAGCACGAAAGATATCCGGCGCATCTATGAGCTGTGCCGCGATCTGAAGCTGGAAGTCAAGATCATGCGCAAAGGCGATACGATGCTGGAAAACGCGGAGGCGCGCAAGCGCTATCCGGTGCAGGACATCAAGATCGAAGATCTGCTGGGGCGCGGCGAGATCCATCTGGATCAGCACGAAGTCAGTTCATACCTGAGCGGCAAGGTCGTGGCTGTGACCGGCGCCGGCGGATCGATCGGCTCGGAGCTGTGCCGTCAGATCATGAAGTTCCATCCGAAGGAGCTCGTCATGATCGACATCAATGAAAACTCATTATATATGCTGGAGCAGGAATTCAACCGGGCGCGCATCCATCATCGTCTGTATGAAGATATCGTTGTCGATTCCTATATCGCGTCGATCCGTGACCGCATCTCCATCGATTATATCTTTTCCAAGAAACAGCCGGATGTCGTCTATCATGCGGCTGCGCATAAACATGTGCCGCTGATGGAGACCCGTCCGATGGAAGCCATCAAGAACAATGTGTTCGGGACCAACAATGTCATCCAGTGCTGCATCCGCAACAAGGTGCCGCGCTTCATCATGATCAGCACCGACAAGGCGGTCAATCCGACCAATGTCATGGGGGCGACCAAGCGCATGACCGAGCTGATCCTGCAGGCTAATGGCAACAACGGCGTCACCAAGATGGCCGCTGTGCGCTTTGGCAATGTGCTGGGCTCCAATGGTTCGGTCATCCCGATCTTCCGCAATCAGATCCGTGAGGGTGGTCCGGTGACCATCACCGACCGCAACATCATCCGTTATTTCATGACCATCCCAGAAGCGGCCCAGCTCGTCTTGCAGGCCGGGTATTACGCCGATAAAGGCGAGATCTTCGTGCTCGATATGGGCGAACCGGTCAAGATCCTCGATCTGGCTGAGAAAATGATCCGTCTGGCTGGCTTTGAGCCATATAAAGACATCGATATCGTAGAGATCGGCCTTCGACCGGGCGAAAAGATGTTTGAGGAGCTCAGGCTCGATGGAGAAGACACCGAGCGTACGAAGAACGACCTGATCTTCGTCAACCATGTCATGTCCATCACCAAAGCAGAGATCAACGAGAAGCTCGATGAGCTGGCCCGCATGATCGCGGACAAAGTGCCGGAACCGCAGCTGAAGCAGCGCTTGCTGGAGATGATCCATGATCACGAACAGCAGAAAGCCGGCGCATAAGGAGAGACTATGTACAAAGTAGGAAGCTTTTGTTTTGACATCCGCAATCCGCATCATGTGCCTGTGCCGGAGAATCTGAAGCGTTTTGAGACCAATACCGGTACGCCAGAGCATCTGTATCGCATCACGCTGGTGAATCACATCGAAGTAAAAGAAAATCAGTTCATGCTCAATAAAGACAACATGAAAGTCTATGTGGATGAACATGTCCATAAGCGCTATCTTTTCCTGAAAGGTGACAGCCTTCCATACGCGCTGTGTCAGAAAGAGATCGAGCATAATGCCACGCTTGTCTATGTGGATGCCCACTATCTTCCGCTGTTTCCGGCCGACACCATTTTCGGTTCGATCCTTTCGCTGGAAAAGCGGATGTACTTCCACAACAGCTTTATCCTGCACAGCGCCTATATGTGCGTCAATGGCAAGGCCGTGCTCTTTACCGCGCCATCTGGGGGCGGGAAAAGCACCCAGGCAAAGCTGTGGGCAGATCATCGCAATGTGCGTACGATCAATGGCGACCGTACGCTGTTATGCAAGGAAGAAGGCATTTACAAAGCCTGCGGCTGGCCGATCTGCGGCTCATCCCAGATCTGCTTCAACGAAAGCTATCCGCTGGCCTGCATCGTCGTTGTCGTCAAAGGCAAGACCAACGAGATCATCGAGCTTGACTACAAACAACGCGTCAAGAAGCTGATCAGCGAACTGACCATCAATTACCACTATCCCAGCTTCGTCAATGCGGCCATGGACTTCATCGACGATCTGGCCAGGACCATAAAGATCTACCAGCTCACCTGCGACATCAGTGAAGATGCCGTCAAGTGTCTGGAAGATCAGCTGAAACAAGACCGACTGATATGAAAAGAGGGAAGATCTATGAAGAAAATGAAAGAGTTTATCCTGCGCGAAGTCGCAGATGAATATATCCTGATTCCGACCGGAAAAACGACTGAAGAGTTCAACGGCATCATCTCACTGACCGAGACCGCCGCATACATCTACAACCACATCGAAGAGGCAGAATCATTCGAAGCATTGATCAACATGATCACCTCTGAGTACGATGTCGATAAAGAGACCGCAGCCAAAGACGCCTACGTCTTTATCAACCATATGATTGCCACAGGCCTCGTCGATCTCACCGACAGAGAGAAGAACTGGTAATGCCCGAGCCAAGGTTCGGGTTTTATTTTGCGTAAAAAAAGAGACGGCGAACCGTCTCAGTGTCATTAGGAGTGGTTAGGGCGATCATTATCAACCAAATGAGTAGTAACGTGATCTTGCCAATGCCAACCGCGAGTTCCTTTATCTTTTTGGTCGTTATTTACCACATAGGTTCCAAAAAATGGTAAACCTACCCAGCTAATCTGATCTCGGTTAAATACTAATACATTTGTGTCAGGTTTCGGAGTATTCAAACCGGTTTGATAATATGGGCTGTCACAAGCGTCATTATAATAAATATAATTATCACCTGAATCAATTACCCCATTACTGTTATTGTCTTCAAATACAAAACCTGACGTATCACATAATCCATAAAAGCATGCTGCAATATATTCATTCGCAGCGAATACTTCGCTCTCCATCATCGGTTTCACATAGTTCTTCATCTGTCGATTACCCCTTTCTATGTCTCAACTTTTACAAATAAGATTATACTAAGCTTATTTATACAGTAATTTGATAATAGAAAGCTTCTATATTCATCGAAATCAAGAAACTTGTATACTTTAAAGCATACTACTTATGAGTATACAAATAGTCAAAACTATGCTCAGGAGAGAAATCTATAAGGAAACAATATTTAAAAAATGTTATCCATGATATAGTTAAATTATTATAATTATGTCAAAGTGCATTATTAATATCTAATGGTAGCATCGAGTATTCTTCTTGAATCAAGCGATAAGATTCTTTTGCATATGCACACATATACTTAGGAACTGCGTCATAACTGCCTTCTTCCAATAATGCACTGGCGCAGCATGTTCTACAAATCGGACGATACTTACATGCGTTGCATACCGAGCTAGTTCGAATCTGTGAAACAGCATCAGATACTTTTTGCCATGCTTTTTCAAAGCCTTCTTCAAACACAGAAACAGATGGTTCACTCATCACTACACATGGTCTCAGATACCCCTGCCAGTTGATTGTAAATGAACAGTTTCCAGCAAGACAATGTACTTTTCCAGGACCATCTTCAGGAAGGATATGTTCTACTTCAAAGACGATCTTTCGCACATACTCCTCAAACAGTTCTTTTCCCATCTCTTGTTTTAATGCTTGAATACGTATCCTGGCCGCAGATGCTGGATCAAGACGAGACTGTTCATCATAGGGGCGATTCCGTTCACGCACTGCCGGCATCATATACGTATCCACACGCACTGGCACACCGAGTTCTTCTCCTAAATCAATAATACGAACCATATTGTTTTGATTAGCTCTGGCTAGTGAATATCCGAGCTTTACATCTATTTCGTAATCTTTTAATAGTTTGATGGCACGCATTACTTTATCAAATCCACCAGGATAATGACATAGCTCTCGATACGCCTGATCATCAGCGCCATACAATGTGATATTGATGCGCCGGGGTTTATGCTCACTAAAGAAATCGGCCCACGCTTCATCAATCAAAGTACCATTGGTATTAATGGCAATCACAAAGCCCATACCCTTTAACTTGAGATATAATTGTTTGAATTCAGGATACAACAAAGGTTCTCCGCCTGTAAGCAGCAAAAACAATGTTCCTACATTTTTCATTTCTTCTGCGGCCTGTAACCACTCATTTAAAGAACGCAGCCTGCCCTGATCTTCCATTTCAGCACGTGATAAACGCACATAACACATATCACAATTCATATTACATAAAGGCAAGAGTTCAATACTGCCATTGATTGGTACCTTAGATTGTTTAGCTTTATATACAAGTCGACGCTCCAATGTTGTGGCTCCTTGAATAGGATCCATGAACACACCTCCTAGTAAAAATGACCAGAGAGTGCTCTGGTCATTTAACACATGACAAAAATAATTAAAAATAATGAAAACAATTAAGATTTTAATGTCTCCCACTCGTTCATATCAAGTTCTGTAGTACAATGTGTATTATCATTATTTGGACCTCTCCAAATAATTACTGGAGTAACCCACTTTCCTCCTAAAGAAAAAATATAGCCGTTTAAAAATTCATCATCAGATTCTGCAACATGAGTTTCTGAACAAGGAGTATAATTACTTAAAAAATCATCTCTATTACTTCCCAACATCTGTAATCCTTCTTCTTTCCCATTTTCAACATAGACTAAACCACCATTTGAAAACCAGCCATCAGAATTAGCGTTACACTCAAATTTGTAAGTCACACCACTGTCACCACATGCCGCAATATATTCGTTAGCAGTAAAGATTTCGCTTTCCATCATTGGTTTCACATAGTTCTTCATCTGTCGATTACCCCTTTCTATGTCTCAACTTTTACAAATAAGATTATACTAGTCTTACTTGTGTTTTTCAACCATATTCTGAGAAAATGAGTGAAATACCATTAATTGGGAAGAAAAGGACGTCAAAAAGGGCAGTTTTGTATCAAATTCACAAAAATGATGTGGATAATTTCATAAAGCTTTCACAATTTGAACATCTGTCCATAAATCGATTGACAGAAACAAGACACCTTGGACTATCCAAAAGTGTGTACGGTTTCTGATTGATTTGGCTTTTAAAAATGTGCAAAAATAAATGGTTTAAATCTTATATATCGATGCAATATCAGTGTTTATGCTAAGGCATCAATAAGGAGGAAATTATGGGCATCAGAAAAAGAACAAGCAAAAAAGCACCAGGCGGTTATTCATACCAGGTTTATTTCAGCTATCATGACCGGTATACAGACGAAAAGAAGATGTTTACCAAAAGCGGATTCTACACTTATGAAGATGCGTTGTACTATGAAAAGAAGATGAAGATCGAATTGGACCAGAAACATTACATGTGCAGCGGCCAAAAGGTCACGATGAATCAGATCTTCAATGAGTGGCTGAATATGGAGGCTTCTTACTATTATCAGGATAACACCATCATCGATTACAAGAATCGTTATTACAAGCATATTGAGCAGCGTCTTGGTTCTGTGCTTGTCAATGAAGTAGATTTTCGATTATTGCAGAATTACTTCAATGAAAATGAACAGATCGGTATGGCTACGAATTACAAGCTGAAAGAGGTGTTAAGTGCGCTTTTTAAGTTTTCCATCAAATGTGGGTATATTTCATCCAATCCATTGAATTATGTTCGTGTTTCCGGTAAGGACTCCACGCGTTCTTCACAAGCAAAGGTATATACTGATAAAGATTTTTTCAGGATCATCGATGAGCTGCAAGCCATCAACACTTATCGTAGTCATGTATATATTACTGCACTTTATATTGGCAGATATACCGGAATGAGAATTTCTGAAGTATTTGCACTGGATAAAGACGATTTTTGCTTTGCGTCATCTACGATCCGTGTAAATAAGAAAATGGTCTATGCGAATAAAAAACAAACTGAACTAAAGGTGTGCAATGAGATGAAATCCAAGACCTCTAAAGGCATTCTCCCATTTCACAAGGATCTGAAAACGATCATGTCTGAATGGTTTGATGTTCATCCTCAAAAACACGTCATCAGTGATGAAGATGGTTCTTATATCAACCCAAAGCAGCTGGAGTATACACTTTGGAAGATATCAAAGCAACTGGGAATTCATTTTAATTATCATATGCTGCGTCATACGCTTGCTTCCAGGATGGCAGAAAAGGGCGCAGATATGAAAGCAGCGCAAGAAATATTGCGGCATGCCAATATCTCTACGACCATGAATATCTATACGCATGTGAATGAAAAGAACAAAGAAAAAGCATTGTATAAGGCATTCCCTATACAACGCGTTAAGTAAGAGATGAAACTGATGTAATCAAACAGCTTTTTTTGCAGAACGCAATTCCATAGCCAATACATTGCAAGTATCCTTCATCAAGGATTTCATCGATATATCTTTTATCTATGATCTGACGGGCAGCTCTTTCGCTGTCCACTTTTAAAGAACGCATTATTTCAGAATGTTTGCATTCTATCACAATACAAGGATCATCGATCGTTTCTCCATAAATCACCAGGTCAAAACGGCCATCCCCTGCTTATCTGTTTGACTTAATGTGATATCCTTGAAGCAAACCAACAAGAAAACCATGATAAAAGTTCTCATGATTGTCAAAATAACTTAAACTGTGGTAAAGCATTTGGTTAAGCAAAGATTGTGCTTGGTTTACATCATGATGCTTTAAACAATGAACAAAGTCATTGCGGCGAACTGATGTGAAGTTTTGGAAATAACGAACAAAAGTATTTTTAAAGATTTCGTGAATCTCAAGGTTTGGCAAGCAAATTTGATGATCTGTTCCTTCTCTCCCAATTGCCTTTAAATAACCGGTCATCAACATAAAGCTATAGATATTTTGGATATCATCCATGTCACGATAAGTAAGATCTTGCTTGATATGTTTAACGATGCTTTTGCCTTTTATCAATTCTTCAAATTCAGATTTCATTTGTTGATCTGCCTGTTGAATATACTGATATACGATATCATTACTGCTGGTATTTCCCCAGAAAGTTGAAGGACTCTTATCTTCAGAAGTAAGAAGTTTGTTCACATATTTCAATACGCTCCATGGATTATAGATTTCTGTATTTCCGAATAAATAGCCATTATACCAACTTTTTACCAGATCAGAATAAGCAGACAATTGATAAGTGCTTAATAAATCATTCACTTCATCTTGAGTAAATCCAAAACAACTTGATGCCGTTTCATCCAATACAGAATAGACAGAGAAATTATTTAAGCCTGTAAAGATGCTTTCTCTGGCTATACGCAGGCACCCAGTCAAAATGCCCTTTTCAAGATAATCATTTGTTTTTAAGGAAGAACTGAACACATTTCCTAGGAAAATAACCATCTTGTCATAATATCCATGCAAATATGCAGATTGCAAAGGAACATCATATTCATCGATAAGAAGGATGACCTTTTTATGGAAATGATGACAAAGGCATTGAGTCAAAAACTTAATAGCAAGTTGTAATTCAGATTCATCGGCATTTTCATAAAGCAATTTATTTAATCTCTTCTTTTCGATTTCGGTAAGGGCATCACTTTCTGTCAAAAAAGAGAATTTCATCGCGATTTCCTGAATCAAAAGACTGAACATTCTGATCTGCATTTCATAAGTACGGTTTTTTAAATCTTTCATGCTAATTAAAATAACAGGATATTGATTTTGAAACTGCATTATTTCAGGGGATTCAGTTATTTTTAAATGTTCAAAAAGATACGCATTATCTCGCTCACAAACAGAAAAGAAATAATAGAGCATACTCATTGTTAACGTTTTACCAAATCTTCTCGGTCTAGCATATAATGCGACTTTCTCTTTTATTATTTCTCTAATCAAACAAGATTTATCAACGAAATAATACTTATTATCAATCAATTCTTTAAAATTTTCAATTCCAATAGGCAATTGCATCATCTTGACACCCTCCTAAAGAGATTATAACATGCCTAAGCAATAGTTTAAAATAGTTAAACTTAAGTAAGCTTAGTATAATCTTATTTGTAAAAGTTGAGACACAGAAAGGGGTAATCGATAGATGAAGAACTATGTGAAACCAATGATGGAGAGCGAAGTATTCGCTGCGAATGAATATATTGCGGCTTGTGGTGAAAGTGGAGTTGTTTACAAGTTCAAATGTGATGCTGGTGATGGGGTATACGGTAGTGTATATCAAGAAACAAATGGAATACCGGGATTACAGACAAGTAGTTGGGGTGGCGATAGGAGAATCGCAACGTATAGTAATCATTGGCTTTTGGGAGAATCCGGTTATCATGCTTGCGGTACGACACATGAAGCTGAATCGGATAGTGGTTTCTATGACGGCTATTATTGTGCTAAGGGTAATACAGATAATCCAGTTTCAGTAATTATATGGAAAGGCGAACATAATAATAATGTTCATTGCACGACGAATCTGAATAAAGATGAGTGGGAAACCGCAAAATCTTAATTGTCTTGTGAGAATATAATAATTGGCCAGAGCGTTCTCTGGTCATTTTTACTAGGAGGTGTGTTAATGGATCCCATTCAAGGAGCCACAACATTGGAGCGTCGACTTGTACATAAAGCTAAACAATCTAGGGTACCAATCAATGGCAGCATAGAACTTTTACCTTTATGCAATATGAATTGTGATATGTGCTATGTGCGATTATCACGTGCTGAAATGGAAGCTCAAGGCAGGTTGCGTTCTCTAGATGAATGGCTGCAAGTCGCAGAAGAAATGAAAAATGCTGGAACACTGTTTTTGTTGCTCACAGGCGGAGAACCATTGCTATATCCTGAGTTTAAGCAACTGTATCTTAAGTTAAGGGATATGGGCTTTGTCATTACGATCAATACCAATGGCACTTTGATTGATGAGGAATGGGCTAATTTCTTAGGTAAACATAAGCCTAGACGGATCAATATTACGTTGTATGGCGCTGATGATCAGGCGTATCAAGAGCTATGCCATTATCCTGGTGGATTTAATAAAGTGATGCAGGCTGTTAAGCTGTTGAAAGAACGCGATGTTGATGTCAAATTAAGCAGTTCATTGACCAGAGCTAATCAAAACGATATGACTCGTATTATTGATTTAGGAGAGGAGTTCGGAATCCCAGTGCGTGTGGATACATATATGATGCCAGCAGTGCGTGAACGCAACCGTCCATATGATGAACAGTCTCGTCTTGATCCTGTATCTGCAGCCAGAGTGCGTATTCAGGCATTAAAACAAGAGATGGGCAAAGAACTGTTTGAGGAGTATGTACGAAAGATCGTCTTTGAAGTAGAACACATTCTTCCAGAAGATGGACCTGGAAAAGTACATTGTCTTGCTGGAAACTGTTCGTTTACAATTAACTGGCAGGGAAATCTGAGGCCGTGTGTAGTGATGAGCGAGCCTTCTGTTTCTGTATTTGAAGAAGGTTTTGAAAAAGCATGGCAAAAAGTGTCTGATGCTGTTTCTGCGATACGAACTAGCTCGGTATGCAACGCATGTAAGTATCGTCCGATTTGTAGAACATGCTGTGCCAGTGCATTATTAGAGGAAGGCAGTTATGACGCGGTTCCTAAGTATATGTGTGCATATGCAAAAGAGTCTTATCAGCTGATTCAAGAAGAATACTCGATGCTACAACCTGATATTAAGAATTCTCTTTGACATAATTTTAATGATTTAACTATATTATAGATAATATTTTCTAAATGTTGGTTCCTTATAGAATTCTCTCCTAAGCATGGTTTTGATCATTTGTATACTCATAAGTAGTATACTCTAAAGTATACAAATTTCTTGATTTCGATGAATATAGAAGCTTTCTATTATCAAATTACTGTATAAATAAGCTTAGTATAATCTTATTTGTAAAAGTTGAGACATAGAAAGGGGTAATCGACAAATGAAGAACTATGTGAAACCGATGATGGAGAGCGAAGTGTTCGCTGCCAACGAATATATTGCGGCCTGTTTTCAATTAGCTTGTGGAAGAGGATCGGACCCGTCACTTCCATATGGATCTCATTGGCAAACTGGTGAACGTGGTAATGTTAGCCACTCAACGATTGGTACACCTAACACATGTGGTGATGCTAGTGCAAACCGAGTAATTACTGATGATGGTGGTGTTTTCCAGAGCGTTGGAGAATATAACGGTGAGCAAGGTTGGCTGAATGGTGGCCTTGATCATATTCTTCAGATGGATGGAAATAATACTGTAGATCCTGGTGACGTTATTTTCTGGCATACGAACGCAAGTGGTTGGGGTGATAGAAGAAAATGGAATCACTGGGGTGTAGTACAACAGCAGGACCCTAAGCATCCTAACCATTCATAAGCGAGTCATACATTTTCCATGAAGACGGACATACCGTCTTTTTTATTTTGCACAATAATCATCTGAGTGATACTAATTCTATAAGATTATCTCAAAAATAAGACTAGTATAATCTTATTTGTAAAAGTTGAGACATAGAAAGGGGTAATCGACAGATGAAGAACTATGTGAAACCGATGATGGAAAGCGAAGTTTTCGCTGCGAATGAATATATTGCGGCTTGTGGTGATAGCGGCGTAACTTATAAATTTCAGTGCAACGCTGGTGGAGGAAAAAGTGGTACGGTATATCTCGAAACAAATGGGAAGCCTGGGTTGCAAACAGGATGGGGAGGAGATCAATATCTTAGCGGATATCATGCTTGTGGAACAGAGCATGAAGCAGATAGTGATGATGCTTTTTTAAATGGTTATTATGTAACAGAAGAATACGTCGGATTCTGGCCATTTGGACATTATGAAACCACTACTACGGATGTAATTGTCTGGAGAGGACCTAATAACGATAATACACATTGCACAACAAATCTTGATAAAGATTCTTGGGAAACCGCAAAGTCTTAAACCGTTAACATCATATATATATCAATTGGCCAGAGAATCTCTGGTCATTTATTTTGGGAGGTGTGTTCATGGATCCTATCCAAGGAGCCACAACATTGGAGCGTCGACTTGTACATAAAGCTAAACAATCTAAGGTACCAATCAATGGCAGTATCGAACTTTTACCTTTATGTAATATGAATTGTGATATGTGTTATGTGCGGTTATCTCCTTCTGAAATGGAAGCTCAAGGCAAGCTGCGTTCTTTAGATGAGTGGTTAGAAATCGCAGAAGAGATGAGGGATGCTGGTACATTATTTCTATTGCTCACAGGCGGTGAACCGTTGTTATATTCTGAATTCAAGCAATTATACCTTGATCTGAAGGATATGGGCTTTGTGATTACCATCAATACCAATGGTACTTTGATTGATGAGTCATGGGCTGATTTTTTTGGTGAACATAAACCACGACGCATCAATATCACGTTGTATGGTGCTGATGATCAGGCGTATCGAGAGCTATGCCATTATCCTGGTGGATTTGATAAAGTGATGTATGCTGTTAAGCTGTTGAAGGAACGAGAAGTTGATGTCAAATTAAGCAGTTCACTGACCAGAGCTAATCAAAATGATATGGCTCGCATTATTGATCTAGGAGAAGAACTTGGAATTCCTGTGCGTGTGGATACATATATGATGCCAGCAGTGCGTGAACGCAATCGCCCATATGATGAACAGTCTCGTCTTGATCCTGTATCTGCAGCCAGAGTGCGTATTCAGGCATTAAAACAAGAGATGGGCAAAGAACTGTTTGAGGAGTATGTACGAAAGATCGTCTTTGAAGTAGAACACATTCTTCCAGAAGATGGACCTGGAAAAGTACATTGCCTTGCTGGAAACTGTTCATTTACGATCAACTGGCAGGGGTATCTGAGGCCGTGCGTAGTGATGAGCGAACCATCTGTTTCTGTATTTGAAGAAGGTTTTGAAAAAGCATGGCAAAAAGTGTCTGATACTGTTTCGGAGATTAGAACTAGTTCGGTATGCAACGCATGTAAGTATCGTCCGATTTGTAGAACATGCTGTGCCAGTGCATTATTAGAGGAAGGCAGTTATGACGCGGTACCTGAATATATGTGCGCATATGCAAAAGAATCTTATCAACTGATTGAAGCTTTTTACAAAAGTAACTTGATGAAATAATTTACTAGAACAAACAAAACGGAGATGCAAGATCAAAAATGCCTGCATCTCCGTTTTGAAATCCTATTTTAGGTGCTTAAGGAGAATGTAGAAAAAGATGTGTAAATAGTTGAAAACAGGTAAGAATGAAGATGAA
>ERZ1643246.2849-NODE-2849-length-15693-cov-6.941169_pt1 | contig 15693 bp, 11 predicted proteins | sample MGYA00579265_ERZ1643246 | MGnify/ENA primary metagenome ERZ1643246 (study PRJEB29033, sample SAMEA4952261) | chicken gut metagenome | biome: Broiler Chicken; feature: Gastrointestinal Tract; material: Caecum | place: Ireland | collected 2018 | study: Broiler... | reverse complement strand
TAGAAAGAATTTCAACTAATTCTTCAAATTTGTTGTAATTAAATGTCGTCTGGGCCACGAAGCAGATTTCTCGTTCCTCTGGAAGCTCCAGTTTTCCCAGGTCTTCCGCGTCTTCCACCACTGCCGCGTCTCCGGATGCCCAGCCGCAGATTCCCTGCACTTCCGGATGATTCCGGTCTCCGGCAATAATGACAAACTGCCCCTCTTTTCCCGCCTGCTCCACGATCCTGTGAATTTTTTTTACAAAGGGGCAGGTGGCATCCACCACCGAAAGGCCGGCCGCCTCCATTTTCTCCTGGGTTCTCCGGGAGACCCCGTGGGACCGGATAATCACTGTACCATGGGTGAGACTCTCCAGTTCATCTTCCGAACGGATCACCGTGACACCCCGCGCCTCCAGCTCCCGCACCACCTGATCGTTGTGTATAATCGGGCCGTAGGTATAAACCGGCTTTTCGCCCTCTTCCAGCTGGTGATAGACCTGTTCTACCGCCCGCCTTACTCCAAAACAGAAGCCTGCGCTTCTGGCCACCGTCACCTTCATAGCAGCTCCCTCTCTGCGCAAAGCTTCAGGATTTCATCGATAACCTCCTGGACTGTCAGCTCCGAGGAATCCAGAAGAACCGCGTCCCGGGCCCTGGTCAGGGGGGAAGCTTCCCGGTGGCTGTCCTGGTAATCCCTCTGTTCAATATCCTTCTCAATTTCCACAAGATCTGCCATCTGGCCCTTCTCCTGCAGTTCAAGGAACCTCCTTCTGGCCCTGACCGCCACGCTGGCCGTCAGGAAAATCTTAAGCTGGGCCCCGGGCAGAACAGCCGTCCCGATATCCCGCCCGTCCATCACCACATTCTGCCTGGAGCCCAGCTCCTGCTGCAGCTGGACCAGCTTTTTCCGGACACCCGGATGGACGCTGACGGCCGAGGCCAGCATCCCGGCCCGTTCCGTCCGGACACGGCCCGTTACATTTTCGCCGTTCAGAATGACCTGCTGTGCTCCATTCTCATATTCAATGGAAATATTTACACCGGATGCGGCCTGCTCCACCGCTTCCCGGTCCGAGAGGGCGATGCCGTAATCCTCCATATACAGTCCCATGGCCCGGTACATAGCTCCCGTGTCCACGTATATATACCGCAGTCTTTCCGCCACTGCTCTGGCAATCGTACTTTTTCCGGCACCGGCCGGTCCGTCTATCGCAATCTGATAACTCATCACGCGCCTCCCATCTTATCTGTTTCTGCCGTCAGCCCTTCCGCCGCGGCCCTGGCCGTAGACCAGGCAATCTGCAGGTTGAACCCCCCTGTCAGTGCATCCAGATCCAGCACCTCTCCCGCAAAATATAAACCCGGAAGGATCCGGGATTCCATAGTCGCCGGATTTATTTCCCGTACAGAAACCCCGCCCTGGGTGATCACAGCTTCCCGGTAGCCCCGGGTTCCCGTGAGAGTGAACGGAAAAGCCTTGGCAAGCCGGACGAAGCCCTCCCGCTGTCCCCGCGTCACATCATGCACCGCCGCATCCCCCGGTATGCCTGATAATTCCAGAATCACAGGAATCAGCTTCGCCGGAAACAGTTCCGGGAGAATATTTTTAAACTGCCGGTTCCAGGATTTTTCGAATTCCCGCAGCACCCTGGCATCCAGCTGCTCCGGCGTAAGTGCCGGCTTCAGATCGATTCTGGCCTGCAGTTCCTCCTTTTCCAGCCTTTTCCCCACATAAGAGCTGGCGCTCAAGGCCAGCGGGCCGCTGATGCCGAAATGTGTAAAAAGAAGCTCTCCGAACTCTGAAAACAGCTTCTTCCGTCCATCTGCCACCGTCAGCTCCACATTGCGCAGAGACAGCCCCTGCAGCCGGGGAATATATGGCTCCTTCGCTTCCAGGGGCACCAGCGCGGGGCGGAGCGCGGTTATATGGTGGCCGCATTCCTCCGCGAACCGGTACCCGTCACCGGCCGCTCCCGTGGAGGGATAGGAAAGTCCTCCGGTGGCCACAACCACTGCATCGCCCTGGAAACGATGTCCCGCCGCCTCCACGCCGCAGGCTCTGTTTTCCCGGCAGAGGACCTTGTCCACTTTCGTATTCAGATGGATCTGCACACCCAGCTTTTCCATCCGGCGTTCCAGTCCCCGGATAATATCAGAAGAGTGGTCGGAGGCTGGAAAAGCACGGCTGCCCCGCTCCACCTTGGTGCGGACGCCCAGCTCTTCAAAAAAGTCTATGGCATTCCGGCTGTTAAAGCCGTATACGGAGCTGTAGAGAAATTTTGCGTTGGAAACCACGTTCGGAAAAAAATCTTCCTCCCGGCAGGCATTGGTAAAATTGCATCTTCCCTTGCCGGTAATAAACAGCTTCTTCCCAAGCTTTTCATTCTGTTCAAACACATGAACCAGGGCTCCCCTCTCCGCCGCAAAAACGGCCAGGGCCATGCCGGCGGCTCCTCCGCCGATCACCAGAATTTTACTCATCTTCCGCCTCCTGCCTTGTCTCCGCCAGATTCAGCTTCATCTTACTGTCCAGATAATTAATCTCATCACTGCTGTAAACCTGATATTCATCCCATATCTTTTCCATTGTGGTCAGCGTCTCCATCACCTCCGTCTGGCGCTTCATGCAGAGTGCCACCACCAGAGCGTTAATCACGCTTAAGGGTGCCGTCAGAGAGTCCACAATGGACGCCATATCACTTCTGGCCACCAGGTTGCAGGAAGAGTATAGATTCATGGGGGAATGAACGCTGTCCGTCAGCGTAATCACCTTTGCGTTTCGATTGTTGGCAAATTCCATGGCTTTCAGGGTCCGCATGGAATATCTCGGAAAACTGATTCCGATAATTACATCCTTCTGGCTGATCCGTATCATCTGCTCAAAAATTTCACTGGCGCTGTTGGTGGTCACCAGCCTGACGCTGTCAAAAATCTGATTCAGATAAAAGCTGAGAAAGCTGGCCAGGGGGGCACAGCTCCGGATCCCCACCACATAAATCGTCTCTGCCTGCAGAATGTCCTCCACCGCCGTCCGGAAGGCGTCCCGGTCAATCTGTTCCAGGGTCAGCTTGATCTTATCTATGTCTGACTGCAGAACCGTATCCAGAATCTTTTCCTCCGGCATCCGGCCATAGGTAACCTCCATGCGCTGGATGGAATTCAGCCGGTTGATCACCAGCTCTTCCAGGGCTCTGTGGAATTCCGGATACCCGTTATATCCCAGCTGGGCCGCGAATCGCACAGTGGTGGATTCACTGACTCCCACCTCTTCTCCCAGTCTGGCTGCCGTCATAAAAACAGCTTTATCATAGTGCTCCATTATATATGCCGCCAGACGCTTCTGACCCTTGCTGAGGGTGCCGTACTGATTTTTCAGTCTGGACAGCAGATTTTCGCTCTGTTGTGTCATGATTCGCTACTTCACTTTCCGGCGCATATGATCCGCCTTCCGGCGCCGCCTGTCCAAGGTAGTATAGCATAAAAAACCCTCTACCGCAACAAGGCCGGCAGGGAGCGGAAGACTCCGCCTCTGCCGGCCTTTTCTCAGACTGGTTTTTCTTCTATTATATATCTTCCGCCTATCACCAGCGCTCTGGACGCCCCGCCGTGCCCCACCTCACTGGCTGCCGCCACCGGCAGGCCGGAGGGGAGCCCGCACCGGGAAAGCAGCGTCCCTACATCCGGATTGGCCGGATTCTTCGAGAGTTCCGTGAAAGTTCCAAGGAGCAGGCCGGCAATTTTCCGAAACACCCCCAACTGGGAGAGCTGGGCCAGGAGGGAAGCGATCAGCTCCGGACCTCCGCCCAGTGATTCCAGAAACAGAAGCTTTCCATCCAGATCGGGAAAATACGGCGTTCCGGCCAGCTTCAGAAAGCAGCGGAGATTTCCTCCCACCAGAATTCCTTCCATGGAATGTCCCCGGCAGAATCTCCAGTTTACTGAAAAAAGATCCTCTTTCCCGTCCATCCACCGTCCAAACCGTTCTCTCTGCAGAGCGCCCGCATCCCTGACAAGATTCCGGACCTGCCAGAGGACTCCTGAATTCCCGGTTTTTGTATAAACAGCATTCAGAATCACCGTGCAGTCGCTGTAACCCCAGAAGGGCTTGGGATGCTTCTTCACAGCTTCAAAGTCCAGCCAGGGCAGTATCTCATTGGCCCCGTTGCCCCCGGACACATCGAAAAGCGCACGGATTCTTTCATCCCGGTAACAGCGGTTCAGAATCTCCGCCTTTTCCCTGCCGCTTTTTTCCAGCGGTTTCTCCCCAAAAAGATGCGGACCCGCTGCCGGTATAAGCCCCAGCGCCTCCAGGCAGCCGCACAGTTCCTGTATCTGCGCTTCTGCTGTCCGGGGAAGAAGATCGGAACAGGCAGTCAGCGCAACCATTTCTCCTTCTTTTAACATCTTACAGTCCAAGCTTTCCCGCAAAATCCGCCATAGCTTCCGAAACCCGGATCTGCTGGGGACAGACCTTCTCACAGCTTCTGCAGCCGATGCAGGCGCTGGGAAGTTTTTCCTTGGGGAAAGCAGCCAGAGCCATGGGAGCGATGAACCCGCCCTCCGTGAAGCAATGCTCATTGTACAGGGCCAGCAGCTCCGGGATATCCAGATGCTGCGGACAATGGCTTACACAGTAATGACAGGCTGTGCAGGGCAGAACAATTTTCTTTACCATACCTTCCGCAACGGACAGAAGCGCTTCCATCTCCTCGCCATTAAGGGGTTTATCCTCCTCAAAGGTGCGGATGTTCTCCTCCATCTGAGAAAGGCTTGACATCCCGGATAGAACCATCGTCACTTCCGGCCGGGACTGAAGGAAGCGGAATGCCCAGGCAGGAATGCTCTCCTGCGGGCGCAGGCTTCTCAGCTTCTTCTCATCCTCCGGATCCAGCGAAGCCAGGCGGCCGCCCCGCAGGGGCTCCATCACCCATACGGGAAGATGGTATTCCTTCAGCAGCTCCACCTTCTTCTCCGCTTCCTGAAAGCTCCAGTCCAGATAATTCAGCTGAATCTGGCAGAATTCCATACTCTGCCCGTATGCCTCCAGAAACCGTTTCAGCACCTGGTAACCGCCGTGGGCGGAAAAGCCCAGGTGACGGATCCTTCCGTTTTCCTTCTGCTTCAGCAGATACTCGCAGATACCGTACCCGGGATCCAGATAGGCGTCTATATTCATCTCGCAGACATTGTGAAAAAGATAAAAATCAAAATATTCTACGCCGCATTTTTCCAGCTGCTTTTCAAAAATCTCCTCTACCTTATCCATATTGGAGAGATCGTATCCCGGAAACTTATCGGCCAGGAAAAAGCTGTCTCTGGGATAGCGGCCAAGGGCCTTTCCCAGGACCCTCTCTGAATTTCCATCGTGGTATCCCCAGGCCGTATCATAATAATTTACTCCATGCTCCATGGCATAATCCACCATCTTTTCCGCCGCGGGAACATCGATCCTGGCGTCATCCTCCTCAAGCACCGGAAGCCGCATGGCACCCATGCCAAGGGCCGACAATTTTAAATTCTGAAATGTTCTGTATATCATTTCCCATTCCTCCCATCTTTTCCTGCTGTCAAGTATAAATCACCCTCTCCCCAAAAGACAAATAGAAAAATCAAATGCTCTTTTATACCTGAAAGCTATGCATCCGGGAAGGAGCCTCTTATTCCAGCGGCTGCTCTGAAACTGTAAAGATGACGGCTCCCCCTCTTCTGGCGGCATGCGGCAAATGATAAGCTTACGGCTCCCGCCGCTAAAAACAATCCTGCTCTTTTTTCCTTTTTCTGCCTCTCCAAAATAAATACCGCTGCAGCCCTCAAAGTCTCTGCTTCTACTATAGCATAACAAAGCCGGAGAGCACAGCAAATGTTTCCATTCGCTGGGTTCTCCGGCTTCGCCTGCATTTGTCTTTATTTCATCACAATATTAATGATCTTTCCGGGAACATAGATTTCCTTTACGACATTTCCGGTAAGCTTCTCTTTTACTGCCTCTTTTCCGGCAGCCAGCGCTTCTTCCCTGGAGATGTCTCTGGATACGCTGACCACGGCCCTCGTCTTTCCGTTGATCTGCACGGGAATCTCTACCGTATCGTCCTTCATGGCCTCTTCATCGTGCTCCGGCCATTTTTCATGGAAAATAGTCTCTGTATGGCCGTACTGCTCCCACAGCTCCTCCGCCACATGGGGCGCGAAGGGCGCCAGCAGACGGATAAAGGTCTCGATGGTCTCCCGGTCAATACCGCCGCTCTTCTTGGACAGCTCAATCAGCTTGTTGTTATATTCCATAAACGCGGAGATAACCGTATTCAGACTGAAGCTTTCCAGCCTCTGTGTCACATCGTGGACGAGGCGGTGGCGGATTTTTACCATCTCCTTCGTCTCTGCCACACCGGCCTCCCGGCTGTCCAGAGCCAGATTCCAGAACCGTTTCAGGAAACGGTTGACGCCGTCGATTCCCCGGTCATCCCACTCGGCATCCAGCTCCGGCGGTCCCACGAAAAGCTCGTACATTCTCAGGGAATCACAGCCGTAATCGCGCACCAGTTCATCAGGAGAAACCACATTGCCCTTGGATTTGCTCATCTTGATGCCGTTCTTCCCGGTAATCATTCCCTGGTTGAACAATCTCTGGAAGGGCTCGTCAAAATCAATAACGCCGATATCGCACAGGAACTTTGTATAGAATCTGGAGTACAGAAGATGCAGCACCGCGTGCTCCACGCCGCCGATATACATATCCACCGGCAGATATTTATCGGCCTTCTCCCGGGATACCAGTTCCTGGTCGTTATGATTATCCACATACCGCAGGAAATACCAGGAGGAGCCTGCCCACTGGGGCATGGTATTTGTCTCCCTCTTGGCGTCCGCTCCGCAGACGGGGCACTTGCAGTTCACCCACTCATCGATGGCGGCCAGGGGGGACTCTCCGGTTCCCGTAGGCTGATAACTCTTCACATCCGGAAGCATCAGCGGCAGCTCCTCCTCCGGCACAGGCACGTTGCCGCAGTGGGGACAGTGGATGATGGGAATCGGCTCTCCCCAGTATCTCTGGCGGGAGAATACCCAGTCTCTGAGCTTATAGTTAACGGTCTTCCGGCCGCATCCCATCTTCTCAATCATATGGGGAGCCTCTTTTTTCAGTACGGAGGATTCCATGCCGTTCCATTCTCCGGAGTTGATCATGGTGCCGGAAGCCTCCGTATACGCTTCCGTCATGTTCTCAATTTCTTTTCCGTCTTTGGCAATAACCTGCACGATCGGAAGGCCGAACTTCTTCGCGAACTCAAAGTCACGGTCATCGTGGGCCGGCACACACATGATGGCGCCGGTGCCGTAGTCCGCCAGCACATAGTCGGAAAGCCAGATGGGAACCTTTTTCTGATTCAGCGGATTAATGGCGTAGCTTCCGGTGAACACGCCTGTCTTCTCCTTGGCCTGCATCCGGTCCACATTGGACTTCATGGACGCATCGTAAATATATTTTTCCACAGCCTCCCTGTTTTCCGGCGTGGCCAGGCTCTGTGCCATATCATGCTCCGGAGACAATACCATGAAAGTGGCCCCGTGGAGGGTATCCGGCCTGGTGGTGTAGACGGTGATCTTTTCCTCCCTTCCGTCGATGGGGAAATCCACCTCGGCGCCGTAGGATTTTCCGATCCAGTCTGTCTGCATCTTCTTTACCTTTTCCGGCCAGTCCAGCTTATCCAGATCATTCAGAAGCCTGTCCGCGTACTTGGTGATGCGGAGCATCCACTGACGCAGGTTCTTCTTTGTCACCTCGGCGCCGCAGCGCTCACAGCGTCCGTTCACCACCTCTTCATTGGCCAGACCCGTCTTGCAGGAAGGACACCAGTTAATGGGAAACTCCTTCTCATAGGCAAGACCCTTCCTGAACATCTGCACAAAGATCCACTGGGTCCATTTATAAAACTTTGGATCCGTGGTATTCAGTTCCATATCCCAGTCATAGATCGCCGCGATATCCTGGATCTGTTTCTTAATGTGGGCCACATTCTCCGCCGTGGATTTGGCGGGATGCACGCCCATCTTAATGGCGTAATTTTCCGCCGGTAACCCGAAGGCATCCCATCCCATGGGATGAATCACGTAATAGCCCTGCATCAGCTTGTAGCGGCTCCAGACATCGGAGATCACATATCCTCTCCAGTGTCCCACGTGCAGACCGTTTCCGGAAGGATAGGGGAACATATCCAGACAGTAATATTTCGGCTTTTTGCCGTCATTTACATTAATGGGATGTTTTTCCCAGTTTTCTCTCCATTTTTTCTCAATCGCCCTGTGATTGAATGGTATTGCCATTTCTGATTCTCCTCCTGTCAGATAAAATGCCCCAATCTGGGGCAGCGCTCATAAGGTCATTATATGTATCCCTTTCTTTATTGTCAAGAAAATCCTGTTTTCCCGGGGACTGGAAGGCACAATGCAGCAGAGGCACCGCCAGTCCGGCGATGCCTCTGCATACAGCTGTTCTGCTCTTATTCTTCAATCTGGGTCAGCTTGCTGGCTCTGGCGGCAACCTCCCTCTCCTGTACATCGGAGGGAGCCTGCTCATAGCGGGCAAACGCATAAGAGAAATCTCCGCTTCCGCCGGTCATGGAGCGCAGGCTTGTGGAGTACCCGTAAATCTCCAGCTCCGGAACCTCCGCCTCGATCACCGTATTGCCGCCCTGTTCCGGGTTCATGCCCAGCACCCGGCCTCTTCGCTTGTTCAGGTCGCCCATGACGTCTCCCGTATACTTGTCCGGAACCGTCACCTTCATAGTCACAATGGGCTCCAGCAGCACAGGACCTGCCTCCATAAAACCTTTCTTAAACGCCATCATGGTAGCGGTCTTGAAGGCCATCTCGGAGGAATCCACCGGATGATAGGAGCCGTCGTAGAGGATGGCCTTGACGCCCACCACCGGATAGGCAGCCAGCGGGCCCGCCTGCACCGATTCCGCCAGACCCTTTTCCACAGCCGGGAAGTAGTTTTTCGGTACAGCACCTCCTACCACCTGCTGTTCAAAGATGAAGGGTGTCTCCAGATCTCCCGAGGACTCAAATTTCATCTTTACGTGGCCGTACTGACCGTGGCCGCCGGACTGTTTCTTATATTTGGATTCCACATCCGACTTCCTGCGGATCGTCTCCCGGAAGGCTACCTTCGGCTGGGAAAGTTCTACTTCTACTTTATATCTCTCCTGGAGCTTGCTGACAATGATATCAATGTGCTGGTCACCGATGCCGTAGATCAGCGTCTGATGATTTGCGGAATCATTGACCACTTTCATAGTCAGATCCTCGGACATCATCTTCGCGAAGGCCTGAGAGATCTTATCCACATCCCCCTTGTTTTTCGGTTTATATCTCTTGGCCGTATAGGGCTTGGAGACCATCACCGGCCCGTAGGAAATGGGGTGCGCCTTGGTGGCCAGGGAGTCTCCCGTCTTCGCATCGCCCAGCTTGGCAATGGCGCCGATATCGCCGGCGTGAAGTTCCGGCACCTCAATGGGTTTATTTCCCTGAAGCACATACAGCTTATTCAGCTTTTCCTCGGAATCCTGCGTTACATTATACAGCGTGTCATCGTTCTTCACCACGCCGGAGCATACTTTGATCAGAGAATATTTGCCCAGGAAGGGATCCGCGATGGTCTTGAAAATAAACGCGCTCTTGGCTTTCTGGAAATCGTAGTCGGCATCGTAAACAGAACCGCTGCTCTGATCCAGCCCCGCCTTCTCTCTCTGGGAAGGATCCGGGAAATATCCCACAATATCATCCAGCAGATTGGAAACGCCCCGCAGATTCACCGGAGAGCCCATGCAGACCGGCACCAGGCTGCCGTCCCCCACGTTGGTGGCCAGAGCCGCAGAAATCTCCGCCACGGAAAACTCCTCGCCGCTGAAGTAGCGGTCCATAAATTCCTCGCTGGTCTCCGCCACGGATTCCATCAGGGCCTCCCTGTATTTCTCCAGATACTCTCTGGAGTATTCCGGGATCTCACACTCCTCTTTGCCGGCCTTATCAATATAGCGGCGGCCCTTGTTTTTGACAATGTTGATATATCCTACAAACTTTTCATTCTCGCGGATGGGCATGTGCAGCGGCGCGATTCTCTTTCCGTACAGCTCCTGCAGCTGCTCCACCACATTCCGGTAGCTTACATTATCAATATCCATGTCTGTGACAAAAATCATCCTAGGCAGCTTGTATCTCTCGCAGAGATCCCATGCCTTCTGGGTACCCACCTGCACGCCGGACTTTCCGGACACAACTATGATTGCCGCGTCCGCTGCGGCGGCGGCCTCTTCTGCTTCTCCGATAAAATCAAAGAAGCCCGGGGTGTCCAGGATGTTTATCTTTACCTTGCCCCATTCAACAGGAACGATGGAGGTGGAAATTGAAAATTTACGTTTGATCTCTTCTTTATCGAAATCGCTGACAGTGTTCCCATCCGCAATCTTTCCAAGACGGTTTGTAATTCCGGAAAGATATGCCATAGCCTCCACCAGCGTAGTCGTTTCTGATTCTGTCGGTTCTGAAAACGTCCATATGTATTACCTCCCAATCTGTTAGTCAGCAATATAGTTTTGCCATGTGTATATTCTACTAAATTTTTGTGAATTTATCAATAAAAATATCCATTTTGCTAAAATAATCATGAAACTCTCTCCGTCTGCCGGTACTTTTCTCTGATAGTTTTACGATTTAAAGTTTCAAACTTTAAATCGATAAATCGTTGACTTTTTCTATCCTTTGTCTTAGAATGAATGCGGGAAGTTTTCCCGCAAAATGTTGTACGATTGAGAGGATAAATCAATGATTATCGTAATGAAGCCCAATGCCCCGGATGAGGCGGTCCGGCAGGTTACCGGCCTGATCCAGTCCAAGGGACTGGAGACACATCTCTCCCACGGAAAAGAAGTCACGATCATCGGCGTAGTGGGAGACAAAAATAAACTTTCCAACGAAAACCTTACCATCCTTCCCTGGGTGGATAAACTGGTGCCTATCACAGAAAGCTATAAGCTCTCCAACCGGAAATTCCACCCGGAACCTTCCAGGATTCGGGTGAAAAATCACGAAATCGGTCCCGATACTCTGACCATTATGGCCGGCCCCTGCGCCGTGGAAACAGAAGAACAGCTTATGACCATTGCCCGGGAAGTCAAGAAGGGCGGTGCCCAGTTTGTCCGCGGCGGTGCCTACAAGCCGCGTACCTCCCCCTACTCTTTCCAGGGGCTGGAGGAAGAAGGACTCCGCTATATGGCAGAAGCAGGCAAAGAGTATGATCTCTGCACCATCTGCGAGGTAATCAGCGAGGAAGCGATTGAAGCGGCTTCCAAATACGTGGATATGCTACAGATCGGGGCCCGCAATATGCAGAACTTCCAGCTGCTGCGGGAGGCCGGCCGCTCAAAAATGCCGGTGCTCTTAAAGCGCGGCCTGGCCGCCACCATTGACGAGTGGCTGAACGCAGCTGAATATATCATCGCCGAGGGCAATCCCAACGTGGTTCTCTGTGAGCGCGGAATCCGCACCTACGAGACTTCCACCCGCAACACTCTGGACTTAAGCGCCGTTCCGGTGGTCCGCCAGAAATCGCATCTGCCCATTATTGTCGATCCCAGCCACGCCACCGGCGTCTGCGCCTATGTCCCGCCGCTGGCCAAAGCCGCCGTAGCCTGCGGAGCCGACGGGCTGATGATCGAGGTACACAACGATCCGGAGCACGCGCTCTCTGACGGTCCCCAGTCTCTGACCTTTCCGGCATTTCATCAGCTGATGGAAGAACTGGAGGGATACAGAAAACTGGCCGGCCGGGAACTGTGAGCCCGACATGAAGATTGGATTTATCGGCCTTGGCCTCATCGGCGGCTCCATTGCCAGGGCTCTCAGAAAATTTCATCCGGACTACGAACTGATGGCTTCTGCCCACTCCCGTGCCACACTGGAGGAAGCTCTGGCAGCCGGGGTGATTCAGACTGCCTGCCGGGACAGGGATCCCCGGTTCGGAGAATGCGACTGCATTTTTCTCTGCGCACCTGTACAGACAAATCTCACCTATCTTCCTTTTCTGAAAGAAATCATAAAACCTTCCTGCATTCTTACGGATGTGGGAAGCGTGAAGGGTGAAATACATAAAGCGGTGGAAGAGCTGAACCTGACCCGGAACTTTATCGGCGGCCATCCCATGGCAGGCTCTGAAAAAACCGGGTTTTCCAGCTCCACTGATTATCTTCTGGAAAATGCTTATTATGTCATTACCCCGGCCGGTGAGGTCCCGCTGCCGCAGGTTTCCGCTTATGTGGAACTGGTATCTTCTCTCGGGGCCATTCCCCTGGTCCTGACCCCCGGAGAACACGATTATATTGTGGCTGCGGTCAGTCACCTGCCCCATATCGCCGCCTCCTGTCTGGTGGGCGCCATCGCCCGCCTGGATACTCCCGAGGAACGCATGAAGATGCTGGCGGCCGGCGGATTCCGGGACATTACGCGAATTGCCTCCTCCTCCCCGGTCATGTGGGAACAGATCTGCCTCTCCAACAGAGAGCAGATATCCAAAGTGCTGGACGAGTATATCCGTCTGCTGTTCCAGGCCAAATATCTGGTGGAAAAGGGCGACGGCGCCGGTCTGGAAGAGCTGTTCGGCTCTGCAAAAAATTACAGGGATTCTCTCAGCGATGTGACTTCCGGCCCCACGCCGAGAGATTTCGTCCTGTACTGTGATATTTATGACGAAGCAGGCGGGATCGCAACGATCACAACCCTGCTGGCCATGAATTCCATCAACATAAAAAACATCGGCATCTTGCATAACCGGGAATTTGAGGACGGCGTCCTACGGATTGAATTTTATGACGGAGAAGCCTGTCAGAAGGCGCTGCGCATTCTCAGTGACCGGAATTATACCGTGCACCGGCGGGATTAGAAAGGAGCAGATATGAAACTGCAGAAAGCAAACAGGCCTCTCACAGGAGAGCTGACAGTTCCCGGAGATAAATCCATCTCCCACAGGGCTGTCATGCTGGGCGCCCTGGCGGAAGGGGATACGGAAATCACCCATTTTCTGAACGGGGCAGACTGCCTGTCCACAATCGACTGTTTTCGCCGGCTCGGCATTTCCATTGAGAAGGATTCCCGGAGAATTCTGGTACACGGAAGGGGACTGCACGGGCTGTCTGCCCCCTCCTCCGTTCTGGACTGCGGCAACAGCGGCACTACAACCCGGCTGATCTCCGGCATTCTGGCCGGACAGACATTCTCCAGCCATCTGACCGGCGATGCATCCATTCAGAAACGGCCCATGGGACGCATCATCAGCCCCCTGCGCTCTATGGGAGCTTCCATTGAAAGTCTCCGCGGAAACGGCTGCGCGCCTCTGCGCATTGAGGGAAGGCCTCTGCAGGGAATCCACTACGATTCTCCGGTTGCCTCCGCCCAGGTAAAATCCTGCGTGCTGCTGGCCGGTCTTTATGCGAACGCAGTGACTTCCGTGACGGAGCCGGCTCTCTCCAGGAATCATACAGAACTGATGCTCCGTTATTTCGGCGGTCAGGTCACTGCGGAGGGAAAAACCGCCTCTGTCTCCCCCGAGCCGAAACTGCGGGGCGGGAAGGTAGAGGTGCCGGGCGACATCTCCTCTGCCGCTTACTTTCTGGCCGCCGCTCTTCTGGTGCCGGGCTCGGAGGTTCTCCTGAAGCACGTGGGCGTCAATCCCACCCGGGATGGGATTCTCCGGGTGATCCGGTCAATGGGCGGCGATGTGCAGCTGCTGAATAAAACCGTATCCGGCGGCGAGCCGGCGGCGGATCTACTGATCCGATACGGTTCTCTGCACGGCACAGACATTGGCGGAGATCTGATTCCCACACTGATCGATGAACTCCCAATTCTCGCCGTTCTCGCCGCCTTCGCGGACGGCACCACAACGATCCGCGATGCCGGAGAGCTCCGGGTCAAGGAATCGGACCGCCTGTCTATTCTGGTGGAAAGCCTGACCGCCATGGGAGCTGATGTGACCGGCACGGAAGACGGCATGATTATCCGTGGCGGAAGGTCCCTTCACGGAGCTGTTATTGACAGCCATCTGGATCACCGGATCGCCATGTCCTTCGCAGTGGGCGCCCTGGCCGCCGACGGCGAAACGGATATTCTCCATGCGGACTGTGTCCGTATCTCCTATCCGGATTTTTACAGAGATCTGGAACAGCTCCTGCAGTAGAGAATATACTGTGCGGCGCTTTATAGATGCCGCATTTGCGTACATACACAAAAAATACGGAAATCCCATCTGAATATTCAGACAGGATTTCCGTATTTTTATATACAGGTAAAATACCTTTTCCTTCCTGTTATCTTCCGCTCTTGCGGCTGGAATCTACGTCGAAGATAACGGCTACCAGAAGCACGCCGCCCTTTACAACATACTGCCAGGAATCGCCGATACCCATAATGGACATACCCATGTTAATTACGCCCAGAAGAAGAGCACCGATGATGACGCCGGGAATCGTACCGCTTCCGCCGTATGCGGATGCGCCGCCGATGAAGCAGGAGCCGATGGCATCCATCTCAAAGGAGTTACCGGTCTGTCCGTTGACAGAACCTACACGGGCCAGGCAGAGCAGACCGCAGAGACCGGCCAGGAAGCCCATGTTTGCGTATGCGATGAAGTATACCTTATTGGTATTGATACCGGACAGCTGGGTAGCCTTCTCATTGCCGCCCACTGCGTAGAAGTAACGTCCGAATGCGGTTCTTGCAGTGATAAAGTTGTAGATTAGGCAGATGGCTACTACCCAGATCAGCATAACGGAAATACCTCTGTACTGGCTCAGCATCCAGCAGTAGATCATCAGGACTGCGGAAATGATGATGGTCTTTCCAAAATCCAGCAGGGCGCTGTTCTGACGGTATCCCTTCTTTGCCTTGTTGGCGCGGGAGGAAATAGTCGTATAGAACAGGATCACAACCACTATGGCACCCACGATCAGCGGAGAAAGGATCCTTGTATCTGTATCCAGTCCGGGGATCTTGATGTAGGCAGTGAAAATATTCAGGAAAGTGGAATCCTGAACAGCAACGGTCTTATTGTCCAGTACCAGACGGCCGATACCACGGAAGATGAACATGCCGCCCAGGGTGGTGATGAAAGGAGGAATCCTCACATAGCCGATCCAGTAGCCCTGCCAGATACCGGCTGCCAGGCCGATCAGCAGGCAGACGATGATGGCCAGAATCGGGTTCGCACCCATGTTGGTGATCATAACGGCGCCGATACCGCCGACCATACAGATTACGGAACCAACGGAAAGATCGATGTTACCGCCGGTCAGGATACAGAGCAGCATACCACAGGCCATAACCAGCACGTAGCCGTTCTGCAGAAGCAGGTTGGACATGTTCTGCGCGTACAGGAGACGTCCGCCCGTCAGGAAATAGAATAATATAAACACGACAATAAGAGCGATGATCATACTGTTCTTGGTCAGGAAAGCTCCCAAGTTAAACTGAGCGCCGCTCTGATTTGAATTCTTGCTTGCCATTCTTTTGAACTCCTTTCAACTTAATTATCGGCGCTGATGATATAGCTCATGATGCGCTCCTGCGTTGCCTCTTTTGCATCCAGCTCGCCCTTCAGCTCGCCCTCGTTCATGACATAGATCCGGTCACACATACCGATCAGCTCCGGCATCTCGGAGGA
>ERZ1643246.2848-NODE-2848-length-15703-cov-7.323300_pt1 | contig 15703 bp, 13 predicted proteins | sample MGYA00579265_ERZ1643246 | MGnify/ENA primary metagenome ERZ1643246 (study PRJEB29033, sample SAMEA4952261) | chicken gut metagenome | biome: Broiler Chicken; feature: Gastrointestinal Tract; material: Caecum | place: Ireland | collected 2018 | study: Broiler... | reverse complement strand
TACCTGACTAATGTGGTGACCGGAAAGAGATATATCAAAAAGCTGGTGGAAGACGGTATTGTAGACGGCTGGGATGACCCGCGTCTTGTGTCTATTGCTGCGCTCAGACGCCGCGGGTTCACGCCGGAGTCCATCAAGATGTTTATCGATATGTGCGGGGTATCCAAAGCGCAGAGCTCTGTGGATTACGCGATGCTCGAGTACTGTATCCGCGAGGACCTGAAGATGAAGAAGCCGCGTATGATGGCAGTGCTCGACCCGATCAAGCTGGTGATCGACAATTACCCGGAAGGGCAGGTCGAGTATCTCGATGTGGCGAATAACCTGGAGAATGAGGAGCTCGGCTCAAGGAAAGTCCCGTTCGGACGGGAGCTTTACATCGAGAGAGAAGATTTCATGGAGGAGCCACCGAAGAAATATTTCCGGCTGTTCCCGGGCAATGAGGTCCGTCTGATGCATGCGGACTTTGTGAAGTGCGAGAGCTTTGTCAAAGATGAAAACGGAAATGTGACAGAAGTGCACTGTACCTATGACCCGGAGACAAAGGCAGGAAGCGGATTCACCGGAAGGAAGGTAAAGGGCACGATCCACTGGGTTCCGGCTGCTTATGCCCAGAAGGCAGAGGTAAGGCTGTATGAAAATCTGATCGATGAGGAGAAGGGAGTCTATAATAAGGAAGACGGTTCGCTGAACTTAAACCCGGATTCCCTGAAAGTGATAAAGGACGCTTACGTAGAGCCAAGCTTTGAGGGCGCGGGCGCGTATGACAGCTTCCAGTTTGTGCGCAACGGATATTTCTGTATTGACGCCCATGATTCTGCGCCGGACCATCTGGTGTTTAACCGGATCGTTTCGCTGAAGAGTTCGTTTAAGCTGCCGAAGTAAGGCGCAGGCTGTCAGTTTAACTGGCAGGATCAACAGGGCAGGCGGAATAAGAGGGATTATGAACGAGCTGACGATCAGTTTAAAACAGGGGGATAAAGTCCCCCTGTACGAGCAGATTTATTCTTATATAAAAGAAGAGATACAGAAGGGAGCCATCCCCAGCGGGGAAAAGCTCCCTTCTACTCGTGCGCTCTGCCGCCATCTGGACGTGAGCAGGAGCACTGTGGAGCTGGCTTATGAGCAGCTGCTGTCAGAAGGTTATATTGAAGCGCAGCCTTACCGGGGATATTTTGTATCTGAGATCGAGGGGCTGTATCAGTTCGGTACGGAGAGCGGGACAGAAGAAAAGAAGGAGAGGGCGGAAGAAAAGCAGTATCAGTATGATTTTACTCCGAATGGGGTGGACCTGAAAAGCTTCCCCTACAATGCGTGGAGAAAGCTCTCCCGTGAGTGCCTGACAGACGACCGGGCGGAGCTGTTCCGGCTCGGTTGTCCCCAGGGGGAGTACGGGCTGAGGAATGCGATCAGCAGTTATCTCCACCAGGCAAGAGGGGTGAACTGTACTCCGGATCAGATTATCGTGGGAGCGGGAAATGATTATCTCCTGATGCTTCTCTGTGCGGTGCTGGGGAACCGGCACCGGGTCGCCCTGGAGAACCCAACCTACCGGCAGGCTTACCGGCTTTTTGAAAATCTGTCCTACGAAGTCTGTACAGTGGACATGGACAGCAGGGGCATGCGTGTGGACGGACTGGAAAAGTCCGGGGCGGACATTGCCTTTGTCATGCCGTCCCACCAGTATCCGCTTGGCACGGTCATGCCCATCCGCCGGAGGATGGAGCTCTTAAGATGGGCGGAAGGCAGCGGGGCCAGGTACATCATTGAAGATGACTATGACAGTGAGTTCCGGTATAAGGGAAAACCCATCCCGGCACTCCAGGGATTTGACGGGAGCGGGAAGGTGATCTACATCGGGACGTTTTCCAAATCCATTGCCCCTGCGATCCGCATGAGCTATATGGTGCTGCCGGAGCCGGTGTGCGCTCTGTACCGGAAACGGTGCGGGTTTATCAGTTCCACTGTGTCAAAGGTGGATCAGATGATCCTTCAGAAATTTATCGAAGACGGATATTATGAACGGCATCTGAATAAGACAAGGGCATTGTACCGGAGCCGCCATGATACACTGCTGGCGGCTCTCAGAGAGCTGGATCCGGCTGTTCGTATTTCGGGAGAGAATGCAGGGGTCCATCTGCTGCTTCATTTCCGGGACGGAAGGAGCGAGGAAGAACTGATCCGAAAAGCGGCCGAAAAGGGTGTGAAGGTATACGGTCTGTCGGAATACTATGTAGATGGAAAGGAAAATACAGGGGAGACGGTCATTCTGCTGGGATATGCCAATATGAACGAGGAGAAGATCCGGGAAGCTGTAAAGCTTCTGGGTGAAGCGTGGAGGAAATAAAAAGGAGACTGCCCGGCGGATCTGTGGTCCGCCGGACAGTCTTCTGTATTTTATATCACTGATGCTTATTTTTCTTTTGGCTCTTCTGATGTAGTTTCCTCTGGCTTATGAGGTGTTTCTTCTTCTGAGCTTTCTGCCTCTTCTTTTCCGGCATCTTCTTCCGAAGCATCCTGTTTGTCTGTACTTTCAGGATCCTTGCTGAGGGAAACGTACTCCCTCTCGGATGCGGGCTTTAAGTCTGCGTCAAGGTCAAAATCCTCTTCCTCTGTGTGGCCGGAACCGTTTTCGCCGCTGTTTTCGGAATTATTTTTACAGAAATACGCAATCACGAGTCCGATGGCAGTTCCGATCACAGCAAAAATACTGAACCATTTGATCACCTTTTTCAATGTCATGTCTCCTTTCCCTCTGCCTGCCGCCTGTCCGCAGCATGACGGTGCACCTTTAGGTGTTTTTCTGTATTCTAATACTTTTCCCTTTTAATTACAATACCAACACAAAAAACAGGAAATAATATTTTACAGAAAGAAAAAAGTATAGTATAATTCTAACGGCGGTCAATGATAAGTACCGCTGATAAATATTTACAAGCACAATACGCAGGAGGAATAGAGATGGTAAAAGCAGTAGTTGGTGCAAACTGGGGCGATGAAGGCAAGGGCAAGATCACGGATATGCTCGGGAAAGAATCAGACATCATCGTCCGTTTTCAGGGCGGGGCGAACGCAGGTCATACGATCGTGAACGATTATGGCAAATTCGCGCTGCACACACTGCCGTCCGGCGTGTTCTATGAACATACCACGAGCATAATCGGAAACGGTGTGGCTCTGGATGTCCCGAAGCTGTTCGGAGAGATCCAGTCCATTGTGGACCGGGGCGTACCGAAGCCGAAGATCCTTGTGTCTGACAGAGCTCAGATGGTGATGTCTTATCATAAGAATTTTGACGCTTATGAGGAAGAGCGCCTGGGCGGAAAATCTTTCGGCTCCACAAAGTCAGGCATCGCACCCTTCTACTCGGATAAGTACGCAAAGATCGGCTTCCAGGTGAGCGAGCTTTTTGACGATGAGCTGCTCCGGGAGAAAGTCGTAAGAGTGGCGGAGCAGAAGAATGTGCTTCTCGAGCACCTGTACCACAAACCATTGATCGATCCTGAAGAATTATATAAAGAACTGATGGGCTATAAAGAGATGGTAGAGCCCTATGTCTGCGATGTATCCCTCTACCTGCACAATGCGATCAGGGAAGGGAAAAATATCCTTCTGGAGGGACAGCTCGGATCTCTTAAAGATCCTGACCATGGCATTTATCCGATGGTTACTTCCTCATCCACACTCGCAGGATACGGTGCCATCGGAGCGGGAATCCCGCCCTATGAGATCAAACAGATCATAACTGTGTGCAAGGCGTATTCCAGCGCAGTCGGCGCGGGGGCATTTGTCAGCGAGATCTTCGGTGACGAGGCGGAAGAGCTGAGAAGACGAGGCGGTGACGGCGGAGAGTACGGTGCGACGACCGGACGCCCGAGGCGTGTGGGCTGGTTTGACTGCGTGGCTTCCAAATACGGATGCAGGATGCAGGGGACAACGGATGTTGCGTTTACTGTACTTGACGTTCTGGGGTATCTGGATGAGATCCCGGTGTGCGTGGGATATGAGATCAACGGAGAGGTCACCACAGATTTCCCGGTGACACACCTCCTTGAAAAGGCAAAACCGGTACTTAAGACGCTTCCGGGCTGGAAGTGTGATATCCGCGGCATCCGGAAATACGAGGATCTCCCGGAGAACTGCCGGAATTATATCGAGTTCATCGAAAAAGAAGTGGGTTATCCGTTTACGATGATCAGCAACGGTCCGGGAAGAGATGATATCATTTACAGAAATAAGTAAATATTGAAAGCAGATTATAAGAGCTGTCGTACTAAGTGATTAGTGTGGCAGCTCTCCTTTTGGAAAAAAGCATGAAGCAAGGCTGCAATAAGTAACCGCGTGAGTGGTTATTTTTATAGATTTGGGTTAGTTAAAACTTACTAAATAGAGTGGAGAAAATCATGGGCGAAAACAGTAAATTATGGGGAATGTAATAATGAGAAAAATTATCAATAAATATAGTTTTTTGAGAATCATTATTGACAATAAATGTTCCCGGATGGTATATCATATATGGACAAAATGTTAGTGAGAACTAACTGTCTGAAATGAAAGAAGAAAGGATTTTCCCATAATGAAGAAACGAAAGAACCCTTTTCGGATCATCTGGCTGCTGGCAGGCTTCCTGGCCATGGGAATCGGCGCTGTCGGCGTGGCGCTGCCGGTACTCCCGACAACGCCTTTTCTTTTGCTGGCGTCCTTCTGTCTGGCGAAAGGCTCCGACAGATTCCACCGCTGGTTTACCGGGACAAAGCTGTACAAAAGGCATCTTGAGAGCTTTGTGAAAAACCGCTCCATGACGCTGAAGACGAAATTCAGCCTGCTGATCCCGGCGTCCTGTATGCTTGTGCTGGCGCTTCTGGCCATGTCCAATATTTACGGAAGGCTTTTTATTGTGTTCCTGATCATTTTCAAATATGTGTATTTTTTTACAAAGATAAAAACAGTCCCTGCCGGATACCGGCTGGAAAGTGAGGCCGGATGAGAGAGAAGATGACGGTGCGCGCAGAATATACAGAAGCAAAACGAAAGAAGGAGCAGCTGGTTGTGGAGGAGATGATCCGCCTGTACTGCCGGAAACATCATGGGGAGTACGACAGGAAGACAGGGAGGATGTGCCCGGCATGCCGGCAGCTTTCCGATTATGCAAAGCTGCGCAGCGAGAAATGCCCCTTCATGGAGCAGAAGACTTTCTGCAGCTGCTGCAGGGTGCACTGCTATCAGCCGGAGATGCGTGAGAAGATCCGGCAGGTGATGCGGTTCTCAGGTCCCCGTATGCTGCTGTATCACCCCGTGCTGGCGCTGTGGCACGTGGCATGTAGTGTACGGGAAAAGAGAAAGCAGAGGGAAAGGATGGGAAAAACCGGATGATTAAAAAAAGGCTTGTGGAATTATTGTCCCATGCAAAAAAATATATTGTATATCAGGTGGCGTGGCAGTGGCTGTCCCTGCTCTGTCAGATCGTCATGATCTACTGTGTGTCCATGCTCCTCGAGCAGGCTCTGTTCTGGGAAGTGACGGCTGCGGAGGCGGCCCGCTTCGGCGGGATCGCTGCGCTGGCTATGGGACTTCGCTTTGTCTGTGACCGGGGAGCGTCCCGTGCGTCTTACCGCGCGTCCGTGGATGTGAAGCGGATCCTGCGGGATAAGATCTATGAAAAGCTTCTGCGGCTGGGTGCGTCCTACCGGGAAAAGGTGACAACCTCCGAGGTAGTGCAGATGGCGGCGGAGGGAGTGGAGCAGCTGGAGACCTATTTCGGGAAATATCTTTCCCAGCTCTTTTACAGTCTGCTGGCGCCGGTGACACTGTTCATCGTGCTGTCTTTTGTGAGCTGGAAGGCAAGCCTTGTCCTGCTCATCTGCGTGCCCCTGATCCCTATATCCATCGTGGCAGTGCAGAAGTTCGCCAAACGGCTTCTCAATAAATACTGGGGCATCTATACGGAACTGGGAGACAGCTTTCTTGAGAACCTGCAGGGATTGACCACGCTGAAGATCTATCAGTCGGACGAACAGAAAGCCCGGGAGATGGACGCGGAATCACAGAAGTTCCGGCAGATCACCATGAAAGTATTGACCATGCAGCTTAATTCCACCAGCGTGATGGACATCATCGCATACGGCGGGGCAGCAGTCGGCATGATCGTGACGCTCTCCCAGTTCATGCATGGGAATTTAAGCGTACATGGCGCGCTGATGCTGATCCTGCTGGCGTCGGAGTTTTTTATCCCCTTACGTCTCCTCGGTTCATTCTTCCATATCGCCATGAACGGCATGGCGGCAAGCGATAAGATCTTCGCTCTTCTTGACCTGCCGGAACCGCCGGAGAAGACGGAAACCCTGGATGGGAAGGAGATGGATCTGGAATTTACAGCAGTCCGTTTTTCCTACGAAGCAGAACGTGAGATCTTGAAGGGCGTCAGTATGGAATTTCCGGCGGGGAGCTTTACTTCCATCGTGGGGACTTCCGGCTGCGGCAAGAGTACGGCTGCGGCCATCCTGATGGGAAGGAATCAGGGATATCAGGGCAGCGTGACCATCGAGGGAAAAGAACTGTCCCTGATCCGGGAGGACAGCCTGATGGAACACATTACTCTGGTCAGCCACAACAGCTACCTCTTCAAGGGAACGGTGGAAGACAACCTGCGGATGGGAAAGCCGGACGCATCGGAGGAAGAGATGGAGAATGCGCTAAAGAGCGTGAATCTGTGGGGATTCCTTTCCGCGCAGCAGGGGCTTGCCACGCCCCTTGCGGAGAAGGGAGCCAATCTCTCCGGCGGTCAGTGCCAGCGTCTGGCGATCGCCCGGGCGCTGCTCCACGACACGCCGGCCTATATCTTTGACGAGGCCACCTCGAACATTGACGCGGAGAGAGAGGAGATGATCATGGACGTCATCCATGCGCTGGCGAAGACAAAAACCGTAATCCTGATCTCCCACCGTCTGGCAAATGTGGTGGGATCAGACCGGATCTATATGATGAAGGACGGGCGGATCGAAGAGGAGGGCAGCCACGAGGAACTGCTGGAAGCTGGCGGAGAATATGCGAAGCTTTATCGCTCCCAGATGGAACTGGAGCAGTATGGAAAGAGAAAAGCAGAAGAGTACGGAAAGGAGGCGGCAGTATGAGCGGAGAAGTGAATCGAGAAACTACAGGCGCAGGGGCGGCAGAGAGAACAGCGCCCCGCAGGCGCAGCGGCATCCGGATCATGGGACAGCTGATCGGGCTGGTACGTCCCCTCCTGCCGGTCATGCTCCTTGCCATCGTGCTCGGCACTGTGGGGTATCTGTGCGCTATCTTCCTGACGATCCTTGCCGGATACGGACTGATGCATACGCTTCTTGACGCGGCTATGGAAGCCATGGGACTTGGAATAGAAGCATCCGGCGCCGCGCTGTTTCTTGGGATGGGGACCGGCACCCTGTTTCTTGTACTGATCGTGATGGCAGTGATGCGGGGAATCCTCCACTATGGAGAGCAGTACTGCAACCACTTCATCGCGTTTAAGCTGCTGGCTATCATCCGGCACAAGGTGTTCGCGGCTTTGAGGAAGCTCTGCCCGGCGAAGCTGGAGGGCAGGGATAAGGGAAATCTGATCTCGGTGATCACTTCGGATATCGAACTTCTGGAAGTGTTCTATGCCCACACGATTTCCCCTATTGCGATCGCAGTCCTGACTTCCCTGGTCATGATGCTCTTTATCGGGCAGTTTTCCATCCCGGCGGCTGTACTGGCGCTGGCGGGTTATCTCGTGGTAGGTGCGGTTATCCCCCTGTATTTTGGAAAAAGGGGAGCGGATAAGGGAATGGAGTTCCGCACCGGTTTCGGGGAGCTGAACAGTTTTATCCTGGACTCCCTCCGGGGCCTGGATGAGACGATCCAGTACGGGCAGGGAGAAAAACGGCGGAAAGAAATGGCGGAGCGCTCGGACAGACTGGGCGGGATGCAAAAAGAGCTGAATCAGCTGGAGGCTTCCCAAAGATCGGTGACGAATCTGGCAATTTTGTTCTTCTCCTTTGCCATGCTCTTCCTGATGATCGCGCTGAGACAGGCAGGGGGAGTGGATCTGACCGGGATGCTGGTGGGAACCATTGCCATGATGGGATCTTTCGGTCCGGTGACCGCCCTTGCCAATCTGTCCAACAACCTGAATCAGACTCTGGCAAGCGGGGAGAGGGTCCTCTCCATTCTTGAGGAAACGCCTCAGGTAGAGGAAGTATCCGGCATGGAAGAAGTCTCCTTTATTGATGCAGAGGCGGACAATGTGGACTTTGCCTATGGAGAGGAACAGATCTTAAAAGATTACAGTATCCGCATTCCGAAAGGGAAGATCGTGGGGATCCACGGAGCCAGCGGTTCCGGAAAGTCCACGCTTCTGAAGCTTTTGATGCGCTTCTGGGATGTGCAGGGAGGTCAGATCCGGATATCCGGGCGGGATGTGCGGGGGCTTAATACAGACAATCTCCGCCGGATGGAATCCTATGTCACCCAGGAGACTGTCCTGTTCCACGACTCTATCGCGAATAACATCGCTGTGGGAAAACCCGGGGCATCCAGGGAAGAGATCGTGGAAGCGGCAAAGAAGGCGTCTATCCATGACTTCATCCTGACGCTCCCGAATGGTTATGATACGGAGGTGGGCGAGCTGGGTGATACGCTGTCCGGCGGCGAAAAACAGCGGATCGGGATCGCGCGGGCGTTTCTCCACGACGCGCCTTTTATCCTTCTTGACGAGCCTACCAGCAATCTGGACTCCTTAAATGAAGGTGTCATCCTGAAAGCCCTGAAAGAAGGGCGGGGGGATAAGACGGTGCTGCTGGTATCCCACAGGAAATCTACTATGAATGTGGCGGATGTGGTGTATCGGATGGATAACGGAAGGCTGTCATAGGGCTGCAGTTTACTGCAGCCCTATGACAGCGGAAGAGTGATACATTAAAGACAAGGTTCTTCAGGCCAACGCCGCACCAAGCGCACTGCACTCTGACAGTGCCTCCTCATCCGGGGCTTCATTGCAGATTACGCTGTCGGCAGCAAGATTGGCTCCGTCCTGACTGCAGCGCTCCTCCCAGCTGCGCATCCATTCCCCGTCGCCCCAGCCATAGGAACCGAACAGGGCGATGCTTTTCCCCTGCAGCTCTCCCTCGCAGGCGGTGAACATGGGTTCAAACTCGCTTTCCTCCAACTGTTCCGCTCCCATAGAAGGGCAGCCGAAGGCGATGGCGTCATAGGCGCTGACCTGAACCGCCGAAAATTCGGAGGCAGTGAGAAGATCCACTTCCGCACCTTTTTCCCTTGCGCCTTCCGCCACGGCAGAGGCCATGGCTTCCGTGTTGCCGGTACCACTCCAATAAACAACTGCAATTTTACTCATAAGATCAAACTTCCTTTCTGTTTTTTATCGTGGAAACATCATCCAGCTACTGTAAGCTGCTCGATGGATCTCCCCTGTTTCCATTGCTGAAAATAAATTTTGCTGCACAGATCGTATTTTTCAAAGATTCTTTTTGCCGCCTTTTCATCTCCGTATACCTTCCAGCAGCCCTGGCACTTATGGTTAAAGGCTTTGTTGTCGATGAATCCCAGAACATCTTCTGGCGGGTAACTTAAAAACAGGCCGATCTCATGGGGAAATTCTTTCTCAGACTGGAGACGGCGGATCAGGTGCATCACACAGGCATTGAGATTTTCCGGCGTGTAGCCGTAGCGCAGCAGCAGCTCTCTGGCCTGATGATCCGTAAGGTCATTCTCTAACGCATGAGGACGGTAGACATAGATCAGGGCGCGGCCCTGGCAAACCCTGAGCGGCAGGATACGGATTCCCATGGGCACCAGTTTTTTGTTTAAGCCGGATACCGATCTTGTCAGTTCCTTTCTGCAGGGGCAGACACAGGAAAACAGGTTTCCGGTCTTGATCCCCGCCAGGGTAGGAGAGCAGTGACGGATGAGCAAATCTTCAGACATGAGCATCTTCCCTTCGTGAATCGTGAAATAGCAGCATCTTCTTTACAATGAGTTAGATAGAACTAACCTTTTGACAAAAAAAATAAATACTTTCAAGTAGAGATATAATATCAAGAAGATTAGTTGCAACTAACTAACGTTGATTATAATGTCCCGGAGCGGAATTGTCAAGTTGTTTTTCTTTGAGGTTCCGTCTTATCGTTTTTCCTTATCGTTTTTCCTTAAAGTTCCGCCTTATAGCGGAAGAACCCGTATGGTTAAAGGATGCGGCGGTACATGCCAGGGATTAAAACAGCCGGAGTCACTGTCCATGGACTCCGGCTGCATAGGGATAGAGATGTGTTATCTCAGCCTCCACCCGGCGCTCTGTCTCTGCAGTTCCACCATATGGTGGAAGAGGCCGTTTTGCTTCATCAGTTCCGCAGGGGTTCCCTGCTCTGTCACCCTTCCGTCAGAGAGAACAACGATCTTATCCGCAGCTTCCACGGTGCGCATCCGGTGGGCGATGACTAGGACCGTCTTGCCCTGGAGCAGGCGGGAGAGAGCTTCCTGAACAGCGCTTTCATTTTCCACGTCCAGGCTGGCAGTGGCCTCATCCAGAAGGATGACCGGCGCATCTTTCAGAAGCGCACGGGCGATAGAGATCCGCTGCCGCTCGCCGCCGGAGAGGGTGGAGCCGTTCTCGCCGATGATGGTCTGATAGCCCTGCGGCAGTTCCCGGATAAATTCATCACATCGGGCGGCTCTGGCGGCTGCGATCACTTCCTCATCCGAAGCGCCCCGGCGGCCCAGACGGATATTCTCCATCACCGTATCCCGGAACAGCACCACATCCTGGAATACCATGGAGTAGGAGCGAAGAAGCGTTTCCGGGTCTACTGTGGATACGTCCGTTCCGCCTAAGAGAACCTTTCCGCCTGTGACGTCCCAGAACCGGGCGGCCAATTTGCAGGCAGTGGATTTCCCTCCGCCGGAGGGTCCGATAAGAGCGGTCACCTCTCCCTGCTTTGCCGTGAAGCTCACATCCTCAAGCACGCCGTCTCCCTCCCGGTAGGCAAAGGAGACATGGTCAAAGGTGATGTCATAGTTCTTCGGTGTAAAGTTTTCTGTCCCCTCCTGTACCGGCTGCTCCAGGATGGAGCGCATCCGCTCGATCTGCAGCTTGGCATTGAAGGTGGCGGCGATATTCTGGAGTACCAGTCCCAGCGGGTCATATAATCTGGCGGCTGCAAAGAGAAACCCGAGAAAATAGAGGAAAGAAAGTTTCCCGGCTGCCAGAAGAGCCCCGCCGGTCAGGATAGTGGTTGCCAGACCCAGCCGGAGGAACGCCTGAGCGGAGCAGACGAACACGCCGGTTGCCAGCTCCGAATGGATAGAGCCCTTCTCCATGGCTGCAAGTTTCTTCTCCAGTTTATCCATGTATGCGTCCTGCCGGCTGCATGCCCTGATATCCCGGATGGTTTCCAGTCCTTCCTGGATACAGTCGGCGACTGCCCGTTTGTTTAAAATATTCTTTGTGCCGAAGGCGTCCTGGATCTTCTTGCTGCCTGCCGTCAGAAGGACCGCGGCAGGCACGACCCACAATATGGCCAGCGCCATCCGCCAGTCGCAAAAGAACATGGCAACGCCGATCACCAGCGTGGAGAAAATGGATGCAAAGAGCTGCGGCACGTAGTGGGAGAACAGTTGGTCCAGACTGGAGCAGTCTGCGATCATAGTGGAGGTCAGGTCGCTCAAGTCCCGGTTTCCGAAAAAGCTTAAGGGAAGCCGCCGCAGGGTTTCCGCCAGGCTTATCCGGCGGCTGGCGCTCTCTTTATAAGTGGCAAGATACAGCGAAGCATACTGGAACCAGTGGAGGATAAACAGCAGGACCAGGACCGCCAGGGCAGAGCCTGTATAGATCCAGAAGCCCTCCATGGGACTGCCGCCGGTTTCCATGGTATCCAAAAGGTGCTGCGCCGTAAACAGGACGGCTCCTACCGGGAGCATCAGGCTTAAGTTGCACACAAAACACCAGATGACGGCTTTGACCAGGTCTTTTGCCCCTTTCTCGCTGAGCGCGAATAAGTGCTGTAATTTCTTTGTCATAATGTCTTTTCCCCCTTTCCGTTTCTGTGTACTGCCTGCCGTGCCTTATGGTATTCTCCGGCAGGATTTCCGACTTTCCAACGGGCGCTGCGCTGATAGTCCTCCCACATGGCGGCATATACGCCGTGCTGTGCGAGCAGGCTCTCATGGCAGCCCTGTTCAGAGATCTTCCCGCCGCTTAAGACGATGATGTGGTCGGCATCCTGTACGGTGGACAGCCGGTGGGCGATCATCAATACGGTTTTATTTTTGATCAGCGCTTCAAACGCCTTCTGGATCTGGTGCTCATTTTCCGGGTCGGCAAAAGCGGTTGCCTCGTCCAGCACCACGATGGGAGCGTCTTTTAAAATGGCGCGGGCAAGAGCGATCCGCTGCTGTTCGCCGCCGGAGAGGTACACGCCTCGGGCTCCCACAACGGTGTCCAGACCATGAGGGAGTTTTTCCAGAATGTCATCACACTGCGCGGCATGTGCGGCGGACAGGACTTCCTCTCTGGAAGCGTCCGGCCGGGCTGCCCGGATATTTTCCAGAAGGCTCTCTTTAAACAGCCGGGTATCCTGAAATACAAAGGCCACCTGTCTCATCAGGTCTTCCGTATCCATTTCCCTGACATTGACTCCGCCGATGGAAACCGTACCGCTGTCCGTATCCCAGAAGCGGGGGATCAGGCTGGCGGCTGTCGTCTTGCCTCCCCCGGAGGGCCCTACCAGCGCCGTCACCTGACCGGGGCGGACTGAGAAGGACACATCGGCAAGAGCCGGGCGGTCTGCGCCGGGGTAGGTAAAGGTCACATGGTCAAAGGATACGGCGGCATCTGCCGGATGTTTCTGTACGCCTGTGTTTTCCATCGGTTTCTGGCTCAGGATCTCGTCCAGGCGTCCCACGGCTTCATCCGCCTCCATGACAGCTTCACTCATGTACATGATCCGGTTGATCATCTGGCCGCAGGCAGGGGCGAACAGAGCATAGAAGATAAAGTTGACAAGCACCGCGCGCACGTCCCCGCCGGAGGCAAGCAGCAGAGCCGCCGGGATCAGCAGGGCGAAAGCTCCGTTGATAAAAGTCAGGAAACAGGTCTGCCCCACACGGCAGCTCATGGCGTACTGGCTGGCAAGGTCGCTGTAGTCCCTGATGGCTGCATAGAAAGCTTTGAAAGAGTACACGGTCTGCTGGAACATTTTTACCACGGGGATGCCCCGGACATATTCCACTGCCTCGCCGCTCATGCGCTCGATCTCCTTCTGATAGCGGTGGAAAAAGCCGGCGTTCTTTCCGCCCATCATCAGGCACATGGACAGCAGCGCCAGTACCATGGTGAGCAGGCAGAGAAGCCCCATTTTCCAGTCAAAGAGGAACAGCATCAGGACGGCGGCAATGGGAGTGACGATCGTTCCCGCCAGGTCAGGAAGCTTGTGGGCAAGCAGATCTTCTGTAAGACCGGCATTGTCATCGATCAGTTTCCTGAGCCGTCCGGACTGACTGCCTGTGAAGAATCCAAGAGGCAGCTTCAGAACATGCGCCATGGCAGAGCGCCGGATATTCCGGGCTGTGCGGAAGGCTGCGATATGAGTGGACATGAGCGCTGCAAAATACAGGACGATACTGCCGATGGCGGTCCATACCGCCCACCAGCCCCAGCGGGAAAATCCGGACACTCCGGTGAGAGAGGGCCAGCTCTCCAGCACATTCCTCGCCGCAAGCCATACGCATACATAGGGGATCAGCCCCAGTACCGCGGACAGGGCGGAGAGGACACAGCCCAGCAGGGTGAGATTTCTGTGCCCGCCCGCATAACCCAGGATGCGGGCAAGGCTGCTTTGCTTTTTTTGCTTCAAAAGATTACCTCCCTTTCGGTTAAAATATTTATCATGAAGTTAGAAATAACTAACCATCATGCAAAAAAGATGGGGGCTACGGCCCCATCAGTTTCAGCCATCCGGCTGTATAAAAGTCCCTGAGCTGATCTGTATAGCGCAGGGCCCTGTCTTTTGGCATATCGTGTATCACGACCTCAAAGATCCCGTTAAACATGCCGCTGGCAATGATATGGCACATCTGTTCATCCAGTTCGGGGATATCCCGTCCAAGACGGCGGAGAACATCCATGTATTTCAGCGTATATTCCACTTCTACCTCGACCATGTTGTGGACGAAATGTTCATAACTGGTGCCTTCTGACCGGCTAAGCAGCAGCTTTACCGGTTCCCGGTGCCGGCAGATATAATCCACCATCCAGTGGACGCAGTCCGAGGACTCCACTCCCATGTGATCCGGCTGCTGTTCTTCGGGCAGTTCCGCGAAAGAAGTCTGGGCTTCCATAAACCTGCCCATAAGGGCGGCGGCATGGGGTTCCACGATGGAGGCGAACAGGGCTTCCTTGCTGGAAAAGTAGCCGTAGAAAGCTCCGGTGGTCACACCGGCATTTTTCACGATCTGGCGAAGGGAAGCGCCCAGGAATCCTTTCTCTGAAAATTCATCCAATGCGGCCTGCTGGATCCGCTCTAATGTAGATACTGTTTTTTCGTCCATTGCGACCTCCGTATAACAGTGATATATAACAATGTTATATTATGAGAATATCCCTTTCCTGTCAAGAGGGTTTCAAGGATTCTATGGGATAGTGAGAAGATTTATCGATAAGCCGGGTTAGGTTTGACTAGCCTGCCCCGGTGTTGCTATGCTGATACGGTATTCTTATGGAAGACCAGCAAAAAGAAAGAAGGGATGGCACATGAAACAGCACAGATTCTGGGCATGGGCTGCAGTGTTCTGTTTCATAATGGTATTTTATACCGGATACAGACATAAGTGATCAGTCAGCCTTGGACAATTCAGCAATTATTTTTATAGTTTAACAGGAGGTAAGTTATTATGTTCAGTGAATCATTGATGAAGAAGATCGGATTATTTGCAGGGGGCGTCCTCTTCGGGACAGCAGGGGTAAAGATTTTATCCAGCAGGGACGCAAAGAAAGTATATACAGAGTGTACGGCGGCCGCGCTGCGGGCAAAGGACTGCGTGATGAAAACAGTCACGACCGTACAGGAGAATGCGGAGGATATCCTTGCGGAAGCACAGCAGATCAATGAAGAAAGGGCTGCACAGGAAGCAGAGACAGTGCAGGAGACAGAGGAAGACGGTGCGGATCCTTCAGACGAAGGAACTATGTAACCGCCCATGAAATTTATCATAAAGCATGAGATCAGGGGCCGTCTCCGCATCCATGTCGTTCAGGGGAAAATGACATGTGCGGAGGCGGATACTCTTTTCTGGTATCTGGACAGGCAGAAAAATATAACAGATGTGAAAGTGTATGAACGCACCGCAGACGCTGTCATCTGTTATACAGGGGATCGGAGCGGGCTGATCCGTCTGCTGAAGAGCTTCCGGTATGAAGATGTAACCGTGCCGGAAACCGTTGTCCGCAATTCCGGAAGGGCGCTGAACGCCTCATATAAGGAAAAACTGATCGCGAAAGTGCTGCTGCATTACGGCGGAAAGCTTCTGATGCCCTCTCCCCTGCGCGCGGGGCTTGTGATGATCAGGTCGCTTCGATATCTGGCTGCGGGGCTTCGCTGCATCCGGAAGAGGAAGATCGAAGTCCCGCTTCTGGACGCGGCGGCGATCGGGGTCTCTGTCCTGCGGCGGG
>ERZ1643246.2846-NODE-2846-length-15723-cov-7.645583_pt1 | contig 15723 bp, 17 predicted proteins | sample MGYA00579265_ERZ1643246 | MGnify/ENA primary metagenome ERZ1643246 (study PRJEB29033, sample SAMEA4952261) | chicken gut metagenome | biome: Broiler Chicken; feature: Gastrointestinal Tract; material: Caecum | place: Ireland | collected 2018 | study: Broiler... | reverse complement strand
TGGAAATATTGGATCCTAATATTGCTTATTTTTATTCTGATTAACCATTTGATACAAAGATTATTTTCATGGTACATGATCCGAAGACTTGGAAAAGGAAGATAGGGAAAGGGGGACTAGTATGAACGTACTGGAAGTCGAAAATTTAATTCGAAATTATCAGAAATCAACATTAAAGAAAAGTAAGGAAGATATCAAAGTCCTGAAGGGACTGTCGTTTTCCGTGGGGGAAGGGGACTTTGTCGGAATTATGGGAAAGTCCGGCTGCGGGAAGACAACTTTGTTAAAAGTGCTTGGCATGATTGACAAACAGACAGGAGGGACAATCCGGTTTATGGGGAAAGATACAAGTGAGCTGTTTGGGGACACGCTGGCAGACATCCGCAGAACACAGATCGGATTTATTTTTCAGGATTTTTACCTGATGGACAGCTTGAGCGTGGAAGAAAATATCATGCTTCCGATGATACTTGGCAAGGAAGATGTCAAAGTCATGACAGAAGCAGCTCTACGTTACGCAAAACAGTTTCAGATTGAACATCTGCTCAAAAAGAATCCGTATGAACTCTCCGGAGGAGAAAAGCAGAGAGTAGCAATCTGCCGTGCATTGATTAATAATCCGGATTTGGTACTGGCAGATGAGCCGACAGGAAACCTGGATTCCAAATCCGGCGCGATTGTCATTGATGCGTTGGAAAAGATTAATCACGAATTTGGAAAAACCATTGTGATGGTTACGCATGATCCGCAAATGGCCAGCCACTGTAAAAAGATTATTCTCCTGAAAGACGGAGTGATTTTGGACACTTTGAAGAGAACGGACAGCAGAGAGAAATTTTATCAGGAGATTATAGGGAAAATGGCGGATTTGTAAGGAGTATTCTTTTCGTGTATCAATTCTATTGATTTCAATGAAGCATGATGGATCCATATAAAGAATGTATAAGAAAGAGCCAGAGTAATGAAAAACTTTGGCTCTGTTTTTGTATATAAACTTAAAAACGGGAGCAGATGAATAATTGAGTGTACTTTATGACATAATTATGCTATAATCATGTCAAAAGAAGAAAGGAGATGATATTATGCCAGTTATTATGCCAATTAAAGATCTCCGCAATACAAGTGAGATATCGGAAATCGCTCATAAAATACAGGAACCGATTTTTATTACCAAAAACGGATACAGTGATCTGGTTGTAATGAGCAGTGAATTATATGATAAATTTGCAAAAAGCAATCGGATCGACCAGGCAATCTATGAATCTGAAAAAGAAATGGAAGAAGGCGGCGCTTCTATTGATCTCGATGAAGCATTTGAGAAACTGAATAGAAAATATTATGGATAAATATAAAGTCAGATTAAATAAACAGGCATTTCGGGAAATTGATGAGATTTTTTCCTACATTGCTTTGGAAAAGTTGTCACCGGAAAATGCGAAAGGACAGACAGACCGAATTTGGGCGGCATTAAAGAAATTAGAAACTTTCCCACAGTCGCATCAAGAACGGGCTGAGGGAAGATACGCCGGAAAAGGATACCGGCAATTACTGATAGATAATTATATTGCCATCTTCAAAATCGATGAATCAAGTAAAACCGTCTATGTTGTGACCATACAGTATCAGGGACGGAATGTATAAGAAAGAGCCAGAGTAATGAAAACTTTGGCTCTGCTTTTGTATATAAACCTTTATAAAGAATATAAAAAAGAGACAGCTGATAAATAGCTGTCTCTTCTTTGTGATCAATGCGGATAGCAGGACTTGAACCTGTACCCCCTCGCGAGGACTAGAACCTGAATCTAGCGCGTCTGCCTATTCCGCCATATCCGCCTGACAAAAGATACTATATCATATAATTGTTCTTTTTGCAAATACTTTTTGAAAAAATTTAAAAATTTTTTTTGAAGCCTGCCGTACCGGCCTCGGAAAAGGTTCCGGGCCGGTACGGCAGGCAGGTTCTGTTACGGTTCTTTCTTGGACATGTCCTTTAAAAATCGTTTGGTACTGTAGACGCTGACTGCCATGGTGGAAAGATTGTGGAGGAAGGCTGCGGAAGACGGACCGAGTATTCCGAGGATCCCTCCTGCAATCAGACTCGTATTAAAGCCAAGTATGAACCGGTAGTTTTTGTGAATCCGGTCCATCAGAGCCGTACTTAACCGTCTCAGGATCACAAGGCGGTGGAGATCTCTCGATAACAGAGCGATATCCGCAACTTCCCGTGCAATATCCGATCCGTCTTTCATGGCAACGGAGACATCAGCCGCAGAAAGAGCCGGCGAATCATTGATGCCGTCCCCGGTCATGATGACGGTGTGTCCGGAAGCTTTCAGCTTCTGAATGATGGAAGCCTTGTCCTCCGGGAGCACCTGGGATCGGTATTCTGTAATGCCAAGTGCCTTGCAGGCTGCAATGGCGGCCGGTTCACTGTCACCGGTCAGCATGATGATGTGGCGGATTCCAAGGGCCTTCAGATTCTGAATGACTTCCTTTGCCTCCGGACGTACCGGATCTTCCACACAGATGATTCCGGCAAGCCGGTCTCCGATGGAAAGGAAGATCGTAGAATACCCATTGGTTTCGGCGTCAATGATCTGCTGTTCTTCCTCGCTTATCAGGATGCCCTCATCGTCAAAGACGAAATGAGAACTTCCGATCAGAACACGTTCCCCGTAGAGGGTGGATGCAATCCCGTGGGCCACCACATATTTGACTTCCGCATGCTCTTCCCGGTGGGAAAGATGCTCAAGTTCGGCCTGACGCACAATCGCTTTTGCCACGCTGTGAGGGAAATGCTCCTCCAGGCAGGCGGCGGTGCGGAGTACTTCGTTTCGCTCGTATCCTGCCATTGGAATGACCTTTGCCACTTTTGGGCAGGCATCGGTCAAGGTTCCGGTTTTATCAAAGACGATCGTATCCGCCCTGGAGAATGCCTCCAGGAATTTTCCGCCCTTTACCATCATGTTGTGGTCTGCGGCTTCGTGCATGGCGGAGATTACGCAGATCGGGGTAGAAAGCTTCAGAGCACAGGAATAATCCACCATCAGCACCGAGGCGGCCTTGACTGGATTCCTTGTGGCTGCAAGTGTCAGAAGGGCGGTCAGAAGACTGAACGGAACGATCCGGTCCGCCAGCTGTTCCGCATGGGACTGGACATCTGCCTTGAGCGTCTCGGACGTATCGATCATGGAGGCGATTTTGGTAAGCCTCGTATCGTTGGCGAGGGTGCGCACCCGTATGTAAAGCGTACCCTCCTCCACCACGGTTCCGGCAAAGACGCTGTCGCCTTCTGCCCGAAGAACAGCCAGAGGTTCACCGGTCATGGAGGATTCGTTTACCATGGCCTCCCCGCCGGAAATTTCTCCGTCAAGCGGAATGACAGAGCCGCTGCGGACACAGATGGTATCCCCCGGCCGGATTCTGGAAATCGGCACTGCTTCTTCGGATTTTCCCTGTACAAGCCAGACCCGGTCAATATTCAGAGCCAGGCTTTGAGAAAGGGCAAGCCTTGTCTTTTTGCGGGTATAGTCCTCCAGAAGCTCGGAGACTCCAAGCAGCATCATGATAGAAGCCGCTGTGGAATAGGACTTCTGCAGGAGCGAAGTGCCAATGGATGCCGCATCCAGAACCGCCACATTGAGTTGTCCGTCTGAAAGAGCGGATAATCCGTTCTTGATGTAGCGGGCCGCCCGGTACAGGGTGATGGCAGTCCGGATGGGAGCCGGAAGCAGAAGTTTCCGCAGATAATGTTTTCCTACATGGGAGATCAGCCGGTTCTGAAATTCACAGGAAGCTTCCTTGAGCTTTGCCTCATCATCCGGCTTCCCTTTTGGAAGGCAGGAACGTGTGGACACGGAATCCAGAAGACTTACGATGTGTTCACGATTTCCGGCCGGATAGTAAATCAGGATGCCGCCGTTGACCGGTGTGGTTTCCACGGAAACGGCCCCGGCCTCCTGTTTTAAAAGGCCGGCAATTCCAAAGCCTTCTTCCCGGTTGAAGAAGTCGGGACCAAAACGCACCCGGAGTCTTCCGGGAGTATCATGAATGACCTGATATCTCATCATTACGCCTCATCGCCGGTTCCTGCGGATTCTGCCTCCTGCTTTGCGTCATAGCAGATATCCTGAGCCTCTTCTTTCATATTCTGAAGCGTCACCTTCGCATCCTGCTGCAGTTTCATGCCTTTTGCAAGTCCTTTGACAGCCATGGCGCGGGTTTTCTCGCTTTTTGCAGCTTTTACCCCTGCAAGCGCTGCCACGGCACCGCCAAGAAAACAAAGTATCTTTTCATTTTTCAGCCAGTTACAGATCATTTGCATCTCCTTCTTTCTTTATTTATTGTGGTTAGAAATAACTAACTATAATAAAGTTAGCATTAACTAATTGCAAAGTCAATAAAAAAGAAAAGATGACAGCTATTTTTTTCGGTTCCTCAGACAAAAGACATGCTGCCAGAACAAATGTAGCAAAAACGCGCCCAGAACAATGACGGCAAGGTAGCAGAGAATGCGGATGGGATTGGGGAAATGGCGGGTCAGATCGGAAATGATCACCTGCGACATCGGGTAGTAGGGACTAATATAGAACATGTCAATTCCGTGTGTCCGGCCGATTGTAAGATTGAGTACTGTGGCAGCCAGACAGAGGATGGCAAACAGCGCCACGGAAGACCGGAAACCGTGCCAGGTATAGTCGCTGATGCCGGAAAGACCGCAGAAGAGTCCGATGGCAATCAGAATCAGATGCCACAGATAAGAATGAACGGTAAGCGGCAGAAACGGATAGTGCATTCCGCTTGTGTCCAGGAAAACCGCAATTCCGCCCAGAAGAGAAAAATCCATCAGGAAGGTATAAAAGATCCGCCGGATATGGGAAGCATGAAAGAACGGCAGAAGAATCAGCAGGTACATCGGAACAGAACAAAGCTGAAACGGAAAATACCACCAGTTATAAGTTCCGCCTTCGAGAACAAAAGTGAGTGTCCACTGTTTCCAGATCTCGCTTGCCGTCATGACAAGTCCTGTATAAAAAAGAAAGCGTTCTGTCCTGTCCAGAGACCGCAGACGTTTCATAAGCATTCCTCCCATGTTTCCATACGGATATAGTATAAGACTATTTTATCACAATATACAAAAAGAAGCGAAGCCGGCTGGTGTTTTTGTGAAAAATGGGAGGGCGGACGGTCTTGACATTTCCATCCTCATGTAATATAGTTTGAGTATCAAAGTATTTTAAGTTCAAAATAAAAGTTTGGAGAAAACATATGATAGGAAAAATATGCGGGACGGGATCCTATATCCCGCCTAAAATTTTGAGCAATGATGACCTGTCTGAAATGGTTGAGACAAGTGATGAGTGGATCCGGGAGCGGACCGGTGTAAGAAACCGGCACATCGCGGAACATGAGACAACGTCCTTCATGGCGGCCGAGGCGGCAAAGAGGGCCCTTGACAATGCAGGGATCAGCCCGGAGGAGATCGATCTGATTCTGGTTGCCTCCTCCTCCCCGGATGTAATCTTTCCGAGTGTGGCCTGTGAGGTGCAAAAGGAAATCGGGGCGGTCCATGCAGCCGGATATGACATGCAGGCTGCCTGCACCGGATTTGTCTTTGCCTACCAGAGCGCACAGGCCTACATTGCGGCAGGATTTTACAAGACGATTCTGGTAATCGGAAGCGAAGCGCTCTCTTCCATGGTAGACTGGACGGACCGGAGCACCTGTATTCTCTTTGGTGACGGAGCAGGAGCGGCTGTGATCCGGGCGGTGGAAGGAACACCGTATCCTCCGGCAGCGCATTCCGATGGATGGAAGGGAGATGCCCTTCTGTGCAAAAGCAGATTTTCATCCGGGTTTGTAAGGGAATTCAAGGAGACCGGGGAGACGCCGAAGGATACATTCATCAGCATGGACGGAAGAGGCGTATTCCAGTTTGCGGTCAAGAAAGTGCCGGAGATTGTGACAGAGGTACTGGACCAGGCAGGGCTTGGCACGGAGGACATCGACTGGTTCATTCTCCATCAGGCAAACAAACGGATTGTGGAGTCGGTAGCCAAACGGCTGAAGACGGATATCGGGAAATTCCCGGTGAACCTCCAGGAGTACGGCAATACTTCTTCGGCCAGTGTGCCGATTCTTCTCGACGAGATGAACCGGGACGGAAGGCTTCAGAGAGGACAAAAGATCGTCATCGCAGGATTCGGAGCGGGGCTCTCCTGGGGTGCATCCATCCTGGAATGGTAATCAGGTAATCACCGGCAAAGGCCGGATTACATAGAAAACATGAAAAAGAAAAGTAAAAAGTAAAAGGAGACTATCACTATGTTAGAAAAAGTAAAAGAAATCGTAGCAGAAAACCTTGGAGCAGACATCAACACACTGACAGAGGAAACTTCCTTCAAAGAGGATCTTGGAGCAGATTCCCTGGATCTTTTTGAGATGGTTATGGCTCTGGAAGAAGAGTACGGAAAAGAAATTCCGACAGAAGATCTCGAAAAACTGACAACAATCGGTGAAGTAGTAGAGTATTTAAGCAAATAGCAGCACGCATCTTAGGGGCCATCCGGTCAATGCCAGGATACTGGCAGGCCGGATGGCAGAACCATATTGCTGTAAAATATAAGGAAGGGTTATTGGGATGAAGACAGAAATTACAGAGATCCTTGGAATTGAGTATCCGATTATCCAGGGAGGAATGGCCTGGGTGGCAGAACATAAACTTGCGGCAGCGGTATCAAATGCCGGCGGACTGGGACTGATCGGCGCGGCAAGCGCTCCGGCGGACTGGGTAAGAGACCAGGTAAGAAAAGCAAAAGAACTGACTGACAAACCGTTTGGCGTTAACATCATGCTGATGAGCCCGTATGCGGACGATGTGGCAAAAGTGATTGTGGAAGAGGGCGTCAAAGTTGTGACGACCGGCGCCGGAAGCCCGGAGAAGTACATGAAAATGTGGAAAGAAGCAGGCGTGAAAGTCATTCCTGTTGTGGCAAGCGTTGCCCTTGCAAAGAGAATGGAACGCTGTGGAGCGGACGCTCTTGTGGCAGAGGGAACCGAAGCCGGAGGACATATCGGAGAGAATACTACGATGGTACTGGTTCCTCAGGTCGTTGACGCGGTCCATATTCCGGTTATTGCGGCAGGCGGAATCGCCGACGGCCGCGGAGTGGCTGCTGCATTTATGCTGGGAGCAAGAGGTGTACAGCTGGGAACCGGATTCGTTGTCACAAAAGAATCCCAGGTTCATGAGAACTATAAAAACAGCATTATCAAGGCAAAAGACATTGATTCCCGTGTGACAGGACGTTCCACAGGACATCCGGTCCGGGTACTCAGAAACCAGATGGCAAAAGAGTATATCAAGAAAGAGCAGGAAGGCGCATCCTTCGAGGAACTGGAACAGATGACTCTTGGCGGATTAAGAAGAGCGGTTGTAGACGGTGACGTAGTAACCGGAAGCGTGATGGCAGGACAGAGCGCAGCCATGTTCAAGGAGATTCTGACCTGTAAAGAATTCATTGAAAAACTGGTAAAAGAGACGGACGCACTGATCAAAGGAGCTGGATTCTATGAGTAAGATCGCATTTATTTATCCGGGTCAGGGAGCCCAGAAAGCAGGAATGGGCAAAGATTTTTATGAAAACAGCGAAAGCGCACGGGCGGTGTTCGACAAGGCATCCGAGATCCTCGGCCTTGACATGAAAGCGCTCTGCTTTGAGGAAAATGACAAGCTGGATCTGACAGAGTACACACAGGCGGCGCTTGTGACAACCTGCCTTGCCATGACAAAGGTGGTAAGAGAAAAGGGCATCCATCCGGATGTGACAGCAGGATTAAGCCTTGGTGAGTACTGTGCCATTGCCCAGGCAGGAGGCATGTCCGAGGAGGACGCGATCCGTACCGTCCGCAAGAGAGGAATTCTCATGCAGAATACGGTTCCGGCAGGGGAAGGCGCTATGGCGGCAGTTCTTGGAATGGAGGCAGAGGCCATCGAGAACGTGATCAGCGGGATCGAAGGCGTGACCATTGCCAACTACAACTGTCCGGGACAGATTGTGATCACCGGAGTGACAGCCAAAGTGGAAGAGGCTTCCGAAAAGCTCAAAGAAGCAGGGGCGAAAAGAGTGGTTATGCTCAATGTCAGTGGACCGTTCCATTCACCGCTTCTGAAAAGCGCAGGAGAAGAACTGTTAAAGGAACTGGAAAGCGTGGAAATCCATAAGCTGGAGATTCCTTATGTCACCAATGTGACAGCAGAGTATGTACAGGATGAGACAAAGATCAAAGAGCTTCTGGGACAGCAGGTATCCTCCTCTGTAAGATGGGAACAGAGCATCCGGAAGATGATCGAGGAAGGCGTGGATACCTTTATTGAGATCGGGCCGGGAAAAACACTGGCTGGATTTATGAGGAAGATCAGCCGTGACGTGGCCATGTACAACATTGGAACATGGGAAGATGTAGAAAAAACAGCAGAAGCGCTGAAATAAGATCAGGGACAAAAAGGACCTGAAATTTGATATACATAAGGAGTATAGAGTATGACAGAGCAGAAAGTAGCAGTAGTGACAGGAGCATCAAGAGGCATTGGAAAGGCAATCGCGATGGAGCTCGCAAGACGGGGGGCGCTTGTGATTGTCAACTACAACGGCTCCAGAGAACGGGCGGAAGAAGTAAAAGCTCAGATTGAAGCAGAAGGAAATAAAGCCGAAATCCGACAGTGCAACGTTGCTGATTTTAAAGCCTGCGAGGAAATGTTCCAGGAGATTATCAGCACCTACGGGCGGGTAGACATTCTGGTAAACAATGCAGGAATCACAAGAGACGGACTTCTGATGAAGATGAGCGAAGAGGATTTTGATGCTGTTGTAGACACGAACTTAAAGGGAGCGTTTAACTGTATCCGGTTTGCTTCCAGACAGATGCTCAAGCAGAGAAGCGGACGCATCATCAGCCTTTCCTCTGTCGTAGGGGTGTATGGAAATGCGGGACAGGCAAACTATGCCGCATCCAAGGCGGGAATCATCGGGCTTACGAAAGCCTGCGCCAAAGAGCTTGCTTCCCGCCATATCACGGTCAACGCCATCGCGCCGGGATTTATTGAGACAGAAATGACGGAAGTATTGTCGGAGAAAGTGAAAGAAGCAGCGAAAGCGCAGATTCCGTTCGGTACATTCGGAAAGCCGGAAGATATCGCAAAGACAGCGGCGTTTCTGGCTTCGGATGACGCACGGTATATCACCGGACAGGTCATCTGTGTAGACGGCGGAATGTAACAAGCGAAAAAGGAGACGAAATATGAAAAGAAGAGTAGTTGTAACAGGTCTGGGCGCAATCACTCCGATTGGAAACAGCGTGCCGGAATTCTGGGCAGGAATCAAAGAAGGAAAAGTCGGAATCGGAGAAATTACGAAATTTGATACTTCTGACTATAAAGTAAAGATCGCGGCAGAGGTCAAGGGCTTCGATCCAAAGAACTATATGGATTTCAAGGCCGCAAAGAGAATGGAGACATTCTCCCAGTACGCCGTGGCAGCCGCACTGGAGGCGTGCAAAGACGCGGCGCTTGATATGGAAAAGGAAGATCCGTTCCGTGTGGGCGTGATTGTAGGATCCGGAATCGGAAGCTTACAGACCGTAGAACGAGAATATACAAAGATCGTGGAGAAAGGACCAAACCGGGTTCATCCGCTGATGGTTCCTCTGATGATCTCCAACATGGCAGCAGGTAATGTGTCCATCCAGCTTGGAGCAAGAGGAAAATGTACTAACGTGGTTACCGCATGTGCGTCCGGAACTCACTGTATCGGTGACGCATTCCGCGCCATTGAGTACGGAGATGCGGAAGTAATGTTTGCCGGCGGTACGGAGAGCGCCATCTGCCCGACAGGCGTGGCTGGATTTACAGCTCTTACCGCGCTGACCACATCCAATGATCCAATGCACGCATCCATTCCGTTTGACAAGGACAGAAGCGGATTCGTCCTTGGAGAAGGTGCCGGAATTGTAGTTCTGGAAGAACTGGAGCATGCGAAGGCAAGAGGTGCGAAGATCTATGCGGAAGTAGTCGGATACGGAGCGACAGGAGACGCCTACCACATCACTTCCCCGATCGAAGACGGAAGCGGTGCGGCCCGTGCCATGACGGACGCCATGAAAGAGGCAGGTGTAAAACCGGAGGATATTACCTATATCAACGCTCACGGAACAAGTACTCATCACAACGACCTGTTTGAGACCGTTGCAATCAAAGCGGCCTTTGGAGATGCAGCCAAGGATGTGGTTGTCAACTCTACCAAGTCCATGATCGGACATCTGCTTGGAGCAGCAGGCGGTGTGGAATTCGTAACTATCGTAAAATCAGTAGAAGAAGGATTCATCCATCAGACCATGGGAACCCAAAATGTCGATGAGGAATGCGATCTGAATTATGCGGTCGGAGCACCGGTTGAGAAAGAAGTGCGCTATGCCATGAGCAATTCACTGGGATTTGGCGGACACAACGCAACCCTTCTGATCAAAAAATTCGAGGAATAGGAGAGTGTGGATATGGAACTGGAACAGCTTTTAAAACTGATTAATACCGTTTCCGATTCAAAACTGACGGAATTCAAATATGAGACAGAGGATGTCTGCATTAAGATGGGGAAAGAAAGCAGCGTCAAAGTCGTTGCAGCGGACACGCAGGCGGCGGCTCCGGCTGTGGTACAGGCGGTAGCGCCGGGAGAGGTTCAGGAAGCAGAGAATGCTTCGGAAGAGCCAAAGGAACAGGGCGGAAAGCTTGTGACCTCTCCGCTTGTCGGAACGTTTTACGCCGCTCCGTCAGAAGATGCGGACCCGTATGTGCAGGTGGGCGATACGGTGAAAAAGGGACAGGTCCTTGCCATCGTGGAAGCCATGAAACTGATGAATGAAATTGAAAGTGAATACGACGGAACCATCGAGGAGATCCTCGTGGAAAACGGCCAGGGCGTAGAGTACGGCCAGCCGCTGTTCAGGATTCGATAATTGAGGTGAAGCAAGATGAAACATCTGGGAGTAAAAGAAATCGAAGAGATTCTGCCGCACCGCCATCCGTTTCTTCTGGTAGATTATATCGAAGATTATGAGCCGGGTGAATTTGCGACAGGATACAAATGTGTGACATTCAGGGAGGACTTCTTCCGTGGACATTTCCCGCAGGAACCGGTGATGCCGGGCGTCCTGACGGTGGAAGCACTGGCTCAGGTGGGAGCAGTCGCGATTTTAAGCAAAGAGGAAAACAAAGGAAAGATTGCTTACTTTGGCGGAATCAATAAGTGCAAATTTAAAGGAAAGATCATTCCGGGAGACAAGGTCAAACTGGAGACAAGGATCATCAAACAGAAAGGGCCGGTGGGAGTCGGAGAAGCCATTGCCAGTGTGGACGGAAAAGTCGTGGTAAGCGCGGAACTGACTTTCATGGTCGGCTAGATGAGAAAGAGATAAAAACGAGGTCGGAGGCAGATATGATTAAGAAGGTTTTGATTGCAAACAGGGGTGAGATTGCGGTGCGGATTATCCGTGCCTGCCGGGAGATGGGAATCGAAACGGTTGCGGTATATTCCGAGGCGGACCGGGAAGCGCTGCATACACAGCTTGCGGATGAGGCGGTCTGCATCGGTCCGGCTCCGTCATCGGAGAGCTATCTGAGCATGGACAAGATTTTAAGTGCCACCATGATCACGGGAGCGGACGCGATTCATCCGGGATTTGGATTCCTGTCGGAGAACAGCAGATTTGCAGAACTGTGCGAAAAGTGCAATATTACGTTTATCGGACCGAAAGCCGAAGTGATCGAAAAGCTTGGCAACAAATACGAGGCGAGAAATACGATGATATCTGCCGGGGTTCCGGTCATTCCTGGAAGTACGGAACCGATTTTCGATGAGGAGACGGGAGCAAAAGAGGCGGACCGTATCGGATATCCGGTGATTGTAAAAGCCGCCCTTGGAGGAGGAGGAAAAGGCATGCGTGTGGCAGCTTCCCCGGAGGAGTTTGCCAAGGCGTTTTCCACCGCCCAGAAAGAGGCGAAAGCGGCTTTCGGCGATGATATGATGTACATTGAACATTTTGTGGAACATCCGCGCCACATCGAATTTCAGATTCTGGCGGACAAATATGGAAATGTCATTCATCTGGGAGAACGTGACTGTTCCATCCAGAGAAACCACCAGAAGATGATTGAGGAGTCTCCGTCCATCGCCCTGAGCGAGGAGCTCAGACAGAAGATGGGGGAGGCGGCTGTCAAGGCAGCCAGAGCCGCGCATTACGAGAATGCGGGTACGATTGAATTCCTTCTGGAGAAAAGCGGAAACTTCTATTTCATGGAGATGAATACAAGAATCCAGGTAGAGCATCCGGTGACAGAGTGGGTAACCGGAATCGACCTGGTCAAAGAGCAGATCCGGATTGCGTCCGGGGAGCCGCTCAAAATCCGCCAGGAGGACGTGAAACTGACCGGACACGCGATCGAGTGCCGGATCAATGCGGAAAATCCGGAAAAGAATTTCCGGCCGTCTCCGGGAACCATTACAGATATCTATCTTCCGGGAGGAAAAGGAGTCCGGATCGACTCTGCAATATACAGTGGCTACACCGTACCGCCGTACTATGATTCCATGCTTGCGAAACTGATTGTTCATGCCAAGACAAGGCCGGAGGCAATCAGCAAGATGAGAAGTGCCCTGGGAGAGGTCATCATCGAAGGGATCGATACGAATATCGACTATCTGTACGAGCTGATTAATCATCCGGATTTCCAGAGCGGAAATATCGATATTGAGTTCATCGAGCGTTTGTAGGGGTGAAAAGACATGAAATTATCTAATATGTTCAAAAAGACAGACAGAAAAAACTACATAACGATACATACTTCAGATAAAAAGGGAAAGCCGGAAGTTCCGGAAGGCCTTCTGAAAAAATGCAACGCCTGCAAGGCTGCGATTGTGACGGAGGATGTAAAAAACAATTACTATATCTGCCCGAAGTGCCACAATTATTTCCGTGTTCACGCCAGAAGAAGAGTGGAGATGATCGCGGATGAAGGAACCTTTGAAGAGTGGGATCACGGCCTGAATGCAGGCAATCCGCTGAGCTTTCCAGGTTACGAGGAAAAGGTAAAGGCGCTCCAGGAAAAGACGAAACTGGACGAAGCAGTGCTGACCGGAAAGGCTCAGATCGGCGGAAATGACGTTGTCCTTGGAATCTGTGATGGACGTTTTATGATGGCCAGCATGGGATGGGCAGTCGGTGAAAAGATTGCCCGTGCCGTAGAGCGGGCGACCAAAGAGAAGCTTCCGGTGATTATTTTTGCCTGCTCCGGAGGAGCCAGAATGCAGGAGGGAATCGTCTCCCTGATGCAGATGGCCAAGACGTCTGCGGCGCTGAAAAAGCACAGTGATGCAGGTCTTCTCTATATTTCCGTTCTGACCAATCCGACGACCGGAGGGGTGACGGCAAGCTTTGCCATGTTGGGAGATATTATCCTGGCGGAACCGAAAGCACTGATCGGATTTGCAGGGCCGCGTGTTATCGAGCAGACCATCGGACAGAAACTGCCGGAGGGATTCCAGAGATCCGAATTCCTGCTGGAGCATGGATTTATCGACCGGATTATCGAGAGAGAAGAGATGAAGGATGTCCTCGCGTCCATTCTCAGTATGCATAAAGAAGCAAAGGACTCCGAAGACTGGAAAAGAGAGTTCTGCCAGGATGTGGAGGAAGAAAAGAAGGCACCTTACAAAGGACTGACGTCCTGGGAGAGGGTTCAGCTTTCCAGAAAGAAAGAACGTCCGGTAGGAAGCGACTATATCAACGCCATGTTTACAGACTTTATCGAGTTCCATGGAGACCGGTATTTTAAAGATGACAGGGCGATCATCGGCGGAATCGCCAGATTCCACGGCATGCCGGTGACGGTCATTGCCCAGGAGAGAGGAACCACAACAAAAGATAATATTCTTCATAATTTTGGAATGCCTTCCCCGGATGGATACCGGAAAGCATTGCGCCTGATGAAACAGGCGGAGAAATTCCACCGTCCGGTCATCTGCTTTGTGGATACGCCGGGTGCCTTCTGTGGAATTGAGGCGGAAGAAAGAGGACAGGGCGAAGCGATTGCCAGAAATATCTACGAAATGTCCGGCCTGAAAACGCCGGTTGTATCGATTGTGATCGGGGAAGGAGAAAGTGGCGGCGCTCTTGCTATTGCCACAGCGGACGAAGTGTGGATGCTGGAGAACTCCATCTATTCCATCCTGTCGCCGGAAGGATTTGCATCCATCCTCTGGAAGGACAGCAAACGGGCAAAAGAAGCGGCAGGCGTCATGAGGCTGACGGCAAATCACTTAAAGAGCATGGATATCGTAGAGCAGGTGATTCCGGAACCGGATCACTTTACTTCCGCAAATCTGTCGGAAGTGACCGAGAAGCTGGATAAGAGACTTCAGAAATTTATTTGTGAGTACATGGAGATGGATACAGATGCTCTGGTAGAGAAGAGGTATCAGAGATTCCGTCGGATGTAGGAAAGGAACAGGGATTGAATACAAAATGGCCGCCGATTTCGCTCGGCGATAAAGAAATCAGAATTCCGCTGATTCAAGGTGGAATGGGAGTCGGCATCAGTCTTGGAGGGCTGGCCGGCGCGGTCGCAAAAGAGGGAGCTGCAGGAATCATTTCCAATGCTCAGATCGGGTTTCGGGAACCGGATTTTGAGCAGGATCCCTTCCATGCAAACTTAAGAGCCATGGAGAGCGAATACAGGAAAGCAAGAGAGGCTGCCCCGGATGGGGTGATCGGATTTAATATCATGGTAGCGTTAAACCACTATGAGGAATATGCGCGCCATGCGGCCGCGATCGGCTGTGATCTGATTATTTCCGGCGCCGGGCTTCCAACGGATCTTCCCAGGTACGTAGAGGGGACGGATACGAAAATCGCCCCGATTGTATCTACAGAGAAATCGGCAAGAGTCATCCTGAAATACTGGGACAGAAAGTATAAAAGGATGCCGGATCTTCTCGTGATTGAAGGACCGAAAGCAGGCGGACATCTTGGGTTTACCAAAGAGCAGCTGGACCTGTTTGACGATGAGACGTACCGGAAGGAAGTCGGGGCGGTGTTGAACACTGTGAGAGAATATGAAGCAAAGTACGGCAGGAAGATTCCTGTTGTGCTGGCAGGAGGCATTGACACGGCTGAAAAAGTGGAGGCAGCCATGGGGCTTGGCGTAGACGGAGTCCAGGTGGCAAGCCGGTTTGTGACCACCAGGGAGTGCGATGCGGATATCCGGTACAAAGAGGCGTATATCAATGCGAAGAAAGAGGACATCTGCATTGTGACAAGTCCGGTTGGCATGCCGGGAAGGGCGATTCGGAATCCGTTCATGAAAAAGGTGATGGCCGGTGAGAAGTTTACACCGAAGAAATGCCTCGGCTGCCTGCACAAATGCAATCCGTTGGAGATTCCGTACTGCATTACGGAACGGCTTGTGGCGGCCGCCAGAGGCGATGTGGATGAAGCGCTTCTTTTCTGCGGAGAAGAGGCATATAGACAGAATGAAATCACGACAGTAAAAGAGGTCATTCGTTCATTGATGGGAGAAGAAAAGGGACAAGACGAAAGATAGACAGGTAAAGGAGCAGAAAAAACGTGGACGCATACAGGGCAATCAATGAAATCCTGGTTCATTTGTTCAAT
>ERZ1643246.2842-NODE-2842-length-15736-cov-9.836171_pt1 | contig 15736 bp, 11 predicted proteins | sample MGYA00579265_ERZ1643246 | MGnify/ENA primary metagenome ERZ1643246 (study PRJEB29033, sample SAMEA4952261) | chicken gut metagenome | biome: Broiler Chicken; feature: Gastrointestinal Tract; material: Caecum | place: Ireland | collected 2018 | study: Broiler... | reverse complement strand
CTCGCTCTCATCTTATCTGAGTCTGATATCTGAGTCCGAGATGTCTCGTCTCTCCTTTATCCCTCAATGGAAATAAACTTCTTGTCTTCCACCGCTGGCTTTGCGTCCTTCTTCGGAATGGTCAGCTTCAGGGTTCCGTCTTCGAACTTCGCCTTGATATCCTCCTGCGTGATATTGTCGCCCACATAGAAACTTCTGCTGCAGGTTCCGCTGTAACGCTCTCTGCGGATGTACTTTCCATCCTTATCCTTCTCGCCGTCATCGGAACTGGTGGATGCGGTAACTACCAGGTAACCGTCCTTCAGTTCGCCCTTTACATCCTCCTTCTTAAATCCCGGAAGATTCATGGTTATCTCATAATCACTATCTTTTTCCTTCACGTCTGTCTGCATCAGACCGGAAGTATTTCCTCTCACAAAACTGTCCATCGTCGGGAATCCAAAGAAATCATCTAACAAACTCTCTCCAAAAATACTGGGCATCAACATAAGTCATCGTCTCCTTTCAAATCCCTGATCTTTCGATCTGATTATGTTATACCACTTTTGTTAGCACTCGTCAATAGCGAGTGCTAACAAAAATTGTGAATTTTCTGTGAACTCTTATGCAAAAAGATTCTGTCGTTTACTCTCCGGATATGATATAATGTCTGCGGAAACTTTGCCCGCAAAACGCGGGCAGCTAATCTCAGGAAATTTCGAGGAAACACTCCATGGATGAAAAGAAAATCTCCTCTAAACTGAAACACGGTATTCTTCTGATCATCTGCTTCAGTATTTTTCTTCTGATTCTTACCGTTTTGTTTCTCGTCTCCTCCCGGCGGTCCACTCAGACAATGATCCGCCAGGAAATGGCGCAGGAAGCAGAAGGATACAGAGATCAGATCCTCCATCAGCTGAAAGATACGCATCAGACTCTCCAGACTCTGGCCGCTCTTATGGCGGCCGGAGGCATGACAGATCTTTCCTCTGCCGCGGAAGGACTCTCCCTGGCTGTCAACGAGAATAATTTTGTCAGTATCATGTTCGCTGTTCCCGACGGAGCCGGAGTCCTGGCCACAAGCGGACAGGGTGTTAAAATGTATGATGACTATCATACTCTCTCTCAGCCGGTTGTAGATGCCCTCGACTCCTCCATGGACGGAGAATATGCTGTTTCCCATCTGTTTTACAGCGATCTTGCGGAGCAGCGCGTATTCGTCTGCAGCGTTCCCGTCTACCAGGGCGAAAATCTGATCGGCGTTCTCGCTGCCAGCAGTCACGTGGACATCTTTGAACAGATTCTGGAAGATCAGACCGTTTCCGGCAAAACCGGTTCCGTTTATCTGATCGGATCGGAAGGAAATTTCCTGGTGCACTTTCCGGATAATATTACCGAAAACAATATCATCAGTATTTTTGACGTTTCATCTTTCGACCAATCAAACAAAGCGCAGATGAAAACTACTCTCGCCAATGGGGAAAGCGCGTTTTCATCTTTTCGTTATCAGGGAAGATCACGATACTATTATATGACGCCAATAGGCGTCAACGGCTGGTATCTTTTTTATACCAACGCTCCGAGCGATCTGATGATACAGCAGAATGTCAATATGCTGACCTTCGCCTTTACCGGCATTATCCTTCTGGTCATGATATTTCTGATTTACAGTTTTCGGCTGATTCAGAAAAGTAACCGTAATCTTGTATATTCCACAAATCATGACAGTCTGACCGGCGCCATGAATATTACCTTTTTCGAACGCCGGCTCTCGGAAATTCTGCCGGAAGAGAAGGACTGCTGCGTCGCTGCCATCAATATTCACCAGTTCAAATTTATCAATGAAATCTTCGGGCAGCAATACGGCAATGATCTTCTGCAGGCAATCAAGTCAATCCTCGATGACAGTTTGGAGGACGGAGAGTTCTTTTGCCGTTACAACGCGGACTCTTTCTACCTTTATCTGAACAGCAGCAGCCGCCCGGAAGTTACCGGACGGATCCAGCATATTTTCGAACAGATCAGCCACTGGTCCTGGCAAAATCAGAAGACCTACCAGATTCTGATGTATGCGGGCGTGGTTAAGATAGATCGGCTTTCGGAATATCACGCACAGAAAACCCAGGCCATCCTGATCCATCTGCTTTTTGCTCTGGACAAAGCCAGAGAACTTCCGGCCGGCGCAGTATGGTTCTATGACACGGAGCTGCACGAAGTGGAAAAACTGGAAAATTATATCCGAAGTCATATGAATCAGGCTCTGGAACAGGAAGAATTCCAGCTGTATCTTCAGCCCAAAATCTGCCTTTCCAATCATAAGCTGGGCGGCGCGGAGGCCCTGGTCCGTTGGTTTACCAAAGACGGCCGCACCATATATCCGAACCACTTCATTCCCATGTTTGAGCAGAATGGTTTCTGTATTCAACTGGATATGTATATGTTGGAACAGGTCTGCCGAAAGATACGCGACTGGATTGACCGGGGGATTACTCCCATTCCAATCTCCGTGAATCAGTCCAAGCTCCTTTTCTATGAGGCTGACTACACACGACGGCTTTCCGATCTCAAGGAAAAGTACCGGATACCGGACGGTATGATTACTCTGGAAATTTTGGAAGGACTTGCGATGAAAAATACCGACATCATCAATCGAAAGATTCGATACCTGCAGGGTCTGGGATTTCAGGTGTCCATGGATGACTTTGGGAGCGGTTACTCTTCCTTCCACACACTTGGCAGTCTGCAGATCGATGAGCTGAAGATTGACCGTTCCTTCCTTCTGGAACTGACCGATGAAAATGTCTCCACGGACAGAATCTATGTGATCCTGCAGCACATCATTACCCTCGCGCGGGATCTTCACATCCGCACTGTCGCGGAGGGCGTGGAGACGGAAGAAGATGAGATATTGATCCGCTCTCTGGGGTGCGATTACGGACAGGGCTACTATTACAGCAAGCCCATGCCCGTCGCGGAATTTGAGGAAAAATATTTCGAAAACAATCAGGAGAGTTCATCCAGCAAACCTTGAATGCCCTCCTCCTCAAAGATCCCGCGGTAGTAACTTACCTCATCACGGATCAAATCGTCGATGACCTGCATTCCCAGAAGCTCCACCGGCGCCTGGTCATCTGTCATCACATAGTTTCCCGCCTGATAGGGCACAAGGTGCTCCTGTACCCGCTCCATCAAGGCGGCGAGCTGCCGGTCAGTCAACCGGTCGCTGCGCTGCGCCAGAAGTTCTTCCATCTCAGGATTATCGGAAGCAAACAGTTCCCGGTTGGTAGATCCCGCCACATCCACCGTAGTAACTTCCGAAAACACAGAGGCTATGGTATCCGCCAGATACTGATTGATGTTTCCCTCCCGGGTCCCTCTCATATTCATGTTAACTACCATCACGCCATCCTCCTTCAGATGATCACGCACCAAGGAAAAGAATTCCGTGGAGGACATCTGAAAAGGGATCGTGATGTCCTGATAGGCATCCACCATGATCACATCGTATTTTTTATCCACCGCGTTCAGGTAGGCTCTGCCGTCATAGGTCGTCACTTCCACATCATCGGGGAGGGCAAAATATTCTCTCGCCAGATCTGTGATCTTTCCGTCAATCTCCACCCCTTCGATGTTCATATTCTCCCCGAAATATTTTCTGCACTGGGTGGCGTAGGTACCTGTCCCCATACCGAGGATCAGCACATCACAGTCCTGAGGATGCTCCTGACCCGCCATCAGCGGCGCTGCCATGGCATAATCATAGTACATGCCCGTAAGTCCGTCTTCCTTCATATAGACAGACTGGACGCCGAAGAGTACGTTGGTGGACAGAATCGCCCGCTCCTCATCCTCACGAACCTGAAGATAGTTGTAGATGGATTCCCCCTCATAGGTCAAATTCGGTTCCCAGAAGGCAAAACTGTTGGAATGACCGAAAACGCTGCAGAGAAGGAAACAGACAATCGCCACCGCCATCTTCCGTTTGCCGGCATGGGCGCTGATAAAGTATAACAGGGAAAGGATAATCAGTATTCCCGCGAAAATCAGAAAGGTAATGGATGTTCCCACCGCCGGGATCGTCACGAACGTCGGCAGAAAAGTACCGATGATACTTCCCACCGTATTGAAGGCTCCCAGCGTCCCCACTGTCCGTCCGCTGTCATCCAGACTGTCCACCGAATACTTGGCCAGCGAGGGCGTCACTGTTCCCAGCAGAAACAGCGGAAAGACAAAGATGACCATACAGGCCGCAAAGGCGGCAATGATCAGAAAATTGCTGCTGACGGTAAAGATCAGAAGGGCGGATATGGCGAGAATGATATACTTGCCCAAGACCGGTATGGCGGCAATCCAGATCGCCGCGACCAGAATCCGGCCGTATAATTTATCAGGATTCGGATTGCGGTCGGCGCTGCGTCCGCCATAGATATTTCCCAGAGCCATGGCGATCATGATCGTTCCGATGATGATCGTCCAGACGATCTGGGAAGAGCTGAAATATGGCGCGAGAAGCCTGCTGGCGCCCAACTCCACCGCCATCACGGACATGCCCGCGAAAAATTCCGTTAGATAAAGAAAAATTTTGTTTTTCAGAATGCCTGCTCTGTTCATGGTCCCTCCTGTGAAATTAAATTGCATATTTATACCATATCCAGTTTATCTCTTGTCCAATCACAGGTCAACGCAATTTTTGCAGCATTCAGACTAAACTATCGGCCACACAATCCCATCAACGGCAGTACTCCCGCAGCAGCTTATCCCGGTATTCCCGATCCCCGGTAACCCGCTTCAGGTCCTCCAACCGCCCATCTTTCAAGAGCACTCTTACCAGACTGCTCATGCGCTCTTCTCCCTCTGCTTTTCCACGTTCTTCTCCAATTCTTTCCCGATAATCCAAAACATCACACATAGTAAGATTCTCTCCTTCCTCCATCTCCCGACGCATTCTGTCATAGCGATGATCTCCTGTCAATACTGTCATCAATTTCAGAAACGCATCCGGATGAATAATTGTTTTCTGCTTTGGCCGATATCCCGGATTTGTCCGTGATCTCACAAAATACTCTGCCACCACGCCAAAATCACTCTCAAACTGCGCCAGCTGTTCCTCCGTCAGATAACAAATCTCGCGAATATGTACATGGCATTCATTGACAAAAGGCCGGATTTCCTCAAGAATGGATATCCGACTGCCGAGCGTTCGATTTTTCTTCCAATGCCTCTTCCCAAAATACAAAATCAACGTGCTGACCGGATACCGCTGTCCCTTTGTCTTATCCAAAAGCTGACTCTTATATCCGGCTCCTTCATACCCGAAAACACGAAGCGGCATATCTTCATCGATATCTGTCTGATTCTCCAGCCCCAGCAACGCCAACGTCCTGCCATTCCGCCGCCATAGCTTGGCACAGTCCCTTTCCTGCTCATGGAGTTTTCCGCTCTCCGCCTTAAACTGGGATCTGGCATCCACCTCCACCAATTCATCCGGAGATATCAAGCGTTTTCCTCCAAACATCAGCACATTGACAATATCAGCGAATACATCCGCATAATTCTCCAGCATCCGTTCCGCCTTGTCCTTCTCTCCCATATTTCCTCCTGTCCACAGGAGTTTCTCCCTGGAGAGGAAGTCTACGGCAACACCTCTGCCTGCGCCTTATCCTTTCCCGCTCCCGAAATCTCCTGCATGATAAATTTGTGAATAAAAAGCATAGATTTTCAGAAACGAAAAAGAATTTCAGAACCTCAGATATGAAACATTTCTATAGAAAAAATATATGCTCTGTGATAAGTATAACACCTCTCCCACAGAGCATACAAGATCAAAAATCCACATTCATCAATTTCTGCGCTATAGCCAAAAATCCCCGGTAAAACCTGTTGAAATTTCGTCAATGTTTTTTCAAATCTTCCATTTCAACTTTCCCAAGTTTTCCTGGTACCGGTTTCCTCGCTCATTCTCATGTCAAATAAGCCAGTTGCTACCCTCGCTCCCGCACAATATACACCGGTCTTCTCTTATTCTCCATGCAGTCCTTCGCCAGATAGCTTCCTATAATATAGAGGAAAATCATCTGCATTCCCGCCAGCGTCAGAATAACAGTCAGAAGCACCTCGAACTGGCTGAGCGCCCCGGGAATAAAGATCTGCTGCACCAGATTGACAAGGAGCACCAGCAGTCCTGCCGCCAGCAGCAGCGCGCCGAAAATACCAGCCAGCTTCAGAGGCGTGGTGGAGAAGGATAAGATTCCCTCCGCCGCATAGCCCAGCAGGCTCTTAAAATTCCATTTGCTCTCGCCGCTCTCCCGCTCCACGTTCTCGAAGGGAATCCATTTGGTATGAAATCCCACGAAAGAGAAAATTCCCTTCATATAGCGATTGTACTCCTTCATCTCCAGGATAGCCTCCGCCATCTGGCGGTTCATCATGCGAAAGTCCCCGTAACCGTCCCCCATATCCATATGGGTCAGAGCCTTGCAGACCTTATAGAACATGCGGGAGCAGAAACTTCGCAGCGCGCCGTCTCCGTCCCTTCCCATGCGCTTTCCGCCGCAGCAGTCGTATCCCTCCCCGCTGACCGCCTGATACATCTCTGGAAGAAGTTCGGGCGGATGCTGAAGGTCCGCGTCCATAAACACCCGGTAATCTCCGTCTGCCTCCCGCAGTCCCGCGTACATAGCCGCCTCCTTTCCGAAATTCCTTGAGAAGGAAACATAGCGGCAATGGCTGTCCCGCTCCCTCATGTCACGCAAAATCGAGAGCGTCTTATCACTGCTGCCGTCATCCACAAACAGAAGCTCGTAATCCACATCCATCTGCGCCAGCACCAGAGCTGTCCTTTCATAGAAATGCCCAAGGGATTCCTCCTCATTGTAGCAGGGCACAATCACACTGATCTTATCACATTTCTCTCTTGTCTCATTCATGTCCATCTCCTCCGTTCCCTTCACTTTCTCCGCAAGTAACTCCGCAATCAACTTCCTCCAACCACGCGGATCTTCGCCAGTCCACATAGATGACGGTCAGAAACAGGATGCCGGATATCATGCTGATCAGACACCCCGCAACAAATCCCGGCGCCTGATAGCGGATCACGATCTCGTGCTCCCCTTCCCCGACAGGAAATCCCACAAAGCAGGTATTGACCTGCCCCGGCTCCACCTCTCTACCATCCACAAAAATCTCATATCCCTCTCGATAGGGGTAAGAAGTGACAAAGTATCCATCGGCCTCCATATCCACAGTTCCATGATATACACCGGAGGATCCCAGGGGCGTCTCCTGTCGGCGCCGCTCAGCCACATCCGTCTTCACAGAATATGCCGGCACAATATCCTCCCGCTCCAGATATTCCTTACCCAGGGCGTAAACTTCCAGATCTGTGATCCGGTAATTCCCCGCCGTCATGGTCGTAAAAAGCTGTGAAACGGTTCCGCACGCTGGATCTTTCGACTGTTCATTCCCCGATGCGGCGCCAGCCATTCCGCCATACTCCGCCGTCTCCTCCAGCCCGTCTCCATCCAGCAGAAAGGTAAACCTCTCATTTCCATTGGGATAAGGCGCGCTCTTTGCCGACAGTTTGTTTTTAACTCCGCCCACAGAGATTACCACTTCCTTGCCATCGGACCGCTCCACCGTAAATCGGATCCCGAAAATTTTCCCCTGCATCGACTCCCGCAGTCTGAGAGAAAAGACATCCTCCCTCTCATGGGATCCCAGCAGACGCTCCAGATCCTCCGGCACAAACACTTCCCTCGGATCCAGTCTCTGAAAATGTCCCGTGAAATCCTCCTCATCTCCATCTCTGCCCTTCCCGGCATCCTCCACCACGGTCCTGGCTGAGATAGTCTCCAGGCCGTCCCAGAAATCCAGCCGATCAAAAGCATCCCGGGACAGAAGGTCTGTGACGCCGTAGCAGATGGGGCGGACATTCTCGTTTTCCGCCAACGCATAATCTCCGATGACTTCCTTTTCCTCATAGCCGTAGGGCGCGTTTTCGTGTCTGACCAGCAGATAACGGATTCCCATGAAGGACTGAAACAGTGGATTTTTTCCGACCGCCAGCGCCACCCTGTTGTTGTAGGAAATGGCATTTCCCATGATATCGTAGAAAAATGTTCCGTAATCGCTGTTGGAAATGGACGAATAGATCGACGTCCTGCCCACATTTCCATCCGGCAGCACATTGACGTTCATAAAGGTGTCTGCCAGCACCTCATAGCGGTAGTCAGGATCCGCGGCAAAATCTGCCGCCGTCTTTCGGCTGATGTGCTGCTGTCTCGTATCATCCGCCTCCAGGTAAGTTTCCCTGACCGGAATGCCCAGCTTCTGAAACGTCTCGTGAAAGGGCGAGGCGTCGCTGATGTTCACACCGAGACTGACGCAGAGCGGTATCAGCAGCATGGCCAGATAACCGCCTCCCCTTCCCTTTTCCGCAAATGCTTGGGTCCGCTTTTTCCGTCCCCATCTCTGCCAGCACACCCAGACCGCCAGAATTGCGCCGTCTGCCAGCACCAGCGGTTTCCATTCGGAAAAAAGCGCCGGCACAAAGCAGAGCGCCAGAGCCGGAACGGAATGCCTAGTGGGATCTTCCCGCAATTCCTTCAGCGTATCGGAGCACACCATCGCCAGAAGCGGCACGAAGGGAATCAGGATTTTTCCCCTGGCATAGAGAAAGCCGTTCAACACCAGAGAGACCGCCGGCACTGCCGCCGCGATAAGGAGGCAAAGAGCCAGAAATCTCCTTCCTTTTCTCTTCAGGGAAATCAGAAGACAGTAGAGGCACAGCAATGTCATGCCGCAGCCGTAGGGCGAGTAGAGAAGATTTTCCATCCCCGGGTCCAGCGGCAGGAACCCCTCCCCCGCAAAACTTCCCCCGTCCTTGGAGGTGGACAGAATGTCGAGGGCCGTCGGGAGCAGCAGCGCCATCCCCATGCCGACTGCCAGGGCGACCGCTCCGGCAAATTTTATAAGAACCCGTTTCCTGTCTGCCCGCTTATTTTCCGAAGCCCTTGTCCCGCCCGTCCACCTGGTTTCTGAAGCCTCTGCCCTGCCCGGACCGCAGCAATCCGCAGACATCTCATGAGCCCTGCCAAAATTTCCGAAAAAACATCTGTGCAGGACATAGACCCCCAGCGCCACGATACAGGCCGGCGCGTAGTAAAAACTGTGGAGGATAATCAGAAGCAGCCCGATGGACAAAAGACCGATCTTTCCTTTTAAGACCAGCCGATCCATACCGATCAGCGCCATCAAAAGAAACGGCATGTAATTTACAAACATGATCTGATGGTGGGCCTGATAAAAGCAGGTGGAAAAGGCGAGAAGCAGCGCTCCCGCAAAAGCGATCCCCCAGGGCCGTCCGCTCCTCTTCAACCAGAAATAACAGAGAAGCACCGAAGCTATCACACAGCAGACCATGTAGACCGCTATGATGACCTTCATCTCCACATCCGGCATCAGACAGGCAATCTGCACATCCGGCCGCAGCAGCCCGTAGTATGAAAAATCATAGGCACTGCTGCCTGCTCCCAGCGAAATCCACTGGGGAAGTATCCTTCCTGTGGCCAGCATAGTCTGACGCAGGCTGTCCGCCACCGCCACATGCTGGCTGTACCAGTCTCCCAGGGACCCGAAGAAATTGCCGGTTCCCATGGGGAGGAGAAGCAATCCGGCTGTGATGATCGCCAGCAGAAAATATGGCGCCCACAGCCTTCCCTCAAAAGGGAGGCTGCCCTCTCTCTTTGCGAATTTTCCGGAACATTTTTCCGCATGTTCCCCGGTGGATTTCGACGGCTTCTCTCGAAAGACGATCCACTTGCTGGCCACAAAATTGCAGACAGTTACCAGCACATTGACCGCCATCTTCATCCACATTTCCGGCAGATGCAGCCCATCTACAAAAATGACCATCAGTGCCACATCCAGCGCCCCGGAGAAAATCCGCGCCCCGAAAAAGGCGGTCATCTCCCGAAGAATTGCCGCCAGCCCGCTGTTTTGGCTGCGAAACACAAAGGTCCGGTTGGTTATGTAAGCGAAGATAACCGAAAACAGCCAGGCAATGGCGGTGGAGACCGCCGTGGGTGTCCTCAACAGATTCGCGCAGCACCAGAAACAGATCAGGTTTACCACCGTCGTCCCGGCTCCGCACACCAGATACCAGAATACTTCCCGGTATGTTTGATACAGACTTTTCAACGTTTTCATCTTTTGTCTCTCCCATCCTGTTGTGGTAGTGTCAAATACTACCTGTTTTTTTGTATCTAAATCCTTTAGAAACCTTGATTTTAAGGGAAATCTGCAATAAAAAGAGCATTGACCTCCCTTTTCTGGTATAATGTCTATCGCCAAACAAACATCCCCGAAAGGAGCCAATGCTCATGGACATTATACAATACTTACTCTCTGTTATTCAATATCTCTACCAGCAGAATTGCTGGTTAATTAACTTTATCTGCAGATATATTCCACTTAAGCAGTGGGCCTTTGACGATTCCCATTCTCCAAAGTACCAGAAGTTCAAAATTGACGAACTTCCCCTCGTCACAGATTTTCGTCAGGGCTGGTCTTACAAGGATCTCATCCCTTACTACGAAAAGCGCTATGGTAAGAAAATACGTCCTGTCAGCCGCCGCTCGGAATGTGATATCCCTGAGGACCGCTCCTGTCCACGTTGTAACGCCCCAAAGCCATTCCTTTACCGGAATAACGGCTCCAAAGGCCAACTCCTCTGCAAGGTCTGCGCTGCCAGGTTTTCTCCGGCTGAGAGCCGCTTCTCTTCCATGAAACTGCGCTGCCCCCACTGCGGCAATGCCCTCGTTCCCAAAAAAGACCGGAAGCACTTTGTCATTCACAAGTGCGTCAATCCCCATTGCCCTTACTATCTCCACAATCTCAAAAAGGTGGATAAAAAAGACCTGCAAGAAGATTACGGCAAGAACAAATACAAGCTCCATTACATCTACCGTGAATTCACGATGGATTTTTTCAGCATGGACCTGAACTCCCTGCCCAAAAATGCTTCTTCCCTGAAATTCAGTAAGCACAATGCCCACGTCATGTCCCTGTGCCTGACGCTGCATATCAACCTCGGCCTGTCACTGCGCAAGACCAGTCAGGCCCTCAAAGATCTTTATAACATTCAGATCTCCCATCAGCAGATCGCCAACTACTGTAAGACCGCAGCCATCTGCGTCAAACCCTTCGTCGATCAGTATCCCTATCGCAAAGGGGAAGCCTTTGTGGCCGATGAAACCTACATCAAAGTCCGCGGCATAAAAACTTACGTCTGGCTGATCATGAACGCCGCCTGCCGTTCCATCATTGGTTACCAGGTGTCCGATAACCGTGGCGTTGGCCCGTGTATCCTTGCCATGCGCATGGCTTTTCAGGGACTTAAGAAGCTCCCTGAAAACTTCAAATTCATTGCGGACGGTCATAGCGCCTATCCGCTTGCCGCCATGGAATTCGCAAAAAAGTTTGGCAAAGACTTTACGTTCCAGATCACCCAGGTGATTGGACTTACCAACGACGATGCTGTGTCGAAAGAACACCGTCCATTCAAACAGATCGTGGAACGGCTGAACCGGACCTATAAGGCTTCTTACCGGAAAACAAACGGCTTTGACAACATCGACGGTGCCAACTATGATCTGGCTCTCTGGGTTGCGTATTACAACTTCCTACGTCCTCACAAACACAACAACTACAAAGTCCTCAATACAGTGGAAATGCTGCAAGGTGCTGATAACATGCCGGGTAAGTGGCAGCTGCTCATCTTCCTTGGGCAACAAACCATCCTGAACATGCAGAAAAACGGAGCTTCTGCATCGGAGCGGAGCTGTTGTCAATAGAACCGTGGAATACCGGAACAGACGGCGCAGCCGGCTGCGAGGATATGCCGCGAAAGTCTGTTGACATAAGGCTCACGGATGATCCTGTCCAGCGGAAAAGGGGGCTGTTGCGCCCTTTTCCTGCCTTCCGGCGAGGACGGGTTCGGGCAGCGCCCGATACCGGGTCAAGGGACTGGTCCCTTGCGGGTTCTCAGGGCAGCGCCCTGAGCCCTCGGAGAGCTTTTCGACATCGATATCTGCAATTTTCAAGGTTCTTTTGAGCCTGTTTTTTTCGGCTCTGTTTTTCATAAATCACTTGACACTACCGTCCAGCGTCACATCCGAAGCCAGGGAGGATGCCTCATAGAAAATCCGGGAAAACAGCAGCGTCTTCTTCTGCTTCCCCGCACGAAGGAACTCCTTAACCAGCGGATGGTATCCAATCAGGAAGGGATAGACGAAACCGATCTTCACAAACTGGTTGATGACCTTGCGGGCAGACAGGGTCGCATCCTTTCCCTTGAAATCAGAAATCAGCACAATCTGCTCCTGGAGATTCCGGTAGAGATCCGAATCGGCAAAATCATCCCGGTTCCGGGCATTCTCCTGCAATTCCGGCAGATGACGGTCAATGAACATCACAATGACATTCAGGCAGTTATTAAACTTGGTCCCGGTAATGTCCAGGTGCGCGGCGGTAAATTTCCAGTACTGCTCATACACCTCCACCGGTCTGCGTCTCTTCGTCTCAGCCATCGGCCGTCCTCCTCTTCCGCTGTGATATTCTTTTATTATATGCGCTCGGTGTCGCAAATGCAAGAAAAATTTTCGAACATTTGTTCTTTTCTGGCCCGGATTTATTCTGAAAACAGCCCAGCCCCCTCCTTTTTCCTGGACCGTTGCTCCTCCGGCTCCACCCAAAAGCTTCCCTGCGACGCGAGAAAAGGCAGCGCTGCCGCTGCCTTTCTCATACTTTTAATCCATATTCATCCAACAACTTCTGCTGGAAATCGCTGTCTTTCGTAGATCGCTTCAGATCCTCGATCCTTCCTCCAGCAGAAGATCATTCAGCCTGTTCAGCGCCCGGCGATCCTGTTCTATGCCTCGCTGTATACCTCGTTTTTCCCCGCGTTTTTCCCTGTAATCCAGCACCTCACACATCGTGATACTTACCCCCTTTCTCACAGATTTCCGCACCTCTTCGTACCGATGATCTCCGGTTACCGCCTTCATCATCTTCAGAAAGGCATCCACATGCTGGATGACTTTTCTCTCCGGCTTGTATCCCGGATCTGTCCGGGATCTGACGAAATATTCCGCCACGACACCAAAATCGCTTCGGAACATTGTAAGCTGCTCCTCCGACAGATAGCTGATCTCAAACACGTTAATGCTGAAATCATTGACGTAAGGGCGGAGCTCCTCCGGCACTTCAAGCTTTTCGTAGAGGCTTCTGGCCTTCTCCCAGTGCTGCTTCCCGAAATGCAGCACCAGCGTGATGACCGGGTAAAAATTTTTCTCCCCGTCCAGCAACTGACTCTTGTAACTGGCACCTTCATAGCTGATTACCCGCAGTGGCATGTTCTCGTCGGGCTTTGTCTGATTCTCCAGCCCCAGCAGGGCGATGACAACGTAATATCCTTTTCTCCCAATACACGCCCCCTGTACACCGCCGCTACCATCCCGATACATAAAATACAACTGTTTTCAGGAAATCAATCCGATAATAAAGAGATGCAGCGGATAATAGATGTAGAAAAACCATTTCATACATTTGTTTACCAGCGGATTTCTTCCGAGCTTTCCATTGTACAGTTTCAGAATCGGGATGGAGAAAACGACCGCCATCTGCATCAATCCGTACACCTTATCAATAGCGAAGAAATATACCGCCGCATATATCGCCACATAAAAGATCATCCACAGCATCTGGGTTTTGAATTTTCCCCTGTTCGTTCCAAAGGCCATAATACAGAGCGCCGCTATGCAGCTCCAGTCACTTGGAAAGCTTATGATGCAAATCAGGATAATCAGCAGAACCTGCACCGCCTGGCTGCGAATCTTCTCACTCATCGCGACCCGCAGCATGACAAGTCCCCAGGCGAGGGACCACATCACACTGGTCTGGTTCAGCGGATTGCCATAATAGAAAGGCAGGAAAGATTTCCAATCCACAAAATCCATGGACGCGAAAATGTAGGCAAAGTGGGAAATGACCGCAAAACCGAACAGTCTCACGGTGTATTTGTTGATGTCTCTCGTATAGTGGTATCCTTCCGCTATGAAATAGCACATGACAGGACAGGTTATCCTGCCGATGATATGCATGATGATCGGCAGGGCTTCCTTCGGATATCCCGGGAACGCCGCCCAGGCGATGTGGTCTACGGTCATAGCCAGGATGGCAATGATCTTTATGGCATTTGCGTTTAACGATATTTTTTGGGACATGGCGCACCTTCCAATCACAGGATAAAATCGCGGGATACGATAATTTGTTATGCTCCGCACATGGTATGGCACAGATGGCCACTTCGCTTCGCTCCGGGCCGGTATAATGCCTGATGGCATTATACCATGTCTGAAACGGCTTTTCTATTCTTTTCGCTCTTCAAAATGTACCCAAAAACTTTCGTCCTCTAAAGGCGTTTTTCTTATACCTTTAATCCATATTCATCCAACAGTTTCTGCTGAAAATCGATGTCCTTCGTAGAACGGCGCAGATCCTCAATCCGCCCGTCCTCCAGCAGAAGATCATTCAGCCTGTTCACCGCCCGGCGATCCCGTTCTATGCCTCGCTGTATACCTCGTTTTTCTCCGCGTTTTTCCCCGCGTTTTTCTCCGCGTTTTTCTCCACGCTCTTCTCCGCGTTTTTCCCTGTAATCCAACACCTCACACATCGTGATATTTGCCCCCTTTCTCACAGATCTCCTTACTTCTTCATACCGATGGTCTCCGGTTACCGCCTTCATCATCTTCAGAAAGGCATCCACATGCTTGATGACCTTCTTCTTTGGCTTGTATCCCGGATCTGTCCGGGATCTGACGAAATATTCCGCCACAACGCCAAAATCACTGCGAAACATCGCCAGCTGCTCCTCCGACAGATAGCTGATCTCAAACACGTTGATGGTAAAATCATTGACGTAGGGGCGGAGCTCCTCCGGCACCCGCAGCTTTTCGTAGAGGCTTCTGGCTTTCTCCCAGCGCTGCTTTCCGAAGTATAAAACTAATGTTATGACCGGATAGAAACTATTCTCCTCTCCGTCCAGCAGCTGACTTTTATAGTTGGCTCCCTCATAGCTGAATACCCGCAGCGGCATGTTCGCGTCCGGCTTGGTCTGATTCTCCAGCCCCAGCAGGGCAATAACAATCTTCCCATGCTTCCACCGTTTGACCACGTCTCTCTCCTGCTCATGAAGCACGCCGTCGTCCGCCTTAAACTGGGATCTGGCTGTGGTGTCTACCAGATCCTCCGGCATGACTCTCTGCTCGCCGTTAAACAGCAGCACATTGACCACGTCCGCAAATACGTCCGCGTAGTCCTCCAAAGTTTTTTCTGTAATGTCCTTTTCTCCCAATACACGACCTCCTGTTCTTTCGCAGGAATTACAGTACTATCCGAATGGGAGTGTTTCTTTTACTGAAAATCCTGCTCTTCTCTTAATGAAATAAATGTGAAAAGCATAGATTTTCAGAAAAGCTTTTAGATATTATCAAGAATATAGAATCGTTTTAAGAAAATATATATGCTTTGGAATGATTATACCATCGCAATACATAAAATACAACCGTCTTTTTTTGAAGTGAATTTTCCTGAAATGAATTTTTCGGATTTTCCCAGAGTTTCGGGACGCGTTCCCTCCTCAGCCTCTGTCCGCAGAACCCGCCTTCTTCCTTCCGGCAAAGAAAACGCCGCAGGAGCA
>ERZ1643246.2841-NODE-2841-length-15737-cov-17.675169_pt1 | contig 15737 bp, 14 predicted proteins | sample MGYA00579265_ERZ1643246 | MGnify/ENA primary metagenome ERZ1643246 (study PRJEB29033, sample SAMEA4952261) | chicken gut metagenome | biome: Broiler Chicken; feature: Gastrointestinal Tract; material: Caecum | place: Ireland | collected 2018 | study: Broiler... | reverse complement strand
CCAACGACATCGAGCAGGCCACCAAGCTGGCCCGGGCCATGATCACCCGCTACGGTATGACCGAGCAGTTCGACATGGTGGCCCTGGAGACGGTACAGAACCAGTACCTGGGGGGCGACACCTCCCTGACCTGCTCCGCCGAGACCGCCGCGGAGATCGACAAGCAGGTGGTGGCCACCGTAAAGGCCGCCCACCAGAAGGCCCTGGCCCTGTTGAAGGACCACCAGGAGCAGCTCCACAGGCTGGCGGGCTATCTGCTGGAAAAGGAGACCATCACCGGCGAGGAGTTCATGTCCCTGCTGGAGGAGAAATAAGGACACAAAACTCCGCCCCGCAATGTTGCGGGGCGGAGTTTTGTCACAGAAGGGAGAGTTCCTTCCACAGCTTTTGCTGGTTGGGGAACATCCGCCGGGGCGGCGTGCGTTTGGCGTACCGGCGCGCGGCCTCCTGCCGCCGGGGAGGGGGGAGAAAGGCCACCAGCGGCTGGGCCCGCCCCTCAAAGGCCGCCAGGGAAAAGGCAATGTTGTTGTCCGCCGGGATGGGGTAGAACAGCATCAGCTCCAGAGCCTGAGCCGCCAGCTCCCCGGCCTCCTCCGCCGGACAGTCTGCCAGCAGCCCGGCCAGGGTGGCCACCTGCTGGGTGAGGGCGGCGTCAAATTCTTCCACCGCGTAGGCCACCCTGGGATTTCCCTGGGAGCGGAAGAAACGGCCCATGACCTCCCCCACGCTGGAGGCCTGGCTCTTTTCCAGCTTCTGAATAAAGGCGTCGTAGCAGCCGCGCAGCTCCTCCAGCGCCTGGGGGGCGGTCAGGGATTGGGCTTGGTCCATGGAGATCCCTCCTTTTTTTCACATTATAGCGGCCCGGTGTGGAAAAAACAAGGCCCCGGCAAAAGCCGGGGCCTTGCTGCTGCGGGGGTACTTACGCCTGGGCCGCCACGTAGTCGGCGAACATCTGCTCAGCCTCGTCGGCCTTCTCGCCGATGAAGAAGAACACATAGCCGTCCTTGATCACGGTGCGGGCGTCCTCCACCTTGGGCAGGTGCTGGGACAGGTACCAGGAGAAGGTGTCCTCCTGGCTCTGACGGTAGGCCTCCAGAGCGTCGGTGACCACCTTCTCGTCGGCCCCCTCAGCCAGCTTGCCCACAATGATGGTGTCAGGGCTGGTGATCATGGGGAAGAAGGCAACCACCTGCTCAAACTGGTCCACGGGGAACTGGTAGGCCTCGGCCAGGGTCTCCTCATCGGTGCGCATGCTGTACATCTCGCTGTTTTCCATAATGGAGTAGGCCAGCTTCACCATGGGGTCGTTGTTGGGGGTGGTAATGGTGACAGAGCTGTCCTCCACGGTGACGGAGAAGCCCTCCAGCCCCTCCAGCACAGCGGCGGGCACGTAGGTCACGCCGCCCACGACCTCGGCGGTGGTGTTCACCGCCACGTCGTTGACCAGGATGGTGTTGGCCTCGAACTGGACGGTGATCTTGTCCTGGCCGAAGTTGAACCAGCCCTCGTTGTTCTCCTCGTCCCAGTAGGCGGAGCCGTGGTCGGCCTCGGCCACCAGGCGCATGGGCAGCAGGTCGGCCCGGCTGGCGGGGGGCACGCCGGTGGTGTCCAGCGTCTCCCCGTTCAGGGTGATGGAGGTGGCGTAGGCGTTGGGATTGGGGGAGATCAGCAGGTCCTCCGCGGCAAAGGCGGGGACGGTCATGGCCCCGGCCAGAGCCAGGGTAAGGGCGGCGGCGCCGAGTTTTTTCATAGCAAATTCTCCTTTGCGGTTTCATATAACAGTCACATAGACGAGCGGCAGTTGAAAAAGTTCCCTCTTTGGCCAAAAATTTTTAGCCCAGCCGGGGCGGCTTGCGCGCCGCCCCGTTTTCTGGTACAATAAAGGGAAAATACCCGATGATATGGGACGAAAGGTGGCGAAAAAACCATGAATGGCGCGCTGATGCTCATTGGAGCCGTCATCCTCATCTGCATTCTGATGGACCGCTTTCTGGAAAAGCTGGCGGTGCCGTCTCTGCTGATTTTTCTGGGACTGGGCATGTGTTTCGGGGAAAACGGCCTGTTCCGCATTCCCTTTGACGACTATGCGGGGGTCAACCTCATCTGTTCCTTCAGCCTGGTCATCATCATGTTTTACGGCGGCTTCGGCACCAACCTGAAGGCCGCCCGGCCGGTGGCGGTGCAGGCGGGAGTGCTGGCCACCCTGGGGGTGGCGGGCACCGCCGGGGCGGTGGGCCTCTTTGCCCACCTGGCGCTGGAGCTGCCCTGGCTGGAGAGTATGCTCATCGGCTCGGTGATCTCCTCCACCGACGCAGCCTCGGTGTTCAGCATCCTCCGGTCCAAAAAGCTGGCCCTGAAGCACCACACCGACTCCCTGCTGGAGATGGAGTCGGGCTCCAACGACCCCATCTCCTATATGCTTACCACCGTGGTGCTCACCATGCTGGCGGGCCGGGACCTGTCCCTGCCCCTGCTGCTGGCCAAGCAGCTGCTGCTGGGCGCCGGGGGCGGGCTGCTGCTGGGGGCGGGAGCCGCCTGGCTGCTGCGGCAGGACCTGTTTTCCTCCCAGCAGAGCCGGACGGTGTGCCTGTTCGCCGTCATGCTGCTGGCCTACGCCCTACCGGCGGTGGCGGGGGGCAACGGCTACCTCAGCGTGTACCTGTGCGGCATCTGGCTGGGCAACACCAATCTGGTGGAGAAGCGCTACCAGGTCTACTTTTTCGGCGTGCTCACCCACGTGGCCCAGGTGCTCATCTTCTTCCTGCTGGGTCTGCTGGTCACCCCGGTGCAGCTGCCGGCGGTGCTGCTGCCCGCCCTGGCTATCATGGCCTTCCTTACCCTGGCGGCCCGGCCCCTGGTGTGCGCTGTGCTGCTGCTCCCCTTCCGCGCCCCCTGGGGGCAGATCGGGGTCACCGCCTGGGCGGGGCTGCGGGGGGCGGCCTCCATCGTGTTCGCCATCTCCGCCGTCCTCAGCGGTATCGACATGCAATACGACCTGTTCAACCTGGTGTTCTGCGTGGTGCTGCTGTCCATGGCCATTCAGGGTACCCTGCTGCCCTGGGTGGCGGGCAGGCTGTCCATGACGGATCAGAGCGCCGACGTGGGCAAGACCTTCACCGACTACCAGGAGGAGAGCGACATCGACTTTGTGGAGGTCCGGCTGGATGCCGGACATCCCTGGTGCGGCCAGGAGCTCAGCGCCCTGAGGCTGCCCGCCCAGCTGCTGGTGGCTATGGTGGACCGGGGCGGGACAGCCATCGTCCCCCGGGGAGACACCCGCGTGCAGGAGGGGGACCGGCTGGTGCTGGCCGCCCGGGCCTTTGAGGGGCGGGGGAACCTTTCTTTGCGTGAGGTGGCGGTGGACCGGGGCCACAAGTGGGCCAACCAGTCCGTCAGCCAGATTGCAACAGGAAAGCCCCGCCTGATCATCCTGATCAAGCGGGGCCTGGAGACCATGATCCCCACCGGCAGCACCGTGCTCCAGCCGGGGGACATGCTGGTGGTGGCCGAGGCGGAGGAGGCCCGCTGAGCAGCCGCTATTTGCCCACCGGGGCAAAGGAGGCCCGCACCAGAGCGGCCAGCTCCCCCGGCGCCAGCTCCACCTGGCAGCCGGTTTTCCCGGCGCTCACCGTGACGGTGGGCAGGTTTTCCACACTCTGGTCCAGAACGGTGGGAAACTGCTTCTTCATCCCAATGGGGGAGCACCCCCCGTGGATATATCCGGTGAGGGGGAGCAGCTGGGCCTGCTTGATCATCTCGATGGACTTTTCCCCCACCGCCTTGGCGGCCGCCTTCAGGTCCAGCTCCTTCAGGACCGGGATGACGAATACATAATACTTTTTGCTGGCCCCCTGGGTCACCAGGGTCTTGCACACCGTGGCCGGGTCCTTCCCCAGCAGCGCGGCGGCGGTGCCGCCGTCCAGCGACCCCTTGGGGTCAAACCAGTGGGGGGTGTAGGCCGTCTTTTTCTGGTCCAGCACCCGCATGACGTTGGTCTTTTCTTCCGACATGGTTGCATCTCTCCTGTGGTCTGGTATAAGATAAGGACATCTTACTACAACAGAGGAGAGGATGCAAATGCTGGATACCCAGGGATGCCGGGGGCAGCTGCTGAACATTGCCCAGCGGCTGCTGTCCATTGACAGCCCCAGCGGTTTTACTCATAACGTGGTGCGGGAGGCCGAGCAGATCGCCCGGGACCACAGCTACGCCACCCGGCGCACCAACAAGGGCTCCCTCATCGTGTCGGTGCCCGGCCGGGAGAAGGGAAAGACGGTGGGCCTGTGCGCTCACATCGACACCCTGGGGCTGATGGTGCGCTCCATCACCGACGACGGGATGCTGATGATCACCAAGGTGGGAGGGCCTATTCTGCCCACCCTGGACGGGGAATACTGCCGGATCTATACCCGGGATGGGAAGAAATACACCGGCACCATTCTGTCCCTGTCTCCCGCCGCCCACGTCTTTGACGACGCCGCCACCCGGCCCAGGGACGAGAAAAATCTGGCGGTGCGCATTGACGAAAAGGTGAAAAAGAAAGCCGACGTGGAGGCTCTGGGCATTGCCGCTGGGGACTTTGTGTGCATCGACCCCAAAACCACCGTCACCGAGAGCGGATTTCTCAAATCCCGGTTCATCGACGACAAGGGCAGCGCCGCCTGCCTGCTGGTGCTGCTGCGGCTGATGCACTTTGCCCAGGTGCGCCCCCGGTACGATACCCAGGTGTGCTTCACCGTCCACGAGGAGGTGGGCCACGGCGGGGCCACCCTGCCGCCGGTGGACGAGCTGCTGGCGGTGGACATGGGCTGCGTGGGGGACGATCTGAACTGCACGGAATATCAGGTGTCCATCTGCGCCAAGGACAACAACGGCCCCTATGACTATGAAATGGTGAGTCGGCTGGTATCCCTGGCCAAAGAGAACGGGGTGGACTATGCCGTGGACATCTATCCCCACTACGGCTCCGACGTGGCGGCCGCCTGGCGCGCCGGCATGGACGCCAGAGGGGCCCTGATCGGCCCCGGCGTCCACGCTTCCCACGGCATGGAGCGGACCCACTTCGACGGGCTGAAGGCCACGGTTGATCTGATTGGCCTCTACCTGGAGCTGGGCTGACAAGACGGATGCATACAAGCGGGCCTGCCGGAAACGGACAGGCCCCTTGTCATAATGTACGGCATTTGATATAATAAAGGGTAATTTTGAGTGCGGGAGGGCAGTGCTGCCTATGAAATACAAACAGTGGAACCGGGCGTCCTGCCCGCTGGAGCGCAGACGGGTGCTGGAGGAGGCGGGCTTTACCGCCCTGGCCGCCCTGGCCCTGTACGCCAGAGGTCTGGACACCCCGGAGAAGGCGGCGGCCTTCCTGGCGGCGGACCGGGGCCAGCTCCAGGACCCCATGGAGATGCGGGACATGGACCGGGCGGCCGGACGGGTGGCCCAGGCCCTGGAACGGGGAGAGCGCATCGCGGTCTACGGCGACTATGACGTGGACGGCATCACCTCCACCTGCCTGCTGACGGATTTTCTCCGGCGGGAGGGGGGAGAGGTGCTCCCCTACATCCCCGACCGGCTGGAGGAGGGCTACGGCCTGAACCGGGAGGCCCTGGACACCCTCTGTCAGGAGGGGGTGCGTCTGGTGGTGACGGTGGACTGCGGCATCACCGCCGTGGAGGAGGCCGATTACGCCCGGGAGCTGGGGATGGACCTGGTGATCACCGACCATCATGAGTGCAAGGCCCAGCTCCCCCGGGCGATGGCGGTGGTGGACCCCCACCGGAGCGACTGCCCCTATCCCTTCAAGTGCCTGGCGGGAGTGGGGGTGGCCCTGAAGCTGGTGCTGGCCCTGGGCGGGCCGGACCGGCAGCGGGAGCTGCTGGAGCGGTACGCCGACCTGGCGGCCATCGGTACGGTGGCCGACGTGATGAACCTCACCGGGGAGAACCGCACCATTGTGCGCCTGGGGCTGGAGGTCCTGCGCCACACCGCCCGGCCGGGGCTGAAGGCCCTGCTGCGGCAGGCGGGCATGGAGGAGCGGCCCCTCACCTCGGTGGCCATCGGCTACACCCTGGCTCCCCGGCTCAACGCCTCCGGCCGGATGGGCCGGGCCAATCTGGCGGCGGAGCTGCTGCTCACCGCCGACCCCGCCCGGGGGGAGGAGCTGGCGGTGGAGCTGTGCCAGCTCAACCGGGAGCGGCAGGCCATCGAGGCGGAGATCTATGACCAGTGTATCCCCCTGGTGCAGGCTCTGCCCCAAAACCGGCGGTATGCGCTGGTGCTGGCCGGGGAACAATGGCATCAGGGGGTGGTGGGCATTGTGGCCTCCCGCCTGGCGGACCGGTATTCCTGCCCCACCTTCATGATCTGCCTGCAGGACGGGAAGGGGAAGGGCTCCTGCCGATCCTTCGCCGGGTTCAACCTGTTCGCCGCCCTGGAGCACTGTACCGATCTGCTGGAGAGCTTCGGCGGCCATGCGCTGGCGGCGGGCTTCACCATTCTGGAGGAGAATATCCCCGCCTTCGCCCAGGCCATGAACGACTATGTGTGCGCCTGCACCGGCGGGAAAGAGATGGTGGCCGCCCTGGACATCGACGCCGAGGTGGAGGACCTGGACCTGCTCACGCTGGAGGAGGTGGAGGGCCTGGACCTGCTGGAGCCCTGCGGCGCCGGTAACCCCAAGCCGGTGTTCTCCCTGTCCGGCTGCATGGTCACCGCCCTCAGCGAGGTGGGCGGCGGCCGGCACCTGAAGCTGAAGCTGTCCGCCGGGGGGCGGAGCCTGGACGCCATCTTCTTTTCCACCACCGCGGCGGAGGCCGGGGTGGCGGTGGGGGAGCGGGTGGACGCGGCCTTTACCCCCCAGGTCAACGAATACCGGGGCTGGCGGTCGGTCCAGCTCCAGCTGTGCGACCTGCGACCCGCCCTCACCCGGGCCCAGGCCGAGCGGGCGCTGTACGAGAAGTTCCGCCGGGGGGAGAGCCTGACCCCTGCGGAGGCGGCCGCCCTGCTGCCCAGCCGGGAGGAGTTTGTGGTGCTCTGGCGCTATCTGCAGGGCCACGCCCAGCCCAGCCCCCTGGAGGAGACCGCCCACCGGCTGGCCCGGAACATCGCCCGCTCCGCCGGAAAGCGGGAGACCGTGATGCGCACCCTGGTGTGCCTGGAGGTCTTTGACGAGCGGGGGCTCATCCAGCTCGAGCACACCACCGACCATCTCCATATCGCCCTGTGCCAGGTGGAGGGCAAGGTGGACCTGGAGGCCTCCTGGATCCTCCGCCGCCTGCGGGAGATGGGCGGCCTGTCCCGGTGAGCCCTATTTCAAGAAACAGGAGGTGCCTGTATGGACCCCATTCTGGAGCGCTATCAGGCGCTGGAAGATAAAATCAAAAGCTATAACCCGTCCCTGGACGCTCAGCGGCTCTTTAACGCCTTTACCTTCGCCGACAACGCCCACTCCGGCCAGCTGCGCAAGGATGGCTCGCCCTACATCACCCATCCCCTGGCGGTGGCGGAGATCGTGGCCGAGCTGGAGCTGGACACCGACTCCATCATCGCCGCCCTCCTCCACGACTGCATTGAGGACACGGGGGTGACCCATGAGGAGATCGCCAAGCTCTTCGGCGCCACGGTGGCCGACCTGGTAGAGGGTGTCACCAAGCTGACGCGGGTGCAGTATACCTCCAAGGAAGAGGAGCAGATGGAGAACCTGCGCAAGATGCTCATGGCCATGGCCAAGGACATCCGGGTGATCCTCATCAAGATCTGCGACCGGCTGCACAACATGCGCACCATGGAGTACCAGTCCCCCAGCAAGCAGAAGGAAAAGGCCCTGGAGACCATGGAGATCTACGCGCCCATCGCCCACCGTCTGGGCATGCAGCGCATCAAGTGGGAGCTGGAGGACACCTCCCTGCGCTACCTGGACCCGGTGGGCTACAAGGAGATCGCCGACGAGCTGGCCGCCCGGTCCGCCGCCCACGAGGAGTTTATGGCCTCGGTGCAGAAGCGGATTCAGGACCGGCTGGACGCTGAGGGCATCCGCTGCACCATCTACGGCCGGGTGAAGCACGCCTACTCCATCTACCGCAAGATGTATGCTCAGAACAAGACCATGGACGAGATCTTCGACCTGTACGCCTTCCGGGTGATCGTGGACGACATCCCGGAGTGCTACAATGTGCTGGGCGTGATGCACGACATGTTCAAGCCGGTACTGGGCCGGTTCAAGGACTACATCGGCACCCCCAAGCCCAACGGCTACCAGTCCCTCCATACCACCGTGTTCGGCCGGGAGGGCATTCCCTTCGAGGTGCAGATCCGCACCTGGGACATGCACCACACCGCGGAATACGGCATCGCCGCCCACTGGAAGTACAAGCAGGGCATGGCCAACGCCAAGCTGGGCACCGAGGCCGCCTTCGAGTGGGTGCGCAAGCTGCTAGAGAGCCAGCAGGACGTGGACGCCGAGGAATTTGTGCGCACCATGCGGGTGGACCTGTTCTCCGACGAGGTGTTCGTGTTCACCCCCCGGGGGGACGTGATCAACCTGCCCGCCGGAGCCACCCCCATCGACTTTGCCTACAACATCCACTCCGCCGTGGGCAACCACATGACGGGGGCCAAGGTCAACGGCCGGATGGTCACCTTCGACACCCAGCTGAAAAACGGCGACATTGTGGAGGTCATCACCTCCAAGTCGGCCCACGGCCCCAGCCGGGACTGGATGAAGATCTGCAAGTCCAACGAGGCCCGCAACAAGATCCGCCAGTGGTTCAAAAAGGAGCGGCGGGAGGAGAACATCGCCACCGGCCGGTCCTCCTTCGAGTCGGAGCTCAAGCACATGGGCCTGTCCCTGGCGGCCATCACCGCCGAGGACGTGCTGCCCTTTATTTTGAAAAAGGTGCGCTTCGGTTCCCTGGACGAGCTGTACGCCGCCATCGGCTACGGCGGTATGTCCGCCCAGAAGGCGGTGGTGCGGGTCAAGGACGAGATGGCCCGGCTCAACCGCCTCCACGCCGAGCAGGCCGCCGCCGAGCGGGAGATGCCGGACGACTCCATTTACCCCGCCACCGGCAATCCGCCCCCCGCCCCCATGAAAAACGGCAAGAAGGACCAGAGCGGCATTATTGTGGAGGGCATCGACAACTGCCTGGTGAAGTTCGCCAAGTGCTGCACCCCCGTGCCCGGGGACCCGGTGGTGGGTTTTATCACCCGGGGCTTCGGTGTGTCGGTCCACCGCTGCGACTGCCCCAACGCCGACCCCGCCCGGCGCAAGCCGGAGGAGGCGGGCCGGTGGGTGCAGGTCCGCTGGGCTGAGGGAGAGCTGGCCTCCTACCGCACCAGCCTGGAGATGTCCGCTAAGGACCGGGACGGCCTCACCCTGGATGTGGCCATGGTCCTGTCGGCGGCCAAGGTCAAGACCACCAGCCTGTCCGCCCGGTCCATGCCTGACGGCTACGCCAACGTGAACATCGTGCTGGAGGTGAAAAACCAGTCCGAGCTCACCGCCGTCATCAACAAGCTGGGCCAGATCCAGGGCGTGTACCAGGTCAAGCGGGCGGCCGGATAGGCGCGCCGCCGTAAAGGAGAGAGATTATGACCAGCCAAGCCAATACCACGGACCCCATCCTGGACGCGCTGGTGTCCCAGTGCTTCCGGGGGGGCGAGGTGCTCCTGCGGGAGCTCCGCCTCACCCCAGAACAGGCCCGCCGCCTGGCGGCGGACTACCCGGCCCGGGTGGAGCCCCTGGGCCAGGATTGGTACGAGATCAGTTTTCAGGAGGCGCATTATATTTATGTCAACTGAATTTGTGCCCGTGCTGCTGGGCGCGGATATCAACGCCTACAGCATGGCCCGGGCCTTCCACGAGGCCTATGGGGTAAAGAGCGTCGTGTTCGGCATGTTTGCCGCCAGCGTGTGCGCCGGCAGCAAGATCATCGACTACCGCATCCGGCCCAACAACGACACCGTGGGGCAGGTGCTGAAAAATGTGTCCGAGGTGGCCCGGGAGCATCCGGACAAGAAGATTCTGGTGCTGGGCTGCGGGGACAACTACCTCAACGCCATCTCCGCCAACCTGCCCAACTATCCGGAGAACGTCATCGCCCCCTATGTGGAGCTCTCCGTGCTGGAGGGGCTGATCCACAAGGAGAAATTTTACGAGCTGTGCGACAAATACGGCATCGATCACCCCGCCACCGTGGTGTACCATAAGGGTATGGGCCACAGCTTTGCCCTGCCTTTCAGCGGTCCCTTTGTGGTCAAGCCCGCCGAGTCGGACACCTACTGGAAGCACCCCTTCCCCACCCAGAAGAAGGCCTATGTCCTCCAGACCCGGGAAGAGGTGAACCAGGTCATCGACCAGATCTATGAGGCGGGGTATGAGGACGCCCTGATCATCCAGGACTTCATCCCCGGGGACGACAGCTACATGCGGGTGGTCACCAACTACTCCGGCGCCGACGGCAAGGTGCGGCTCATGTGCGTGGGCCACGTGCTGCTGGAGGAGCACACCGGCCACGCCATCGGCAATCACGCCGTCATCATCACCGAGCCCGAGCCCGAGCTGTGCGAGAAGCTGAAAAGCTTCCTGGAGGCCATTCAGTTCACCGGCTTCTCCAACTTCGACATCAAGTACGACCAGCGGGACGGCAAGTTCAAGGCCTTTGAGATCAACTGCCGCCAGGGCCGGAGCAACTACTATGTCACCGGTGCGGGGTACAACCTGGCCAGGTACCTGGTGGAGGACCGCATCGAGGGCAAGCCCTGTGAGCTTACCATCACCAAAAACCGCCATCTGTGGTGGGTCATTCCTCCCAAGGTGGCCTATGATTATGTAAACCCCAGATATCATGAGGAAATGCAGGCCCTCCAGGCCCACAACGCCGTGGTCAACCCCCTGTTCTATAACAAGGACAACGGCCTCATCCACAAGCTGCGGATTTTAAAGGGCCAGCGGCGGTATGTGGGCTGGTATGCCTCCTGCATGGAAAAGGTGAGATAATGGAACAACGCCTCGGCATCCTGGGGGGCATGGGGCCCCAGGCCACCCAGGATTTTTACCAGCGGATTCTGGACCGCACTGACGCCGCCTGCGACCAGGAGCACCTGCCCACCCTGATCTGGAGCGACACCGCCATGCCCGACCGCACCGCCGCCATTTTGGGGGGCGACGCGGAGGGCTGCTTCCAGCGGCTGCTGGCAGGGGGCAGGCTGCTGGAGCGGGGGGGCTGCACCGTGCTGGCCATCCCCTGCAACACCTCCCACTACTTTGCCGACCGGCTGCAGGGAGAGCTGTCCCTCCGACTCATCCATATGCCCCGGGAGACCGTGGGGGTGCTGGCGGAGGAGGGAAAAAAGAAGGTGGGCATCCTGGCCACCGATGGCACCGTCCGCACCGGCATCTATCAGAAGGAATGCGACGCCCGGAATATCGAGGCCCTCTCCCCGCCGGAGGACATCCAGAAGCTGGTTATGAGCATCATTTACGACGAGATCAAGCGGGGCGAGACCGGCTCCCGGGAGAAATTCGCCGCCATCGACCGCTGGCTCCGGCAGGCGGGCTGCGACGGGGCCGTCCTGGGCTGCACGGAGCTTTCCGTCTACCGCACCTACCACGGCCTGCCCGACTACTACCTGGACGCCATGGACGTGCTGGCCCAGCGGTGCATCACCGCCTGCGGCTACAAGCTGCGCCTGGTGTAAGGCGGCCGGGCAAGGGAGCCCAGATAAAGCCCCGCCTGGAAGGCAGAGCGGAAAACCGCCTCCTCTTTGCGCTGAGCCGCCAGGGCGGTCATGCCTTGATAGTCCCGCAGATGGGCCGCCTGCTCCGGGGGGAGCGTTTGGAGCAGCGTGTCATACTGCAGGGCTGCGTACCGCAGATTTTCCCCGTACTCCGGGTCCTTTATCTCCAGATGGTCCAATATGTCGGTATAGATATGCCGCAGAAAGTCATCCATTGTATTTCCTCCAATTGGGTGATACTCTGATTATAGTTCCCCCAAATGGGTGATGTCAAGAGGTGTACTATGGAAATCTTAGGACAACGGCTGCTGCTGCTGCGAAAGCAAAAGGGACTTGCCCAAAAAGATGTGGCGGAGGCGGTGGGGATCTCGTTTAATTCCTATTGCCGTTACGAAAAGAATGAGCGGGAGCCCATGGCGCCCACCATTGCAGCCTTGGCGGACTTCTTTGGGGTCAGCGCCGACTATCTGCTGGGGCGCACCGAGCAGCCGTAACATTCTTACATTTTCACATGGTGGTGAAGAAACATGAGCAACGCCCGCCTGCCTTTGGGCGACTATGTGCAGCTGCTGCTGCGCCATGACCTGCTGGCCGACCAGGGGCCCGTCCCCGCCGACCTGACCGCTCCGGTGTCTCTGGTGTCCTGCGACTCCCAGGTGGTGATCCCCCGCACCCTCTTTGTGTGCAAGGGGGCCAAATTCAAGGAGGACTACCTGCGCCAGGCCATGGACAGCGGGGCCTTTGTGTATGTCAGTGAGCAGCCCTACCCCAATATCCCCCTGCCCTGCCTGCGGGTGAAGGATATCCGGCGGGCCATGGGCCTGCTGGCCGACTTCTTCTACGGCCACCCCTCGGGCAAGCTGTCCATCACCGGCATCACCGGCACCAAGGGCAAGACCACCACGGCCTACTATATCAAGTCCATTGTGGACACCTGGCTGGCCGCCCGGGGCCACCGGGAGAGCGCGCTGCTGTCCACCATCGTCACCGACGACGGAGTGGAGCGCAAGACCGCCAAGCTCACCACCCCCGAGCCCCTGGATCTGCAGCGGCACCTGTCCAACGCCGTGTCCGCCGGGTCGGACTACCTCACCATGGAGGTCTCCTCCCAGGCGCTGAAGTACGGCCGGGTCATCGGGGTGGACCTGACGTGCGCGGTGTTTCTCAACATCGGCGAGGACCACATCTCCCCGGTGGAGCACCCCGACCTGGAGGACTACCTCCAATCCAAGCTGCTCATTTTCAAGCAGGCGAAAACCGCCTGCATTTCCATGGACTGCGACCACGTCGACCAGGTGGCGGCGGCCGCCGCCCGGTGTGAGCGGGTGCTTACCTTCTCCCAGAAGAATCCCCAGGCCGACGTGTATGGCACCAACGTGCGCAAGGAGGGCAACCGGATCGCCTTCCACGTCCGCACCCCCCGGTATGAGGGGGAGCTGGCCATTTCCACCCCCGGCCTGTTCAATGTGGAAAACGCCCTGGCCGCCGTGGCCGTGGCGGAGGCCTACCACATCCCCTATGAGACGGTGGAAGAGGGCCTGCTGAAGGCCTTTGTCCCCGGCCGCATGGAGCACTACACCAGCGCGGACAACCAGATTTCCGTCATTGTGGACTACTCCCACAACGGCATGAGCCTGCGCAACGCCCTGCGGTCCGTGCGGACGGAATACCCCGACCGCCAGCTGACGGTGCTCTTCGGCTGCACCGGCGGCAAGGGCATCGACCGCCGGGAGGGCATGGGCAACGCCGCCGGGGAGTTTGCCCACCGGATCATCCTCACCGAGGACGACCCCGGCCCGGAGGAGGTGGAGGACATCTGCGCCGACATCGGGGTGTTCCTCAAGCGCTGGAACAAGGACTATACCGTGATCCCCAACCGGGAGCGGGCGGTGGAGACCGCCATCCTGGAGGCCCAGCGTCCCGCCGTGGTGCTGCTGGCGGGGAAAGGGTGCGAGATCTTCCAGAAGCGGAAGAACGGCCCGGAGCCCTGCATCCCCGACGGCACCCTGGCCCAGCACGCCCTGGAGAAATACGACCGTGAACGGTCTTGATAAGGCTTTTGCCGCCGCAGGCGCCGCCGCCTGGGGCGGCTTGCCGTTTTCTCAGCTGGCGGAGGACATGGGAACTGAGGCGATCCGGAAGGCGGAGGAGCTGTGTCCCAACCCCCGGACCGTGCTGGTGGCCGCCTTCCCCTATTACGCCGGGGAGCGGGGGGGCAACCTGTCCATCTACGCCCGGGGGCTGGATTATCATACGGTAGTCACCCGAAGATTGAATACGATTTGTGATTTTTTAAAGGAAAAATACGAAAACAGCCGGTTTTTGCCCGCCGCCGACAACTCCCCCCTGCCGGAACGGCAGGCGGCCTGGCGGTGCGGTGTGGGCCTGCGGGGGAGGCACGGCCTGGTGATCCTGCCCCCATATGGCTCCTATGTGTTTCTGGGCACCATCCTCACCGACGCCGTGCTGGAGCTGCCGGAGCGTACCCCGTCCCCCGGCTGCACCGACTGCGGCAGGTGCCGGTCCGCCTGCCCCGGCGGGGCCCTGGGGGAGGGAGGCGTGGAGGTGAGCCGCTGCCTGTCCCAGCTGACCCAGAAGAAGGGGGAGCTGACAGCGGAGGAGGCAGCTCTGCTGAAAGCCCATCCCCTGATCTGGGGGTGCGACTGCTGTCAGCGGGCCTGCCCCTACAACGCCCGCCCCGCCCTGACCCCCCTGCCGGAATTCCGGGAGGGGCTGGTAGACGCCCTCACCGGGGCCGACCTGGCGGGGCTGACCAACCGCACCTTCCGGGAGAAGTATGGGGACCGGTCCTTTGCCTGGCGGGGCCCCGCCCCCCTGCGCCGCAACCTGGAGCTCCGGGGGGAGTAGGGCCAATGGGGGGGATTTGTTCACAATTTCCCCTTTTTTATCAGGGGGTTCTATGATATACTAAGAGACCGATATTGGCACAATACGCCCGGCTCCGCCCGGAGAGGAATAAGAAAGGTGAACGTGATCCATGGGACTGCTGAAGAAACTGTTTGGCACCAGCTCGGAGAAGGAGCTCAAGGCCATTAGACCCATTGTGGACAAAATTGAGGCGCTGGACGGGGAGTACTCCAAGCTCACCGACGAGCAGCTCAAGGCCAAGACCCCGGAATTCAAGGAGCGCATCCAGAACGGAGAGAGCCTGGACGATATCCTGCCCGAGGCCTTTGCCACCTGCCGGGAGGCCGCCTGGCGTGTGCTGGGCATGAAGCCCTACCGGGTGCAGCTCATCGGCGGCATCATCCTCCACCAGGGCCGCATCGCCGAGATGAAGACCGGCGAGGGCAAGACCCTGGTGGCCACCCTGCCCGCCTACCTGAACGCCCTGTCCGGCAAGGGCGTCCACATCGTCACCGTCAACGACTACCTGGCCAAGCGCGACAGCGAGTGGATGGGCAAGGTGTACCGCTTCATGGGCCTCACCGTGGGCCTGGTCATCCACGGGGTGATGGGACAGGCCAAGAAGGACGCCTACGCCGCCGACATCACCTACGGCACCAACAACGAGTTCGGCTTTGACTACCTGCGGGACAACATGTGCATCTACGCCACCGAGATGGTCCAGCGGGGCCACGCCTTCGCCATCGTGGACGAGGTGGACTCCATCCTCATCGACGAGGCCCGTACCCCCCTCATCATCTCCGGCCAGGGAGACAAGTCCACCCAGCTGTATACCATCGTGGACGACTTTGTCTCCCGCCTGAAGGGCCAGCGGGTCACCAGCGTGGACACCAAGGAGGAAGAGGACCCCGACGTGGACGCCGACTACATCGTGGATGAGAAGGCCCGCACCGTCACCCTCACCGCCCGGGGCGTCAAGAAGGCCGAGCAGCAGTTCCAGCTGGAGAACCTGGCCGACCCGGAGAACACCACCCTGTCCCACCACATCAACCAGGCCATCAAGGCCCGGGGCCTGATGAAGCGGGACATCGACTACGTGGTGAAGGACGGCGAGGTCATCATCGTGGACG
>ERZ1643246.2840-NODE-2840-length-15742-cov-6.607318_pt1 | contig 15742 bp, 11 predicted proteins | sample MGYA00579265_ERZ1643246 | MGnify/ENA primary metagenome ERZ1643246 (study PRJEB29033, sample SAMEA4952261) | chicken gut metagenome | biome: Broiler Chicken; feature: Gastrointestinal Tract; material: Caecum | place: Ireland | collected 2018 | study: Broiler... | reverse complement strand
GAAGGATCCGGAGCCGATCCTGACCAGAGCAAAACAGCAGCTGGATGCCGGCGCCACCTATCTGGATGTGAATATCGGACCGGCAGAGAACAACGGCGAGGACATTATGAAATGGGCCGTTACTCTGCTGCAGGAGAATTTTGATAACGTTCCGCTGGCTCTGGACACTGCCAACAAGAAGGCAATCGAGGCTGGTATCTCCGTATACAATAGATCCAAGGGCAAACCCATCGTTAACTCCGCAGATGCTTCCGGACGTATCGAGTACATCGATCTGGCGGCAGCCAATGATGCCATCGTCATTGCTCTGTGCAACGGTGAGGGAATCGCAAAGGATAACGATGAGCGTATGGCTTATCTGACTACTCTGCTTGAGAGAGGTCTGGAGCACGGCATGGAGGATCAGGATATCTGGTTTGACCCGCTGTTCGTTGTTGTGAAGGGTATGCAGGAGAAACAGATGCAGGTTCTGGAGTTTATCAAAATGATCTCCGATATGGGACTGAATTCCACCGGCGGTCTGTCCAATAACTCCAACGGCGCACCGAAGACTCTCCGTCCGATCATGGATGCATCTCTGGTTGCCATGTGCATGATGCAGGGCCTGACCTCCGCCATCGTTAACCCCAACGACCTGAGACTGATGGAGACCATCAAGACCTGTGATGTATTTAAGGGAAATACTCTGTACGCGGATTCCTATCTGGAGATCTAATCAGGGAAATACAAGAATGGTTATGCTTTTGCAGCCGCTGTACGGCAGAGGATTCTGCCGCTGTACAGCGGCTGTTCTGCATCTTCGAGGCAAGATACCTGCCAGTGCGTATGTCCGGGATTTTATGCATGGAATCTCCCGGCCTTCTCCCGCAATATCATTGAAAAATAGATGGAACTATGCTAAGATAAGCTTGTTATATATCTAACAATACAACATTGTCCTGCGCTGGACCAGCGTAAGTGTTAGATGAGGAAAGGATAGTGCGAATGTATAAGGTTACGTTTCAGCTGGAAGGGGCGGGCACGGTGGATGCATTTGCCCAGGAAGATGAGAACCTTCTGAATGTGGCCCAGAAGTCCAATGTGGCCATTGACGCGCCCTGTTCAGGGAACGGCATGTGCGGAAAATGCCGGGTGAAGCTGGTGGCGGGGGAGCTGGAATCCAAGAAGACCCGACATATCAGCGATGAGGAGTATGCGGACGGATGGCGTCTGGCCTGCTGCAGCAAGGTGATCGGCGATGTGACGGTGGAAGTGCCGGACATAGCCTCCGCGTACCGGAGCAGAATGAAAGTTGCGGATTTAAGTTCAAAGCAGGAAATAGAGCTTTTTGAAAACACAAAAAAACAGGTGGAGAACGCAGGCATCCTTTTGAAAAACAGTATGAGCGTCCTGGAGATCCAGATGGAGGCGCCTACCCTGGATGATACGATGCCGGATAATGAGCGGTTCGAGTGGGCGGTGGAGGCTGCCACGGGCATAGAGCATGTCCGGATTCCGTATTCTGTACTTCATAAGATGGCGCGCGTTTTTCGGGAAAATCATTTCCATGTGCAGTGTGTTGTGCGCAAGACAAGCAGGGACGTATTTGTTTACGATATTCTTCCGGCCGGCGAGAAGGCGGTGATCGGCGGCCTGGCCGTGGATATCGGAACGACGACTGTATCTGCAATTCTTATGAATATGGAGACGGGAGAAATTCTGGCCAAGGCTTCTTCCGGAAACGGGCAGATCCGCTATGGCGCTGATGTTATTAACCGGATTATTGAGTCGCAGAAGCCGGGGGGCGGAAAACGCCTGCAGAAAGCGGTGATTGAGGAGACCATCAATCCGCTGATTTCGGAAATGTGCAGAAGTATTCATTTCCCCAAGGAGCACATTTACCGCATGGCGATAGCCGGGAACACAACCATGAATCACCTGCTGATGGGCGTGGACGCGGAGCCGATCCGCACAGAGCCGTATATTCCCACGTTCTTTAAGACAAATTCGCTGTTTGCCTCCGATATCGGCGTTGATATTCACCCGGATGCCCATATCATTATGGCGCCCAATATCGGAAGCTATGTCGGCGGCGATATTACGGCAGGAGCCTTTGTGAGCCTGATCTGGAACCGTCCGGAGATGTCTCTGTTTATTGACCTGGGAACGAACGGGGAGCTGGTGTTCGGTAATTCGGATTTTCTGATGAGCTGCGCCTGTTCAGCGGGTCCGGCCTTTGAGGGCGGAGATATCAGCTGCGGCATGCGGGCGACAGACGGCGCCATTGAGGCCTGCACCATTGACAAGGAAACCATGGAGCCACATTTTTCCGTTATCGGGGAAGAAGGTACGAAGCCGGTGGGCATCTGCGGCTCCGGAATTATTGACATTATAGCGGAGCTTTTTACCTGCGGCATAATTAACGCAAAAGGAAAATTTGTCCGGGAGGGTGAAAGAATCCGCCATGATAAATACGGGATGGGAAGCTACGTACTGGCATTTGAGAAGGATGCCGGAAGCGTCAAGGATGTGGAGATCACCGAGGTGGATATTGATAATTTTATCCGCGCGAAGGGAGCTATTTTCTCGGCCATCCGCACGATGCTGAAATCCCTGGATTTCACAGTGGATATGATTGATGATGTGTATGTGGCCGGAGGGATCGGAAGCGGCATTAATATGCGAAATGCTGTAAATATCGGCATGTTTCCGGACATACCGGAGGAAAAATTCCATTATATCGGGAACTCTTCGCTGACGGGAGCGTATGCCATGCTGCTGTCCACCCAGGCGGAGAGAAAAGTGTATGAAGTGGCCAGGAATATGACGTATCTGGAACTTTCTACCGTTTCCTCCTACATGGATGAATTTGTGGGAGCCTGTTTCCTGCCCCACACAGACAGCGAGATGTTCCCCAGCGTACATCTGAAATAATGGATCAGGAGTTGAAAATATGGATTTTCCCTATGAAAAAGACAGTAAAGAGAGAATGCCCTACGAGCATTACATGGAGATTTACCGCCAGCTGAATCCGGAAGATATCAGCAGAAGGACGAATATTCCGTATGATGCTGCGGCACAGACTTTTACGCTCCGTCTGATGGGGGTAACCTATCAGGTGTCCTGGCCGGACTACGAGGTCCGGCATCTGGACCGGGAGGAGTTTCAGTATTATCCCCTGGAAAATGCGCCGAATGCCAGGATACTGGTTCTGCGCTTTCTGACAGAGGGGGCCGCTGCGCCGGCCTCAGGAAAATTTCTAACATACCGGGAAATTCCCTGGGGTGAGGTGTACTTTAAACAGTTTCAGGGCCGGTGCCTTTTCAGGCTGGCATACGGTTTTGGAAATAAATTGCAGAAGTTTAGGGAGGTCATGGAGAAGCTCGGCGCGAAACAGCTGTCCCACGGGGACGCCGGCTATGCGTTTGAATTTCTCAACGGCCTGTATCTGCAGTTCCTTCTGTGGGAGGGGGACGAGGAGTTTCCTCCCTCCGCGCAGATTCTCTTCTCCGATAATTTTCCGGTGGCTTTTGTTATGGGAGAGGACATGGCGGTGGTGGGGGACGTCTCCATCGGCGCTCTGAAGGCTTTGAGTTAACAGTATTCATTTCATAGTGTCACAATAGTAGAGTAAATATTGCGCGTAAAGTGTCCTGAGGATGGGAAGTTGCCTGGGAACGAAGGAAGCTTGGAATTCCACGATGCAATATTGCGTCCGCTACTGCATTGGAGATGATTTGCAAGGTCCTCTTTGGTGCGGTAACTGCTGCGCCGCTATGAGCTGACAAAGGAGGATGTGCAATGAAACAACAGATGAGCATTAAGACAGTTGCCGCCGCTGCGGTACTGGTGGCTATGAACATTATTTTATCCAGGGTATTTGCCATTAATATCGGTCCTACCCTGCGCATTACAATCAGTACAACACCGATTTTTCTGGCCGGACTCTGGTTTGGTCCGCTTGTGGGCGGTCTCTGCGGAGCTGCAGGAGATCTGCTGGGCAGCCTGTTCCAGGGGTATGCGCCGAATCCGCTGATTATGGCAGCGGCTGTTCTGTGTGGCCTGCTGCCTGGAATTATGAAAAAATATGTATTTCGGGGCCGGATCAGCTACTGGAAAATTCTTCTGATTGTAGCCCTGCATGGGCTGGCAGGCTCCATGGGACTGACTCTGCTGGGGCTCCACCTGATGTATGGAAGGCCGCTGGCAGAATTATTTGTAACCCGTGCCGTTCAGACAGCGGCACTGGTGATTGTGAATTCGATTCTGGTGAATCTGCTGTATGTTAGTCCCCTGACCACCTATGTGAACAGGATGTTTCTGCGGACAGAGACGAGAGCCGGGGCCGGCAGATAAGATACAGGGAAAAGCCACTTACCGGACGGAAAGTCCGAAAATTATTAGCCTGAAAATGTGTGTAGAAAGGTGGAAAAGTAGAATGGGTTACGCAACAAAGGGATGTGATGAGTTTGTAGAGGTACTCTCCTCGAAGGCTCCGGTCCCCGGAGGCGGAGGTGCTTCGGCGCTGGTAGGAGCAGTAGGAGCGGCGCTCTGCAACATGGTGGGAAATCTCACCGTAGGAAAGAAAAAGTACGCGGAAGTAGAGGAAGAACTGCGCGGCCTCATGGAACAGGTGACAGATATCCAGAACCGTTTTCTTCAGCTGATTGACGAAGATGCGGAGGGCTTTGCGCCTCTGGCCAAAGCCTACGGCCTGCCTTCCGGAACGGAAGAGGAAAAGGCGGAAAAGGCCCGGGTTATGGAGCAGTGTCTGGTTGAGGCATGCCGTGTGCCCATGGAAATTATGGAGAACTGCTGCCGGGCCATCGGGCTGGTTAAAATATTTGCCGCAAAGGGTTCTGTGCTGGCTGTCAGCGACGCGGGCGTTGCCGCCGAGTGCTGCCGGGCTGCTTTAAAGGGAGCCAGTCTGAATGTCTATATTAATACAAAAAGCATGAAGAACAGAGAGTACGCAGAAGAACTGAATCAAAAATGTGATGAGATGATTTCTGTGTACGGCGCGGAAGCGGAGGATCTGTTCGAGGATGTGCTGAAAAAATTGAAGTAAGGGAGGGAGACACAGATGGCCAGACAACTGCTGGGAAAAGAAGTGACAGCAGCTTTAAATGAAAAGATTAAAATGCAGGTGGAAGCTCTGAAGAAAAAAGGAGTGGAACCGACGCTGGGAATTATCCGGGTGGGAGAGAGAGAAGACGATCTCTCCTATGAAAGAGGAGCGGTTAAGCGCTGCGAGACTCTGGGCGTCGCATACCGGAAGATTCTCCTTCCCGCAGATGTGGCGCAGGAGACACTGATGGAGGCTGTACGTGAAGTAAATGAGGATGACAGCATTCACGGAGTGCTGATCTTCCGCCCGCTGCCGAAGCATCTGGATGAGGAAGCTGTGATCCGTGCCCTGGACCCGGAGAAAGATGTGGACGGAATTACGGACGGCTCCATGGTGGGAGTGTATACGGGACGGGAGCAGGGGTTCCCCCCCTGTACGGCCCAGGCCTGTATGGAGATTCTGGATCATTACCAGATTGACTGTACGGGCAGGAAGGCTGTTGTGGTGGGCCGGAGTCTCGTGGTGGGAAAGCCGGCGGCCATGATGCTGCTGAAGAAGAACGCTACGGTGACGGTGTGCCACACCAGGACAAAAGATATGCCCTCCGTGGTGCGGGAAGCGGATATCGTGATTGTAGCTGCAGGAAGAGCAGGCGTGGTGGATGCATCCTACGTATCGCCGGGGCAGACGGTCATTGATGTCGGAATTAATGTCAATGAGGCGGGAAAGCTCTGCGGTGATGTGGACTACAGCCAGGTGGAGCCTGTTGTGGAGGCCATTACCCCCGTTCCCGGAGGGGTGGGCAGCGTGACCACCTCTGTTTTGGTGGGACATGTGGTGGAGGCTGCCCTGCGGAAACATAAAGAATAACGAGGCAGAGACAGGAATGCCGGAGGATCCCTTCTGGGGACCCTCCGGCATTCCTGTCTCTGAAGAACAGATTACTTATGTTCTGCAAAATAAATCTTGCTGTATTTGTCAATCTCTTCCGAGGTAGCCTCATATACACCGGGGAAGGTGCTCATGGCCAGGCCCTGGGAAGCGCTGGGGATGAAATAATATTTTCCGTTCTCATCGCAGGCACGTTTTACTTCCCTGGCGATGACCTCACGGGTCCAGCCTTCATAATCAATCTTGGCGCTGTCGATGCCGCCCATAAAGGTGATCTGGCCGCCGTATTTCTTAATGAGCGCCGGGATATCATTTGTGGTCATAACACCCTGCCAGATACTGATGCCCATATCGATCATATAGGGAACGAGGGTTGCCGCATAGGAATCGGAATGATGCACGATCAGATCCGCGCCGTTTTCCTTGTAGCAGCCGTAAATGTCCTTGTAGGCCGGAAGAATAAATTCTTCAAACATCTCGGGAGAGATGAAGGTAGAGCGCTGGCTGCCCCAGTCATCGTGATGGAAGACGCCGTCCGGTTTGATATGCTTGCAGATATCCTCTGCCAGCTCGACTTCCCACTCGGTCAGGTATTTGATCAGATCCTTCATGGCTTCCGGCTCCTCAAAGAAGTTCATCAGCGTATTCTGGATCTCGCCGAGATAATGCGTCATCTCAAAAATACCGGGGGCAACGAAGGGGAGCACAAAGTATTCGTTGCGGTCAATCTCTTCCACCTGTTTCTGGAAAGCCTCCCATTCTGCATCGGAATATGTAGCCTTGGGCTTTTTCACATAATCTTTCCAATGGGTAATATCTTTAATTACGATCTTATCCGGGGTATGTACCGGGAAAGCGCCCGGAAATCCGGCCGGCCAGGAACTGGTGATTCCCCAGAGATTGACAACCTCCGGTCCGCCCGGCTCCGGCATGGGGTTGGATGCCAGATAGGGATGGAAAACAATCTGAAAGGCTTCATACTGGTTTACGAAGCGGTCCGGATTGCCGCCTTTCATGGTTTCGATGACGTTCTGTCGTTTTGTAAGCATAACACTTCCTCCTGCTATATTATTTTGGCATTTCTTAAAATTCTGCAGTATTGTGCCAATTTTCCGCTCTCTTAGATTATACTATCAAACAGAAAAATCTTCAAGAAAGGGAAGATAGATATGACTAATATAGTACAGAATGCACTAATAAAATTTTATTATTAATAGAGTTCAGCGAAAGGAGGACATAATAGCGAAAGAATCTACATATAGTATAACAGTACATTGGAAAGGACAGGAATCTATATGGATGCTTTTGCTGTTTACAGAGATATACAGGCCCGGACCGGGGGGCAGTTTCTGATCGGAGTTGTGGGGCCGGTAAGGACAGGAAAATCCACCTTCATCCGGCGGTTTCTGGAGGTGCTTGCCCTTCCGGCTATGGAGGAAAATACAAAAGCCGAGATGAGAGATCAGCTGCCCCTCTCCGGATCCGGTACATTGATCACGACCGTGGAACCCAAGTTCATTCCCAAAGAGGCGGTGGAAATCCAGCTGGGGGAAGATATTCTGATCCGGCTGCGGCTCATTGACTGTGTCGGCTTTCTTGTTCCGGAGGCCACGGGAAATATGGAAAATGAAAAAGAGAGGATGGTAAAAACTCCCTGGTTTGAGGAAGCTATTCCCTTTCATCAGGCCGCAGAAATAGGTACGCGGAAGGTAATAGCGGAACATTCAACTCTGGGACTGCTTGTCACCACAGACGGATCTTTTGGTGAACTGCCCAGAGAAAATTTTGCGGAAGCGGAAGCCAGAACGGTAGAAGAACTGAAAAAGCAGGGGAAACCGTTTCTGATCCTGGTAAATTCTGTAAAGCCTTATAAAGATGAGACACAGAAGCTGGCCCGGGAGCTGTCCGAAAAATATGGAGCCTCCGCGCTGGCCGTAAACTGCGATCAGCTGCGGGCCGACGATGTGGTAAAAATACTGGAATGTCTCCTGTATGAATTCCCCATCCGCCAAGTGGAATTTTACATACCAAAATGGGTGGAACTGCTGCCGCCGGAACATCCGGTGAAGGCAGAACTGATCGGGAAGGTAAGGGAGCTGACGGAAGGCCTTAAGTATATTCGGGACGTGCGGAGAGATACGGTAAAGCTGAACAGTGAATACGTAAAAAACGCGTCTCTGATGCAGGTGGACCTGGCCAGCGGCATTGTCAGGGTACAGGTTGAGATGAAGGAAAAATATTATTACCAGATGGTCAGCGAGATGACGGGCGTTGCCATCCAGGGGGAATACGATCTGATGCGGGCGCTGAAGGAGCTTTCGGCCATGAAGAATGAATACGCGCGGGTCCAGAACGCCATGGAGGCCGTGCGGGGAAGCGGTTACGGGGTTGTAATACCGGAGAAGGAAGAGATTGTCCTGGATGATCCGGTGGTAATCCGGCAGGGAAGCAAATTCGGGGTGAAGATACGTTCTACCAGCCCCTCCATCCATATGATCAAGGCAAATATTGAGACGGAGATTGCGCCGATCGTGGGAACAGAGCAGCAGGCGGAGGATCTGATTGCCTACATTCGCGAGAGCGGGCGTCAGGAGGACGGAATCTGGAAAACCAATATTTTTGGAAAATCGGTGGAACAGCTGGTGGAGGACGGTATACGGACCAAAATTGCTCAGATTACAGAGGAAAGCCAGGTGAAGCTGCAGGAATCCATGCAGAAAATTGTAAATGACAGCCGCGGAGGGATGGTCTGCATCATTATCTGACTTTGCGGCGGCTGTATTCGGAAAGCGGCGGGAAACAGATCCCTGCTGTTACCGCCGCCTCCTACTCAATTTTCTATTCTTGATTGGGTATTGTCAGCTTGAAAAAATGGTAGTAATATAGAAAGGAATAAGATTTTACTGAGAATACAGAGCAGGGAGGTAAACCATGTTTGAAAATATCGGAAAAAAAATTGTAGGTGTCGGAAAAGGAGTGATGCGGGGAACCCAGAACTTTTCCGAGACGGTTTCTCTGAATGCGAGAATTGATGAATGCAGGAAGGATCTGAATAACTGCTACTGCCAGTTGGGACAGGCCTACTTCAGCAGAACCACATCGGATGTGCCGCCGGAGTATCAGGGGATTTTTGACCGTATCCATATGCTGAATCAGACGATTGTGCAGCTGCAGGAACAGATTAAGGTAATTAAAGGAATCCGCCAGTGTCCCAACTGCGGGGCAGAGGTGGCCAGCAATGTTATGTTCTGCGGAAACTGCGGATACAGCATGCCGCCGGTAAACAGCGCGCAGCCTGCCTGGAACGGACCTGTCTGTGCAAAATGCGGCGCGCCTCTGGAAGAGGGAGCGGCTTTCTGCACCAACTGCGGAGCTCCGGCAGCGCCGAATCCGGCGCCCTTCCAGAGCGATTATCAGCCTCAGGGCGCACCGGCGGGAAAAGTATGTCCGAACTGCGGAACCCAGGCAGCCCCGGACGCCGCCTTCTGCAACGAGTGCGGAACCAGCCTGCTGGCCGGGACTCCGTCGGAAAGCCAGCCGGCCCCGGAGGCGGAACCGGAAACACAGTCTCATGCGGAATATACATTTGATCATACAGAGATTTATCAGGAACCGGAATTTGTCGCCCAGGAGGAGTCTGTCCGGGAAGCGGTTCCGCCGCAGCCGGCCCCGGAGAAGGTATGTCCCAACTGCGGAACCAAACTGGAGGAAGATGCGGTCTTCTGCTCGGAGTGCGGAAACAGAGTAGGCTGATGTCTCTGTATATCATTGCGGGATAGGAGAAAGGGATGAATAATCTTTTTCCGTTGTTAGGGGCGGCAGTTTTTGCCCTCGTTTTACTGTTTGATATTTTGCTGCGCAGGCATAAGAAAATCAGACGCGGTTTTGCCGACGGGATTTTCTTATGCCTTTTGGCCGTTGGCCTTACAGTGTCGGCAGTCCGGGGGCTCGGAGGCCTGATAGAGGAAAATGCCGGAGTACGGCCGGGTATGTATCTGGCCTACAGATATCTGGAGAGCGGGGATGTTGAAAAAGCGCGGGCAGCGGCGGAGAATGACGGCAGCCTGAGCCGGGAGCAGAGAGGGCTTCTGGAGGTTCTTCTGTCGGCAGCGGAGGGAAACTATCCGGCCCTGTACTTTGCAGCGGAAGAACTCCTGGAGGAGGGGATTTCCAGTGCAGAACAGCAGGACTGCGTGGAAGAGCTGCACTCTTTTTCGAAGGCCTATCTCAGGCAGGATGCTTCCGCGGCAGAATTTGTTTCTGTATCGGGGGAAGCGGAAAGAGGCATGCAGGTCCCTGAAAAAATCAGCAGTCTGATCCGGCAGTGTTTTGAGACGGAGAACATCCAGGAGACAGAAGAACTGAACGATTACTATTATCTGGACAGTCAGGTGCGGGGAGGCGGCGCGGAAGCCGTGGACCCATCGGACGTGGAGAATCTGTGCCAAAAATATCCGTTTAGCCAGGATATTCTGAAGCTGGCCGTGAAATACTATGCGGAGCGCGAGGAGTACGGCGAGGCACAGGGTAAGGCGAAGAGACTGCTGGAGCTGGAGGATTCGGCGGAGAATTACGTGATTTACACGGATGTGATCGCCCAGAGAGCCTATGCGGGCGATGTACAGAGCGGGGGGGATGCGGAAAAAGAAGGACTGATCCAGGAGGCGGAGCGGCTGGAAGAGCAGGCAGCGCGCTACGGGGACGAAGATGAGCGCCGGGAGCGTCTGCTGAATGAGGCGGAAGCCCGCCGGGAAGAGGCATCTCATGTGGATATATACAGGGCAATTAATTTTCTGGAAGCGAAGAAGCCCATGTTCCGGGACAGAAGCGGCCTGTACGATACACAGATTGCAAAACTGTATCTGGCGGCCGGAGACAGGGAGGCAGCGAAGAAACGGGTGCATGCTATCCTGGAGCATGTGGACGCTCTGTCGGAGGATTCTCCGGTGCGTGAGGCCCTGATGGATGTGGCGGACGCTTACAGGCAGACCTCTTCCGAGTCAGAGAGCCCTGTTCTTAAAAGCGCTGTGCGGGAATTTGTGGAGACGCAGAGTCAGGGCATCATTCAGGTGCAGGATGGAACAATTAATGGAAGAATGGCAGATTTTGTTGCTTCGGTCTTGAAATATGACAAACTGGGAATTTTTATCAGCCGCGTAGATACGTCCGGTTATCCGGAAATTACGGCCTGTCTGAATATGAACGGGGAAAGGGAAGGCCGCTGGGGTATGTCGGGTGAATTCTATGCAGATGATTTTGAAATTATTGATACGCAGTATAAGATTGAAGATTTCGAACTGAATGCGGATGCCAGCAAAACAGGGGTGGATATTGCCCTCGTCATGGACTGCAGCGGAAATATGAGCGAGGAAGCGCTGGAAGATGCAGAGAAGGCCGCGCAGGCCTGTGCGGAAGACATGGATACGGGGCGGCAGCAGATGGCTGTGGTCACATATTCCGACGAAGCCCGGACCCTGGTATCCAGGACCAATGATCCGGAAAGCCTGATTTACGGCATCCATCAGAGCAGCCGGGGAGGCGGCACGAATATTTCCGCAGGCCTGCAGGAGGGTCTGGATGCGCTGGCCGGAGGAAGAGGCGGAACGAAAGCGCTTATTCTCATGGCGAGCGGACAGGATGGAAACGAGGAGGCCATCGATGAGGCCGTCTCGCGGGCAGTCAGTGAGCAGACGGCTGTCTATGTAGTAGGGCTTGGGGATGCCAGGGAAGAGTCTCTCCGCGATATCGCGGACAGGACCGGAGGAAAATTCATCATGGCGGACAGCTCTGCGGAACTGGAAGATATTTGTCTGACGCTTCAGAAATACATTGTCAACAGTTATGTTCTGACCTATACAGTTTCCGAAAATGCAGAAGCGGATTCACGGTACCTGATGGTCTCTGTTCCGGACAGCCAGATATCGGCCCGGCGGGACTATGCTGTCTCCGGCGGTGGAGAGGAAAGTGCGGATACAGATGAAAAAGGAATCCGCCCCTCCGGGGAAGAGGATGCGCAGCTGCTGTCCGTGTCTCCCGGAGCCGTTTCGGCGGAGGAGGCTGCTTCCGGTCTGACGGTGACTGTGAAGGGAACGGGATTCCAGGAGGGCATGCATGTCAATGTCGGAGAACTGGAGCTTTCAGAGGTTGCCGTTCAGGATGAAAACACCCTGACCGGTGTTCTGAAGGGAAATCTTTCTACAGGAGCCTGCCGCGTCAGTGCCCAGTATCCGGACGGAAGGGTCGGAGTGCGGGAGGATGGACTGCGCGTATTCAGGGCCGGAACCAGCACCGGAGTCCGGATTGGAGGGACAGTTATCCGGGCGGACAGAATCGGCCAGACGGCGGAAGGTGTTTTTTCGGCCGCCGGGAATGTTCTGATTAATGACTTTATCCATTTCAGCGGAAGCCTGGAAATCCGGGCCCTGGATCTTCCGGAAAAATTTACCCTGAATTCCGGAAGAATCACATATCTGGGAGACCGGGGGAAAATTTCAGGCAGCGGAAAGCTGTACATCAGCTATCCCCGGGCGGAGGACGAGGATCCGAATTATGCGGGACTCGCTCTGGAGGGAAGAGACTACGTGGTACAGGAAGGACAGGTGGATTTTACGGTTCAGGGAATGGAAACGGAGCTGGGGGAAAATCTCACGCTGCGTCTGCCGCTGCTTGCAGATGTGACTGCTTCCTCCGCTGTTCTCGATACGGACGGGATCAAAATCCGTGGAAGGGAAGCAAAATTTTCTGATATGGCGGACAGTATGCCGGAGAGAACGGATCATTCCGTGACAAGCAGGAAAGAAAAGACTGCGGTAGACGCAGTCGGGCGGGGTGCTGCTGCTTCCGGAGCGGAAAAGAGCGCGGAGGCTTCCGTTTGGACAGCAGATCCCCGGGCCGGATTGGAGATCCTTATCCGTCAGGATAATATTTCTGCAGAGGGGGAACTGTCTCTGGAAGAGGGAGGAGCCCTGAATCTGGGGCGTATTGGACTGAGCGCCGCGAAGCTGAAGCTGGATACGCTGGATGAAGAGCAGGAGTACTGGAAACTGGAAGGGACGCTGGATTTTTCAGCGTTTCCGGAGTTGGAAGCGGCCGCAGCCCAGGAAAAGCGGGCAGTGATTTCTTCCCGGTACTGGAGGCTTGACAAAGTGGAGGCGGATGTAGAGCTGGATCCGGAAATTCCTCTGTACCAGGGGCTTTATCTCAACGGGCTGTCCCTGGAGGAAGAGACAGACAGTTCTTCTGCACCGGAGGAGCAGCAGGATTTTTGGCTGACCGGAGCTGCGGAGGGAAACGTGGATCTGTTCGAAGGGCTTAATATGCAGGTTTCGGAAAATATGACGGATTGGGGAAGGCTGGGAGCATTTCAGGGAACTGCTACCCTGCACTGCGGTGAGCCCTCACTCCAAATAGAGACCGGACTGGAGCTTCTGGGAAATGAGCTTCCCGATGTTTCCCTGGATCTGGGAACTTTCGGATTTTCAGCGGATGCCCGGTCACAGCTGGAGCTGGAGATGCTGGGCATGGATCTGGGAGGGGAGGCGGCGCTTCATCTGGAATCCTCCCGGGAACAGATGGACATGCGCCTGGAACTGGACGGATATCTGAACTGCAGTATGCTGAATCTGAACTGTCAGGGAGACATGGTTCTGGAGGCAGGCGTGCGCTTTGACGGAACGCTGTTTTCTGTGGGAATCACAGAAAATGGCAGGGAACATCGGCTCTGGTATCAGGATAATGGCGAGCTTTTCCTGACAGATAAGATCTATTGTTCCTGACAGCAGGCAGGAGGTGGCGGATGAAAAAAATAATATTTTTTTTGACAGCGGCTTTCTTTTGCCTGCTGGCCGGCGGGCAGGAGACTCTGGCAGCTGCCGAGACTGTGGTGGCAGAGCTGGACACGGACAGGCAGGAATGTATCTTTGAAATCCGCTGGGAGGAAGAGGAGGCGCAGGCGCAGATACGGATCACTTCTCCGGGCGGCGAAGTGTACGGTACAGAGGAAACGCCGGACAGCGTTACGGCTATGCAGGGCTGCGCATATTTTTATATTGGCGAAGCGCAGGCCGGGGACTGGCAGGTAGAGATTACCGGCGAAAAGCTGGGAGAAGTGGAAGTGAATGTCGGCTCACTTCCCCAGAGTATGCAGATTCTTTCCTTTACAGTGGCGGAAAATGGACGCGGCGGATACGATGCCTCCTGGAACATTTCCGATTGTCCGGAGAATGCGGAGATTGCTGTGTATGCGGATACGGATAACCGGGGCTATGACGGGCAGCTTATCGCTTCCGGGGGCAGCGGACCGGAGGGGACACTTTCCTTTCAGATGGCATCGCTGGACAGCGGCTACTATTATTTTTATCTGACGGTCACGGAAACCGGCGGAATCTTTAATTATCAGTACGGGGACACGGCACTATTCTATGATAATACCGGCGGCCGGAATAAACTTGAAAATACAGAGGCATCGCTTCTGAATAGGGACGTATATGTAAGCTGGAAAGGGGAAGAAAACAGAACTTACAGAGTCATGCTCTTCGACCCCGATACGAAGCTGCTTCTGACTTCCCGGGAGACAGAGGAAACTTCCTGCGTACTGCCCGTGCCGGAAGGATATGACCGGATACTGGCGGCAGCTGCAGATTATACGGATGGACGGACAGGCAGGTTCGATGTTTATGCAGTGTCCCTGGATCAGGCAGTGGAAGCTTCCGTCACTTATCCGGAAGAAACGGTCACCAGTCAGCCGGTTATTTTCGCCTCGGTAAACTGGAGCGGCAGCTGCACGGTATCCGCCACTTTAAATGAAGAGCTTCTGATGGAACGGGAGACGGCACAGGGACAGTATGAGATCCATCTGGAAGAAGGCGATAATACGATTGTATTCCTGGTTACAGACGAAAAAGGAAACACGGCCACATACAGAAAAGATATTTCTCTGGATACTTCGCCGCCCCAGCTCTCGGTCAGAAGAAATCTCGACCAGGTGACCACCGATGATTCCTATGTTTATGTGGAGGGATATACGGAGGCGGGAGTCCGGCTGACCTGCAATGGGGAACCCGTGGAGCTGGTGGGAAATTATTTCAGCTGCAGGCAGGCGCTCTCTTATGGAAAGAATGAAATCCTTCTGACGGCTACAGACGCGGCCGGAAATGAGGCCCGGTATTCTGCGGAGGTGACGCGACCCTTCTGGAGCGCGGGTATTGTAAAATGGATTCTCCTGGGTATTCTGGCAGCCGGGCTGACTGCCACGGAAATTGTGCTTCTGATCCGTGCAAAAAGGAGGTCACGAAAATGAAAAAGTTCCGTCTGATTCTGGCGGCAGTGACGGCGGCAGAAGGTATTTATATGATATATGCCAACTGGAGCGTGCGTGGCTATCATCTTCTTGAAATGAACGCTGCGGCAGGACACAGAGCCGCGGTGACCTATCGGTGGGCCGTTGTCCTGTTTCTGATACTTCTGGGAGCGGATATAGCGGCAGGCATTCTGTCCGGAAGGCGGATCCATAAAAAAAATATCTGTCCGGTCTGCAAAGGCAGGAGAAGGGAAAAGGACAAGTTCTGCAGGCACTGCGGCCACTCTTTTCTGCCAAAATAGAGACAGGATTTCTTTCCCAGCGCTTTTTATGAATTTTCCTTGAAAAAGTCCATAGACTAGAGTATAATTTATGTAAATTAAATAGCCGGTCAGAATTCCAGCAGGAGAGGCTTTTCTCTGGAATGAGGCCGGAAAAGAACGGATGAGTTTCCTGGAGTGTCCGAGGCCCTGCCAATTTGAACCTACATTTTCTTTAAACAGGGA
>ERZ1643246.2838-NODE-2838-length-15745-cov-5.727916_pt1 | contig 15745 bp, 10 predicted proteins | sample MGYA00579265_ERZ1643246 | MGnify/ENA primary metagenome ERZ1643246 (study PRJEB29033, sample SAMEA4952261) | chicken gut metagenome | biome: Broiler Chicken; feature: Gastrointestinal Tract; material: Caecum | place: Ireland | collected 2018 | study: Broiler... | reverse complement strand
GGATAATTAGACAAGCATCTGATGGACATTATAATATTATATCTAAATTAAACAAAGAATTATACCTAGATGTAGTGAATGGAAAAACGCAAAATGGTACAAATGTACAAATATGTACTAAGAACAATCAAAATCCACAAAAATTTGATTTTATTAAAGTAAATATTGGTTTAAATATAGACACTTCAAAATACCCTGGCATTCAAGAAAAAGTAAATGAAATTGTTAAAAATCATCCAAATTGGAAATTTCAACCTGTATATTTAAATTTAGATTTTAATACAGCAGTAGAGGGTGAGTATGCAAATAATAGAACAAATTTAGTAGATACTACTGTATATAAAGGTGAATGGATAAGAGAGAACCCATATAGTAGTGGAGAATGGTACTCTGCTTCTAGAAAGGCAATTGCATATATGATGGACCCTAGAAATTTCCTAGATGATGTAAATGTTTTTCAATTCCAATATCTAAATGATTATTTAAATGGAGTTGCAACATTGGAAGGAATTCAAGATCAAGTTAATGGTACCTTCTTAAATAATTATGCTAATGATATAAATACAGCTTGTCTTAATCAAAATGTTAATCCATATTATGTAATAGCTAGATTGTTCCAAGAGCAAGGAAAAAAAGGAACAAGTATTGGTACGGGAATGGATGGTGGAGATGGAAAAACATATTATAATCCATTCAATATCGGAGCAGAATTGGGAAACGATTATGAAACAGCATTAGCAACAGCAAAAAAATATGGATGGGATAGTATGCAAAAAGCTATTCAGGGAGGTATAGACTTCTTAAAAGCTAATTGGCTAGAAAATGCTCAAAATACTCTTTATTTAAATAAATTTGATGTTGATGCAAGCAATGGAACTCCTTTATATACGCATCAATATATGCAAAACTTAACAGCTGCATATAGTGAAGCTCGTACCTTAAGAGGATGTTATTATGATACAAACAAATTAAATTCTGATTTTGTATTTTATATTCCATTATACGAGAATATGCCAAAAGAAGTAAGTCCAAGTCCACTAAATAATACAAATGAAGGCGGAATGAGTGCTAAAGTAATCAATATTACAAGTAACTTACAAATTAGAGAACAACCTAATACAAGTTCTGGAGTTGTAGGTAAATTATATAATGGCGACACTGTGGTTTCAGTAGAAAGAGGAATTAATGGTAATTGGAATAAAATTGTAACAGATAAACAAGGCTCAGATGGATATAATATAGTTGGATATGTTTCAGGAGAATTCTTACAATTCATAAATGATAAATCAAATGTAAATTACAGAGCTACTGTAAAAACTGCAGATGGAATTGGAGTAAATGTTAGATATGGACCAAGTATTGATTTTGGAAAAGCAGGAGCCTTAGCAGATGGAGTAACTTTAACTGTTATTTCTCATGGTGTTTATCATACAATCAGTAATGATAAAAAGTATGATTTTTGGTGGGATTGGTGCGTACTAGATGATGGAAGAAAAGTATTTATACCAACAAATTATTTAGTTAGATAAATTAATTAAATCATATTCCAGAAGTATAATAAATAACTTCTGGAATATATTAATATAAAGGGAGATTTAGAATTATGAAAAAAACAGTATTATTTTTAATATTCTCATTTTGTGCAGTAATATTATTTTCAAATGTATCATATGCAAGATTTGCAGATGAAAAATATCCACCAGACAGTAGTGGATATGCAGATTTAACCGAAGAAGAAGCACAAGATATATACGAAAATCAAATTAAACAACAGAATACTACTGCGGAAGATTTTATAAACAAATCTGGAAATAATTATTTAAAATCTTTAACTGTGGAGGATGCTACTTTAAGTCCAGAATTTGAAAGACAAAATGAAAGATATAATGTAACACTAAATAATCCAGAAGCAAATAAAATTATAATAAATGCAGAAGCAGAAGATTCTACTGCTAAGATAGAAGGAACTGGAGAAAGAGAATTAACAGATGGGATAAATAATATTAGAGTTACAGTAACTGCAGAAAACGGAAATATTAAATTTTATGATTTAACTATACAAAAGCCATATAAACAATCAAATTTAAGATTAAATTCATTGGAAATCGAAGGAGTAAGGGAAAACAAAAAAAATAAAAATGTAGAATTAAATCCTAAATTTGATAAAGAAGTATTTGAATATTCAGTAGATGTGACATATGATGTTACATCATTACAAATAAATGCTAAAGCAGATGAGAATATTGATGTAACTATAAATGGAGGAGATCCATTAGAGGTTGGGGAAAATATTGTAACAATAGAATTATCTAGTATGGAGAATGATACACAAAAAACTACTTATGTATTAAGAGTAAATAAAAAAGAAAAAAGTAATTATAGTTATTTAATTATAATTGTTATAATAATATTATTGATATTATTAATCTTATTGTTAAAAAAAGCAAAGAAAAAAAATCGTAAAACAAGACCTCGTCATTAAAATATTTATTTAAAACAGGAATTTAAACTTATAATTTAAACTCCTGTTTTTCTATTGTAAAAAAAACTTCAAAATGATATGATGAAAAAGTAATATATTGAAAAGAGAAAGAGGGGGATTGTTTGTGAAACAAAAATATTTAAAAATTTTTTCAATAATAATTATATTTTGCTTAATATTTTGCTCAATTTATACGGGCAAATCTACTGCAAAATCTACTCAGGTTTTACAAAATGGTTATTATATAATTAAAATGAAAAGTAATGGAAATAAAGTTATTGATATATCTGGAGCTTCAAGAGATAATCAAGCAAATGCTCATATTTGGAGCTATAAAGGTGAGATTCAACAAAAATTCCAATTAATTTATGATGGAAATGGATATTATAAAATTAAAAATATGTATTCAGGAAAAGTATTGGATGTAGAATGGGGGGGAATGACAAGAGGAACCAATGTATGGCAATATGAAGACAATGGAACCGATTCACAAAAATGGATAATAAGTAAAACCAACGATGGTTGTTATACTATAACATCTAAATTAAATGGACTTAATTTAGATGTTGCAGATGGATTAACTAATGATGGAACCAATGTAAGAGTATGGGATAAGAATAGTTCGAATGCACAAAAGTTTCAATTTGAAGCAGTTGAATCTTTAGAAGGAACTAAAACAGTGGATAATGGAGAGTATACAATAGCATCAAGTATTAATAGAAATATGGTTGTAGATATATCCGGAGCTTCTAAAGATAATCAGGCAAATGTACATTTATGGACATATAAAGGAGAAATCCAACAAAAGTTTAGATTTGAATACGATGGCAAAGGATATTATAAAATCAAGAATTCAAATTCTGGAAAAGTATTGGATGCTGAATGGGGCGGAATTACTTCAGGAACAAACGTATGGCAATACAAAGATAATGGAACTGATTCCCAAAAGTGGATTGTCAAAAAAACTAGTGATGGATATTATAATATAGTTTCAAAATTAAATGGATTATATTTAGACTTACAAAATGGTATAACTAAAGACAATACAAATATTAGATTATATGGAAAAAACAATTCAAATGCTCAAAAATTTCAAATAAAGAGTACTGCGCCAATAAAGGGAAGTAAAACTATTGAAAACGGAACATATGAGATTGTTTCAGCAGTTAAAAATAACATGGTAATTAATATCGAGGGCTCATCTACAGCAAATCAGGCAAATGTTAACCTTTGGACATATCTTGGACAAGCACAACAAAAATTTAAATTAGAATATGATGGAAAAGGATATTACAAAATAAAAAATACCAATTCAGGAAAAGTATTGGATGTAGAATGGGGAGAAATGACCGCAGGAACTAATGTATGGCAATATGAGGATAATGGAACGGACTCTCAAAAATGGGTAATAAAAAAGACCAGTGATGGACAATATAATATAATTTCTAAACTTAATGGTTTGTATTTAGATGTGGTAGATGGAAAATCATCCAACGGAACTAATATAAGAGTATGGGAAGGAAACACAAGTAATGCACAAAAATTTTCTTTTAAAAATTTAGTTTATATTCCATCAAATCAAGTTTTAAATAATGGAACCTATAGAATAGCAAGTTCTGTTTCATATAATCAAATTTTAGATAGTTCAAATTCACAGACACTAAAAATGTATAAAAATGAAGGAAGGGCTAACCAAAGATTTAAATTAGAGTATGTAGGAAATGGAGCATACAAAATTAGAGTTAAATCTTCTAATAAAGTTCTAACTGTGAAAGGAAATAATCCGGGTGTTGGAGCAAATGTTTATGAAGCTGATGATAAGAATTTAGATACACAAAAATGGATTTTAATTAGACAAAGTGAAGGCATATATACAATTATGTCTAAATGTAATAATTTATTTCTAGATGTAGAAAGTGGAAATCCACAAAACAACAAAAAATTAATTTTAAATAAAGATAGTGGACTTACATCTCAAAAATTTATTTTTGTGAATGAAACACCTTCAGCAAGTACTGCAATTAAAGATGGAGTTTATCAATTAGTACTTTCAAATAATATGGTATTAGATATCGCTGGAGGAAGCGAAGATAATACTGCAAATGTGCAAATTTGGAAAAACGATAAAGTTCAGCAACAAAAGTTCCAAGTTACAAGGATAAATAATTCAAACTATTATAAAATTGTTGCTGTACATTCTGCAAAAGCTATAGATGTACAAGGAGGAATATCTGATATTGGAACAAATGTAGATCAATATACTCAAAATGGTACAGACAATCAATATTGGTATTTAAAAGATTGTGGAAATGGCTATTATAATATTATTTCAAAAGCTAATGGATTATGTTTAGATGTATCAGGAGGAATTACAACAGCAAATGGTACTAATATTCAATTATATTATGATAATAGCAGTGCTGGACAAAAGTTTAAATTTGTTCCTATAAACATTATAAATAATAATACTTATGAAATAGAAACAAGAATAAATAGTAATATGGTTTTAGATGTTTCTAATGCATCACAATCAAATTATGCAAATGTTCAAATATGGACTGCAGATAATGTTAATCAACAAAGGTTTGCTTTCCAAGCAATATCATCAGATGTTTATGTTATAAGAGCAAAACATTCTAACAAAGCTTTATCAGTTGATTTATCAAACAACAATGTTTGCCAAATGGATTATAACGGAGGAACTAACCAACAATGGAGAATTCAACCAGCAGGCAATGGATATTATAATTTAGTATCAAAAGCAAATAATTTATATTTGGATGTTAAAGATGGAAAAGCAGTAAATGGAACTAATGTACAAGTAGTCGGAAACAATGGACAAAACCCACAAAAATTTAGATTTGTTACAGGATATAGAAAATTCTTTGAACAAGGAACTTATGGAACCTCAGGTAAGAGACGATCTGGTCAAGGAGGATATGATTTACAATATTATAAGATAGGAAAAGGAAGTAAGCACTTATTTACAACATTTTCAATTCATGGCTTCGAAGATTATTATTGGAAAGATGGCTCAGAATTAACATATATGGCAAATCAATTTAAAGATTATTTAAATAATAATTTATCCGAGAATTTAGTTAATGAATGGACAATATATATATTTCCTAACTTAAATCCAGATGGACAATATGATGGATGGACAAATAATGGACCAGGACGTACAACAGTATACAGTAATGCACCAAGTCATAAAGGAATAGATATGAATAGAGGATGCAGTGTTGGCTTCCAGAGACTTACTTCAGATAGAAATTATACTGGAACTGCGGCATTTCAAGCACCAGAAGCAGCTCAACTTAGGGACTTTATATTAAATCATCAAGGCTCAAGTAATGTATTAATAGATGTACATGGTTGGTTAAATGAAACTATTGGAGATAGTGGAGTAGGCTCATACTATAGAAGTGAATTTGGAATTTCTAAACATATAAAAAGTTATGGAAATGGATATTTAGTAAATTGGGCAAGAAGTTTAGCCAATACTCGTTCAATGTTACTAGAACTTCCCGGAGTTTCAAACCATAACCAAGTACTAAGTAAAGACTATGCAGGTAAATTTAATAGAGCAACTATGAGATTATTAAATGATTTTTAGAGGAGAATTTATATGAAGAAAAAAATAGGTGTTATAATTGTATTAATAATAATTGTTGTATTAGCAGTAATTTTAGCTATTAATCTTTCTAATAGAGATAAAAAAGATGATGAGCAAAATAATATGCAAAATCTTATTGAAAATGATGTGTATACAAACAAAGTGGTTTCAACAGATGCTAATGAAATTAATAAAATAAAAAATGAGATTAATGCTACAGGACAAACAGATATATATCAAGTAGAAGAAGAATATGATGGAAGAAAAATAATTCAAGTAAAGCCCGATGTTCAATATCAAGTTGCTTTAGCAGGAATATTAAAAAATGGTATTCCTGCAGAAAATGAAATTAATACATTATTAGAACAAGCACCAACCAAGAGTGGTGTATGGATTTCTACAAATTCTAGAGATAAATTTATGGAATTATTAAGAAATAATAATATAACGGAATTTGAAATAACTAATGATGGATATCTAAAATGTAATAAACAAGATAATTTGACTGAACAAGAACAAAAATTAAAAAATATGATAGACTCAGATAAATTATATGTAATGGATATATCAGGAAAAACCTATCAAAGAGATTATATAAGTGGAGAGATTATAGAATATCCATTCGAAGAAATGGATCCATATCAATCCATAGAACCTTATGTAGTAGATGATTCAATTATTTTAGGAATAACTTCAAATTCAACTAACTCTCTAAATAATGAAGAAATATTAGATACTATTATAGCATATGGAAATAACTAAAAAATTATAATTATGAATGGAAAATATTGTAGAGAGGATTTTTTCCTTTCTGCAATTTTATTTTAAATATAAATAATATAGGTGAGGATGAATGGAAAATCTAAGAGAAAAGTGTAAAGTATCATTTGTAAAAAATAAATATAATATATGTATTTTTATTGTAATGATAATATTTTCATTAATAATTTGTACCAATTTTTTAAAACCACATTTTGCATTAGATACATATTGTGTATATGCACATGATACTAATGTACAAATTCAACATTTTTTAGTTTCAAATAGAATTTTTAGTGCGTTTGCAGTATGGCTTAGCAAGGCTCTTAATATTTCATTTCTTACATATATGAAATTACTTAATTTAGCGGGCGTAGTTTTCTTAGCAGTGTCATGGTTCATATTATATAAATCTGTGATTGCAATAGCAAAGAAGCAAAGTGATGTTTTTTATAATATATTAATTGCAGGAATATCGTTTAGTATAATTTATAATTTTTGTACTGTTGAAAGTCTATTATTCTGGGAGTCAGGGGTAATGTGTTTAGGAATTTTATGCACTATAATAGGTTCGTGTGCATTTAATTCTAATATTAAATATAAAAGAATTATATCTTTTTTTGCCTTATTAATTGGAAGTACATGTTACCAAGGAGCTATTACTATTTATATACCTTTAACACTTGTTCTATTAGCATATAAACATAAAGAGAACATAAGAAATATTTTTATAGAAAGCATAAAAGTAGGATTTATATATTTTCTTGTGATGATAATTAACCTTTTGGCTACTAAAATTTTTAGCAATATGTTTAATTATGAATTTAGAAAAATGGATGTATTATCAATATCAGAAATACTTAATACAGTAATAAGATTAGGGTATGATATGCTAGTGAAAACATTTGGTATAGGACCAAAATATTGGTATATATTTATCGTTATTATTATAAGTATAATATTTTTAAGTTATATTTTAAAAAAACAAAAATCAAAATTTCACATTTTAGAGTATGTTGTATTATTAGCAAGTTGTATAATAGTTCCAATTTTGCCAATGTTAGCAACACCTATAGAAAGTCAATATATAGAGACAAGAATGGCAATGTCATTTGGATCAAGTTTAGGAATACTAATTTTATTTTTAGTTTTAGTCGTAGAAATACATAAGTATAATATACTTAAAGATTTAACAATTATACTTATCTATTTGATGATGTTGTTAAATGCGATGTACTATGTAATGGCTGCTTCAGAGAATAAAGCCACAAATTACTTAGATGGGAATATTGCTAAGACAATAATTAAAGAAATATATGATTATGAAAAAGAAACAAACATAAAAGTTGAAAATATAGGAGTAACATTTGATAAAAATCCAATAAATCACTATGATGGTCAAAGATGGTTAGGAGCAATTACGACAAGAAGTATGGGAACAGAATGGGCTGCTATTGAAACAATAGAATTTTATAGTGGAGAACATTTTAACCAAATAGAAGTTCCAAATGAATATAAAGAAGAGTTTTTACAGAAAAACTGGGATTTCTTTGATAAAGACCAATTAATTTTTGAAGGAAATAATTTATATATATGCATTTATTAAATAAAAAAATAAATAAGTCAGCAATTTTTAATAAAAATGCTGGCTTAATTTTATATTTTTTTCTTGTAAAAATAAGGCCATAATGATAAGATAGAGACAAATTAATAATAATGGAGGAACTAATTATGGAAAATATTAAGATTTTTGCTTGTAGTAAATATGCAGAACCATTTACAAAGGAAATTTGTGATTATTTAAAAATCCCAATGGGAAAAATTAATTCTATGAAATTTGCAAATGATAATAATTTTGTGCAAATTTTAGAAACAGTAAGAGATGATGATGTTTATTTAATTCAAAGTAATGTGCCACCAGTAAATGAAAGAATAATGGAGTTATTAATAACGATAGATGCAGTTAAAAGAGCATCTGCAGGAAAAATAAACGTTGTATTACCATATTATTTTTATTCTCGTTCAGATAAAAAGGATCAGCCAAGAATTCCAATAACTGCAAAATTAATGGCAGATTTATTGGAAACTGCAGGTGCAACAAGAGTAATTACATGTGATTTGCATAATCCAGCTATACAAGCTTATTTTAATCATATAAATTGTGATAGGCTTTCTGCTGAACAGCTTTTAGAAGATTATTTCACAGATAAAAAGTTAGATAATATGGTAATTGTAGCAACTGATGCCGGAAGTTCTAAAAAAGCATATAAATATTCTGAATTCTTTAATTGCCCAATAGCCATGTTGGATAAAAGAAGAGATGGAAATAACGATAGAGCTATTGGAACAACTATTATTGGAGATGTAAAAGACAAGAATGCAATAATATTTGATGATGAAATAGATACAGCTGGTTCTATGATGGAAACGGTTAGAGTTTTAAAAGAATACGGAGCAAAAGCTATTTATGCAGGTTGTACTCATGGAGTACTTTCTGGACCTGCAATTGATAGAATAAAAAATTCTCCAATAAAAGAATTAGTAATAACAAATACAATTCCACTCGCAAAGGAGAAACAAATACCACAAATAAAAGTGGTTTCTATAGCACCTTTATTTGCAGAAACAATTAAAAGATTGAATGAAAGACGACCTTTGGGAGAATTGCTTAAAAGGAAATAATAAATTTTAGGAAAAAGACATTAAACTTATAGAGTAACCAAAAAGCATAGAGTTAATAAACTTTATGCTTTTTTGGATAGAATTTTTTTTGTTGAATTATAGGTTAAAATAGCAAAAAAAGTCAAAATTATTTGAAATTTATGTTGCATATATGAAATAAGAATGATACAATTTAAAAAGCTGGAAAAAAAGGAGAAGAAAAATGAGCAAACATGGAAAAAGAATGGTTGATGAACCAAAAAAAGGAAACAAAAGAGGATTAAAAATATTTTTAAGAATTATTTTAGTTATAGTAATTATTTTTATAATTTTATTAGGAATTGCATTTGGATTTGCAACAAGCAAAATATCAAAAATGCAACAAGTAGATATTAACGAAGATAATTTAAGCATTAATAAAGATACAGAGGAAAACTTAAAAGGTTATAGAAATATAGCATTATTTGGTGTTGATAGTCGAGATGATAATTTAGGAGAAGGAAATAGAAGTGATTGTATTATAATTGCTAGTATAAATCAATCAACTGGAGATGTAAACTTAATTTCTGTATATAGAGATACATATGTAAACATTGAAGGGCATGGATTGGACAAGATTACTCACGCGTATTCTTATGGTGGTCCAGAGCTTGCAATAAAAACATTAAATGAAAACTTAGATTTAAATATTTCTGAATTTGTTACAGTTAATTTTGATGTAGTTGCAGATGCAGTTAATGCAATAGGCGGAGTTACTATCGATATTCAAAAAGATGAAATTAAATATCTAAATAGTTATTTGAGTGAAACATCAAAAGTTACAGGATTACAAACTTCTCAAATTACATCTGCAGGAAAGCAAACATTAGATGGAGTTCAAGCTGTTGCTTATTCTAGAATTAGATATACTGCAGGTGGAGATGAAAAGAGAACAGAAAGAATGAGAACAGTAGTAGAAGCTATGTTTGATAAAGTTAAAACCATGGGCATTGGAGAAATTAATAATTTAGCTAATAAGATTTTACCTGAATTATATACAAATATTAATACTGGAGAAATATTAAGTTTAGTGCCTACTGCACTTAAGTTTAATGTAAAAGAGAGTATTGGTTGGCCATATGAAACAAAAGGAATTACTTTAGATAGATGGTATGGAGTACCAGTTACACTAGAGTCAAATGTAGAGCAGTTGCATAAGGAAGTTTTTGGTGAGACAAATTACTTAGTGCCTTCTAATGTTAAAGAAACAAGTGAAGACATAATAGATAAAACAGGATATAACAAATAAGGATAATTAAAGGGGAATTATATCATGAATGAGAAATTTTATGTAAATGTTTCTAATACTGAAACAAGCATAAAAAATATAAATACAACATCTATAGGATTTGAAGAATCAAAGATAAGAAAAATTACACGAATAGAAAAAATATTTAAAAGAACTGCCGATATAGTTGGAAGTTTATGTGGAATAGTGTTATTAGTGCCTATTACCTTAGGAATAAAAATTGCAAATATAATTAATAAGGACTATGGACCAGTATTTTATGTTCAAAACAGAATTGGTAAAGATGGAAAGGTGTTTAAAATGTATAAATATCGTTCAATGGTTGTTGATGCTGATAAAAAATTAAAAGAATATTTGTTACAAAATGATGATGCTAGAAAAGAATATAAAAAGTATAAAAAACTTAAGTGTGATCCAAGAATAACTAAAGTTGGAAATTTTATAAGAAAAACAAGTTTGGATGAATTCCCACAATTTATAAACGTATTAAAAGGAGATATGAGTTTGGTAGGACCTAGACCATATCTTATAAGAGAAAAAAAGGATATTGGAGAGGCTTATTGGCAAATAGTTAAATGCAGACCAGGACTTACTGGAATTTGGCAGGTACGCGGAAGAAGTGATGTTACTTTTGATGAAAGAGTGGATATGGATTTAGAATATTTTTATACCCAATCGCCTTCATTGGATGCAAAAATAATTGTTAAGACTGTAAAAAAAGTTGTATTAAAGGATGGAGCTTTATAAAAATAAGCGGAAAGGAAACAGATATGAGCAATATAAAAATTCTTGTAGCAGCACACAAAAAGTGTGATGTCCCACATGGACAAGATTTGTTTCTTCCAATTTTAGCAGGTTCTAAAGGAAAAGAAAGTATAGATGGATTTATTCGTGATGATAAAGGAGAAAATATATCTAGTAAAAACCCATATTATTGTGAATTAACTGGGGTCTTTTGGGCATGGAAGAACCTTAATTCTGATTATGTGGGTTTATGTCATTATAGAAGATATTTTACATGTAAAAAACATCTTCCAAAAGATGAAAACGGAAGACTTGAATGTGTTATTACCAAAGATGAGGCTGAGGAAAAATTAGAAAAAGCTGATATAATTTTACCTAAGAAAAGAAATTATTTAATAGAAAATTTATATTCTCACTACAAACATACAATGTATGTTGAACCTTTAGATATTACTGGAGAGATAATAAAGGAAAAATGTCCGGAATATTATCCGGAATTTGAAAAATTAAAAAAACGTAGAACTGCACATATGTTTAATATGTTTATTATGAAAAAAGAATATCTAGATGAATATTGTACATGGCTTTTTGATATTTTATTTGAATTAGAAAATAGAATTGATATTTCAAAGTACGATACTTTCCATGCTAGATTTTTTGGAAGAGTTTCAGAACTTTTGATGGATGTTTGGCTTTATACTAAAAAATATAAATATGAAGAAGTAAAAGTAATGGATTTAAAACCTGCAAATTGGCTTAAAAAAGGAACTAGCTTTATAATGGCTAAATTTACTGGAAAGAAATATGATAAGAGTTTTTAAGATTCAAACATCTAGAAAAATATTGTGGAAAGGAAAAGACAAATATGAAAATTTTATATTATAACTGGACTCAATTTGATAATGTTAATAATCAAGGTGGGGGAGTTAATGTGTATCAAAAAAATTTAATTGAGTATATGGTAAAAAATACGGATAATGAAATATATTTTTTGAGTTCTGGTTTATACTATGATGTGATAAATAATAAAACATATATAAAGCAATCAAAAAATATATTTGGTGATAAATGCCAAACATTCAAATTAATAAATTCAAAATGTTTGGCTCCGGCCAGTGCAATGTATGATGATATAAATACATATTTAAATGATAATGAGGATTATGAAGTTTTAAAGAAATTTATAAATAAATGTGGGGGATTTGATGTCATTCATTTTAATAATATAGAAGGTTTATCATTAAACTGCTTAAAGATAAAGAAAGATTTCCCTAACATGAAAATTATTTATTCCTTGCATAATTATTTCTTTTGTTGCCCAAAGGTAAATTTGTTTTATAATGATGAAAAAAATTGTATAGATTATCAAAATGGAGAGTTGTGTAGAAAGTGTTTAAAAAATATTGTAGCAAAAAATAAAATTATTATGTTCTATAAAGTTAATGGTTTATCAGAAAAATTGCACATGACTAAATTGAATAATAAAATTAGATGGTATGCAAAGAATGTGTTAAGAAAATTAAAAAAGAAAAATACACAAAGTGAAAAGAAAGATAATAAAGCTATTAACATAAATGGTGATTTTAAAAAATTTAGAGATAAAAGTATAGATGCAATAAATAATTATGTTGATGTTGTATTAGCTGTATCAAATAGAGTTAGAAATATTGCAATAAGATATGGAATACAAGAGAAAAAAATATTTACAAATTATATAGGAACCAAAGTGGCAGAAAACGAAAAGATAATTAAAAAAACACATAATGATCAAAAGCTAAATATTGCTTATATGGGTTACTTCAATAAGCAAAAGGGTTTTGATTTTTTAATAGATGCACTTGAAAAATTACCAAATGAAATAGCAAAAAAAATAAATTTTTATTGCTATGCAAAGATTAAAGATGAAAATGATAAAATTAATGTAGAAAAAATACAAAAATTAAATGGAAAATTAAATTCTGCAGTTCATTTTAATGGCTATAAACATCAGGATTTACCAGAAATTTATAAAAGAATAGATTTGGGAATTGTACCGGTTATATGGGAAGACAATCTTCCACAAGTGGCTATTGAATTTGTTGCTTATGGAGTTCCAATTTTATGTAGTGATTTAGGTGGAGCCCAAGAACTATCAGAAGCAAAAGAATTTGTGTTTAAAGCCGGAAATATAGAAAGTTTTCAAGAGAAAATTGCAAATATCATAAATGATAGAGATTTGTTAAAAAAATATTTTGAAAAACAGAAGAAACTTACAACGATGGATGAGCATATAAATTCCTTAATGAAATTTTATACTAATGGGTGATAAAAATGGATATAATTGACTTTGTTATACTTTGGGTCGATGGAAATGATCCAGAATGGAGAAAAGAAAAAGAAAAATATGATAATACTGCTAGTGATGATAGAGAGGTAAGGTATAGGGATTGGGATAATTTGCAATATTGGTTTAGAGGAGTAGAAAAATTTGCTCCCTGGGTAAACAAAATTCATTTTGTGACATACGGACATTTGCCAAAATGGTTAAATAGGAATAATAAAAAATTAAATATTGTTAATCACAAGGATTTTATGCCACAAGGTAGTTTGCCAGTATTTAATTCAAATGCCATAGAGGTAAATTTACATAGAATAAAAGGTCTTGCTGATCACTTTGTGTATTTTAATGATGATTTCTTTATAATAAACAAAGTTAAGAAAGAAGATTTTTTTATAAATGGTATACCATGTGATTCTGCAATTATGTCTCCTATTATACAAGAAAACAAAAATGGAATAGGAAATATCTTAACTAATAATGTAGCAATAATTAATGAATTTTTTAATAAGAAAGAACAAATAAGTAAAAAAATTACAAATTGGTTTAATTTTAAATATGGCATTGAAAACATTAAAAACTTATTTTTGCTTCCATGGCACGATTTTACGGGATTTTATGAAGTACATATTGCAAATAGTTATTTAAAAAAGACATTTAAAGAAGTATGGGAAAAAAATGATAAGGAATTAACAGCAACGACTTTTGATAAATTTAGAAATCCAAGAACAGATGTAAATCAATGGGTTTTTAGAGATTGGCAAATAGCAAGTAATAATATAGTCCCTAGGAATATAAGATTTGGGCACAATTTTAAGTTAGAAGAATCATTTGATGAAGCTATAAAAGCAATAAGAAATCAAAAATATAAAATAATAAGCTTAAATGATTCGAATAATATTAATGATTTTGAAGAAAAAAAAGAAAAAGTTGTTCAAGCTTTTAATAAAATTTTGCCGGAAAAATCATCATTTGAATTATAGGAGTTAGTATGGAAAAAATCATTAAACACAAAGAGAAATATTTAGAAATAATTTATTTTATAGGTACCATCCTTTTATGTATAAAGTTTTTTACAGAAAAAAGCTTATTAATGACTATAAATGATATGTTTATAGCAGTTACTTTGAGTGTTTGCTTTTTGATAAAATTAATTTTTCAAAGTTATACAAAAAGACAATTAATTATAACTATAATTTCTGGACTAATATCTGTTTGGGTATCATTCATTACTAAAGAGTATATTGCTATTTATGCATTTTTTGTAATATTTGCATCTAAAAACATTGACATCAAAAAAACAATAAAAATATGTTTTTGGACTATTTTAGTATTATTATTAATTCATGTTATTAAATATATAATTGATGGATTAATAGTGGAAATACCTGTACAATATAGAAATACAGGAGAAATTAGATATACTTTTTATTTGAATCATCCTAATATAGTAGCTGGACTTATTTTATGGCTTATTGCTCAATATTCATATTTAAAATATGATGATTTAAAAATTAGACATTTTATAGTATTTATAGTTATATTTATTGGTACGTATATTTTAACTTTATCCAGAACTACCTTGTGTGCTTCAATTGCATTAATTATTTTATTAATTATATCAAAAAATATAAAAGTAAGCAGGATTATAGTTCATTTTTCAAAAATAATATTTGCTTTAGCTATTATGTTCACAATAGGAGTTAGTTATATATATAGTTTTAATAAAGATAATTATGTATTACAAAAATTAGATTCTGCTTTTAGTGGAAGAGTATCTTTATTATCTATAGCTATAGAAGAATATGGAATTAACCTGTTTCCAAGAGACCTTGACTTGACTAAAGAAGTTAAATGGGATTATGGAGGAATGGC
>ERZ1643246.2835-NODE-2835-length-15753-cov-21.596764_pt1 | contig 15753 bp, 14 predicted proteins | sample MGYA00579265_ERZ1643246 | MGnify/ENA primary metagenome ERZ1643246 (study PRJEB29033, sample SAMEA4952261) | chicken gut metagenome | biome: Broiler Chicken; feature: Gastrointestinal Tract; material: Caecum | place: Ireland | collected 2018 | study: Broiler... | reverse complement strand
AAAACCTAGAATTTGATTTTTTTCAAAATCTAGGTTTTTTTACAGCCCCTTTTTAAAAGGAGAAATTATGGATATTACAATTCCTCAAAATATTATTAGTGGTATACTTTCATCAAGTAAAAAAGATTCTATATATCAAAAAGGAAAAATTCAATTAATACAAATAAAAAATCAGTATGTTTATCAAGTAAGTTTATTTACGGATAAACAAGCTTTTCATAAAAATTATTCTGTAAATGAAATAGCCGATATAATAATTAATTTGTTAAATTCAAATTTTAATTGTTTGGAGTTAAAAACAAGCGATTATATTTTTAGTTATAGAATAACTAATAAGGGTAAGGTTTTAAGTAATAAAAGAAAAAATCAAAATGATAAATTAATTGATTTGGATCATAATAAACAAAAAAAATATTTGATTCAAGAGGGGATGATTATTCCTCCTTTAATTGATTTACAAATTATGACTGTAGATGGTAAAATTTGTAAAGCAAAATATGATAAGTATAAGCAAATTAATAGGTTTTTAGAATTGATAGATGATAGTATTAAAGATGAAACAAATTTAAATATTATAGATTTTGGGTGTGGGAAAAGTTATTTAACATTTATATTGTATTATTATCTAGTATATATTAGAAATATAAAATGTAACATCGTTGGTTTGGATTTAAAAGAAGATGTTATAGATAATTGTAATAGGATAGCAAATAAATATGAATATAAAAATTTAAAATTTTATAAGGGCGATGTTGCTCAATATTGTGCCCAAAATAAGGTTGATATGATTATAACCTTACATGCTTGTGATACGGCAACTGATTATGCGCTATATCATGCAATTAAAAGTAAATGTAAGTATATTTTCTCTGTTCCATGCTGTCAACATGAAATTAATAGTCAGTTAAGTAGCAACTATCTTCATATGATTAATAAATTTGGAATATTGAAAGAGCGTTTTTCTTCGATGCTTACTGATGCTATTAGGGCAAATATATTGCAATACTATGGTTATAAGACTCAATTATTAGAGTTTGTTGATTTTGAAAATTCTCCTAAAAATATATTAATAAGAGCAGTTTTATCAAATAATTTTAATAAAACCGCAAAGGAGGAAATTGACTCTTTAATATTACAAACAGGTGTTGAACAAACTTTATATAAACTATGTTTTAACGAATAGTATTGTACCTTTGAAATGTTTTATCATTTCAAAGGTTTTATATTTTTATAAATGATTAATTGTTCTTGCAATTATAAAGTAGTCTTTTTTTAAATTTATTTTCATATTATAACACAGGTGATGAAAATGTGTGGAATTTATGGAATAGTTGGAAAAACAACAACGGTGGATCTTTTAGATTCATTACAAAGACTTGAATATAGAGGCTATGATTCTTGTGGCATATCATACATTTATAAAAATCGAAGCTTTCTTTATAAAACGATTGGTAATACATCTCAGTTAAGGAAATTAGTCAAAAATGTTGAAATATCGTGTGCTATAGGTCACACAAGATGGGCTACTCACGGAGAAGTTAGTGCAATCAATGCTCATCCCCATACATCGAATAAAAGGCGTTTCTTTGTAGTACATAATGGTGTTATAGATAATTATGCCGAGTTAAAAGAAAAATATAACTTTAGTTTTATTTCTAATACCGATAGTGAAATAATTGTTCATTTATTAGATATGTATACCCAAAAATATAATACAATTGAGGCTATAAAAAGAATATTGATGGAGATAAGTGGCAGTTTTGCCGTAGTTATTTTAGATAAAACTGAAAATGATACACTATATTTTATGAAGAATAAGTCGCCATTATTAATTGCATTAGACCAAAAGAAAATAGCATTAGCATCAGACCAATGTGTATTTGATACAAAAATGAATGTTACAATTTTAAATGATAATAATTATGGCTATATAAAAGGGCATAATTATCAAATACTTAGTTTAAATAGCAACGAAAGATGGAATACCTTTTATAAGGATGTTAATACAAAAATTAAACGTTTGAGTGATTACTATATGTTAGATGAGATGAAGTATGAGCCTTTTATGATTGAGGATATAGCTAAAAATTTTATTAAAATAGATACCGATGATTATTTGAAAAATCTTATAGATGCTAATGAAATTGTTTTTGTAGGAGCTGGTAGCTCCTATTATGCATCATCTATTTTAGCAACGTTATATGAAAATAAGTTAGATAAACGCGTTTTCAGTGTTGTTGCGTCAGAAATAAAAAACTTTAAATTATTATCTAAAAATATAATTTTTATTATTTTGTCTCAATCTGGGGAAACTGCCGATTTGTGTGAAGCTGTTAATTATTTAAAAGAAAAAAATTATAAGATAATTTCCTTGTGTAATAATGTAAATTCCTCGTTAGGTTATAATAGTGATATTATTTATCCATTATTTGCCAAGAGTGAGATTTCAGTAGCATCTACAAAAGCATTAACAGCGATGATTTTTGTGGGTATGCTATTATTAAATAAACAGTTTTATTGTTTAAAGTCCAAAAAAATAGCCGATGATTTACGTAAGGTCTTTTTGAAGTGGGAACAAATTAATCAAATATCTACTATTGTAGCTAAATCTCAAACTGTATTTTATTTAGGTAAGGGTATTGATTATTTTTTAGCTTTAGAAGGGGCTTTGAAGCTTAGAGAAATAACTTATCTTTCAGCATTTTCTTTTTATAGTGGAGAACTAAAACATGGAAGTATAGCTCTCATTGATAACAATAGTGTTTGTATAGCAATTATTACAGATAGCAATATAACTAAAGTTGTAAAGAGTAACATAGAAGAAGTTAAAAGTAGAGGTGGCAAAACTTTTATAATATCAAATTGCATCACTGATGCAGACATTTTTGTTGATGGTGGTATATTATCGGTCATTTTGGTTTTACAGATTATAGCTTATCAAACAGCTCTTTTATTAAATAGAAATATTGATCAGCCTAGAAATCTAGCTAAGAGTGTTACTGTACTATAATATTAGTATTTTTAATTTCTATAATTTAAAAGATAAAAGGCATAATTTGAACTCAAATTATGCCTTTTATGCCTTTTTATTAATTTAATTCAATATACTTAATAAAGTGTTTTAATTCTTTTAGTTAAGAATACAATATGTGTTTTAGCATGTTACTTTATGTGCTAATCTTAATTTATCAGCAATCATAGCTATAAATTCAGAATTGGTAGGTTTACTCTTATTATAACTAATTGTATAGGCAAATATTTGAGATATAGCCTCAACATTGCCTCTATTCCATGCGACCTCTATAGAATGTCTAATAGCTCTTTCAACACGTGATGATGTAGTGTTAAATTTTTTGGCTATTGAAGGATATAATATTTTTGTTATACCTCCTAGAATATCAACATTGTTATAAACCATTGTTATTGCTTCTCTAAGATACATATATCCTTTAATATGAGCTGGTACACCTATTTCGTGTAAAAGTTCAGTTATTTCACTATCTAGTGTTTTCTCTTCATTATCTATAGAAAGAGTTGTTTTCAAACTAAAACCTGATCCCTTTTTATTTTCTTCACTTAGTAGTGATTGAATTGTTTTTTGTAGGTTTGTTAAATCAATTGGCTTAACTATAAAATAGTCAGCTCCTAATTGAGATACCTTAGATATTATAGATTCTGTGTTAAATGCTGTAAGCATTACGATTTTTTTGGGGCGATGATATTTTTTATTTGAATTGATTTCTGATAATACATTTACACCATCCATTTCTGGCATAAAAACATCTAAAAGAAGTATATCACAAGATTCAGACTCTAAATGTTGTAATAGATCCATTCCTGTATTAAATGTTTTTACAATTTCAATATTTGGTTGCATTTTTAGAAATTCAGAAACCATACATAATAATTCTTTATTGTCATCAGCCACTATAATTTTTGCCATTTTTATTCCTCCCTATTGTTTATACATTCGCTATCATATTGTAAAAAAAACCTTAATGCAAGGCATTTTATTAAAATACTTTCAATATTTTTTTGATACAAAATAATTCGACAAACATCGCTTGTCGAATTATAGTATACAATATCGCAAATGTCGAAAAAAGTCGAAATATATACAACTGGGCTTAAAGGTCAAAATTTCCTAAAAAATCATTGAAGCTTTTTAAATAATCTTTTGCCTCCTGATCATTTAAAACTTTAATCCATGGAGCCCTTTTGGTCATATCAATATTTAATGAGTATTCATAAAACCTAGCAGTCTTATCTCTATTGGTATTACCCCATTTGTTATAGCCGATAGGATTAATGTGTTCTGCCATATTACATAAGATAAATGCGGCACATCCATAGTCACGCCATGGCCTTGCTAAATATACATTTGAACAACCATTTTCACAAATAATATCGCATTTATAGAATAAAAAACCGTATTGTAGTTCTTTTTTATGAGAAGGAGCACAAATATATCCATTAGGTTCATTAAGAATTTTATCCATTCTAGCTAAACTAACAATCTTACACTCATAAAATAATGCTGTTGCTCCACCAAAAATAAAATCCACATCTCCTATGATAGTACAATTTTTATATATTTGTTTTGAACTTTTATCCACTAAAAAATAATTAGGAAGAAAATCTTTATATCTTTGTATTAAATTTGCAGGAAGTGGACCAGTGAATAGAGTATCCTGCGCACTTTTAATAATACAATTTTCACATTGAAAATTATTTCCTTGAACATGTAGAGCAACAGCCTGACCATATTTGTTAGATGGTATAGCTGAATTTTCAATAGTAAGATTCTTTAATCTTACATTATTGCCATTGATAAACATTGTGTATGTTCTAAAGGTGTTACATTCATTATTATCGCTCATAATTTTATGATAGAAATCATGGTTAGTGATAACAGTAGAAGAAGGTTCTTCACCAATAATAGTAATATCATTAGCTAATATTTCTATTTTTTCTTTATAAATACCAGGTTTTAATAATAAAGTATCACCTGCTTTAAGAATTTTTATAGTATCATTAATTGACATATCATTGGTTATAATATATTGCATATAGACTCCTTATGTATAATATTTATTATGGAATAATTATATCATATATTTACTAAATTAAATAAGTAAATTCGTAATATTTATATGTCAATTTAGAAATTTTACGGTCGAAAAAAAGTAATCGTTTTCTATTGACTAATAAGGTCAAGAATGATAAAATAAGTTATGAAATATGTAAGCGTTATACCAACGCTTGTATTTTGTCGGGATGTAGATGCTGGTTTAGCATATTATATTTCTAGAGTCGCTTTAGACTTTTTTGCTTGTCTAGGCATAGTTATGAGGTGTTACTATTAGTGTAAATAAATATAAAATTGTTGATTTAATTATATTAATAGTAATTGGTTGTCTTCTTGAGGGATTTATCACTAAAATATCAGGCTATGTGCTTATGGCGGCACCAACATTTACTTTTGGAATGTTAATAACTTTTGTTGCTATTGCTAGATGGAATCTTTGGGGTATGATTGTTATTCCATTTATGGCAGCGGCTAATGTTGTTGGTGGTATGTTCAATGATATAGACTATCTAAAGGCCATGTACACCGAATTGCCATGGCAATTATTTATCTCTACAGTAGTTGGATTTTTGCCTATGGGAATTAATGTGATTTTTTATAAAAAATTTACAACAAAAAAAGTATTACATGACTCATTTGTAATGATTGGATTAGTTTTATTAAATTACGGTTTGTTTTGCCTGTTTCAATTCTTATCTATTAGGCTCTTAACTACGGGAAGTATTTTTGAAATTGGTGAAATAATAGTCAATCAGCCAATAAAAAATCCAGATACGGGTGTTATGGAGAACATAACACATAATATATGTGTGTTTGCTCAATCTGGTTATATATATAATTTATTGGGATTGTTTATTACCATAATTGGTTTATTTATTTTAAGGTCACAAGGAGTTGTTAACAATGTTGTTGACAAGCTTATTGATGATAAAAAGATGGTTGAATCAAATTTAGAGGATGAAAAGAATTTCTCTATAGCTGAGAGTGAATCTAAAGATGATAAAACCGAACCTGAATCACACGACACAAATGATTCAGATGAAAATTAAGTTTTAAAAGGATGGTGTGTTGCGCATGCAAAAAGTTGTTGAGACAGATCAAAATGTTGTTAATTTGGTCGAACTTACAAAATGGAAACGTACACTTTATACACTTGCTAAAGATTGGCGTTTGTATGTATTGTTAATTCCAATGTTAGCCTTTTTAGTTTGTTTTAAATATCTTCCTATCGGAGGTATTTTGACAGGTTTTAAATGGGGCGATGATAACTCTTTAGTTTATAATACTCAATGGTGTGGTTTCTATTGGTTACAAAATATATTTGTTGGTTCTAATGCTACATTATTCTGGTCTGCCTTTAGAAATACATTCGTTAATAGTATGTATGGATTATTAATAGGATTTCCTATTCCTATTTTCCTAGCACTATTGTTTAGTGAAATTAAAAATCAAGGCTATAGAAGCTTTTTACAGGTAGCTGCTTATTTACCTCACTTCGTATCATTAGTTGTTGTTACAACAATTATTACATTGTGGTGTGAGGCTCCAAGAGGAATGCTATATCAATTGATGGTTAAAATAGGAGCAGCAGTAGATGATAAAGGTGATGTATTTACTACTACATTATTAAGACAACCTAAATTCTTTAGACCTATATATCAGGTATCAGGAGTTTGGGAAGGCGCTGGTTATGGCTCTATAGTTTATTTTGCCGCTATTATAGCTATATCACCAACAAGTTATGAAGCTGCAAGAATTGATGGTGCTTCAAAACTACAACAAATCCGTTATGTTACATTGCCTGGTATGGCTCCAACATTAACAATTATGTTGATTATGCGTATAGGTCAAATCTTAAATATCGGATATGAAAAAATCATATTATTAGTAAATGATAAACGTGAAGCATGGGAAACTGCAGATGTTATTTCAACATTAGTTTATCGTATGAGTGGTAAATCTGGAGCTGAAGGTGTTACCCCTATTCCTCAAGTTGGTATTGTTGCGGATTTATTTAATGCAATTATAGCAATGTGCTTGGTATTAGGTGCAAATGCTATTAGTAGACGTGTATCATCTACTTCATTGTTCTAATATTGGGAGGAATTGCAAATGAAAAGACTAGATAGATCTGAAATAATTTTTAAAATATTATCATATGTATTGTTGACAATTTTTGCACTATGCTGTCTATATCCATTTTTATTTATATTGTCAAACTCAATATCAGGAAAAGATGCAGTATTACAAGGAAAGGTTTTCTTTTGGCCTATTGATATACAATTCGATACTTACAAGTATGTTTTAGAATCAAAAGGTTTCTGGTTATCTTATTGTAACTCTTTCTTTATCACAATGTATGGTACTTTAGTTTCAATGCTTGTTGCAATAACAGGTGCTTATGCATTATCAAAGACAAGATTGATGTTTGGCCGTGGATTTAACTTTATGTTAGTATTTACAATGTGGTTCAATGCAGGTATGATTCCTACATTACAAAACTTCTTAAGATTTAATGTTACAAATCGTGAAATGTTCATTATAGCTTTAGGTTTTAATGCATTTAACATTGTATTATTAAGAAACTATTTTAGTGGTATTCCAACTGAAATAGAAGAAGCTGCTACAATAGATGGTGCAACTGAATTCCAAATTTTAACTAAGGTTTATATTCCAATGTCTAAATCTTCAATTGTAACAGTTGCTATGTTCTATGCTGTATCTCGTTGGAATGGTTATCTATGGGCTCAAATGCTATTAGGACAAGATGATCAGCCATTGACAGTATATATTAAAGTTACATTAAAAACTATTCTTGACCAAATTGAACAAAGTGGTAGTACAGATCCAAAGTTAGCAAATGTTTCAACATACGCTTTACAATATGCTTTTATAGTTTGTTCTATCATTCCAGTCATCATTGTATATCCTAAATTGCAAAAGTATTTTGCAGCAGGTGTCAATGTTGGTGGAGTTAAAGAATAATAGATAGAAAATAAGAAAAGGAGAAAAGGAAAAATGAAAAAGAAAACAATCGCTTTATGCGGACTTGCTGCAGTTGCTGGACTTTCACTAGCAAGCTGTGGTACAGACACAACAGGCCTTGATATTTACATTAATTATCAAGGTGCTTCAGGAATCACTTACCAAGGCGCAAGTGCATTCACAAACACTATTGAAGAGAAGACATACACTACTGGTGTATTACTTCCAACATGGCAGGCATTTTCTGATAATTTAAATATTAAATTTAGAGATGCTTCAGGCTACACAACAGATGCAGATAATGATACTTATAACCTAGTTCAATCAAAAGGCTATGTATCAGATACTGATGCAAAACAAAAAATTGATTTATTCTACAATACTACTGCAAATATCAATAAAATGGGTAATGCAGGTGATGCTGTAAACTTAGTAGACCATTTAGATGAAATGCCAAACTTTAAGGCTTTCTTAGAGGCTAACCCTACAATTAGAAAAACTCTAGAACAATCTGGTGCTATCTACTATACTCCATATTTTGATGGATATAACGATATTGAAAGAATGTTCGTTATGGATACACAAATTGCTGAAAAGGTTATTGATACAACAGATTTAAATCAATTTGATGCTGGAACAACAAATGGTGGTTCTAACCCAAGTAAAAATGTTGTTCAAAGTGGTTCTTATCAACCATATATGGGCGATAATAACTATAGAGCTGATGCAATAGGTACTGATGGTAAAGTTGAAGTTTCAGTTGTTGGTACTGATGGAAAAGCTACAAAAGCTAAACTAAATGTTGTAGAAAATATTATAAAGCAACAAAATGCTTTATTAGCAAATGGTTGTACAGGTAAACAATTAGCTGAACAATTCCAAAAATATTTAAAAGATGTTTATGGTGATCTTGTTGGTGATGGTAAATTATATTCTAAATATTCAGAAGTATTTACAAGTATTTCTGCAATTTACACACCAGATGATTTAATTGCTTTAATGCGTGTTGTTAAGGCAAATCCTAAATTAATCACTGGTGATGGTACAAAAGAAATTGAAACATTCTTCCCTCGTGGTCAAGCTAATAACCGTGTTGATAACATTGCTGATATGTTACAATTATGGGGAATTCAAGGTATGGTTTCTGAAAAGGAAATGCTTTATTTCTCTGCTGATGGTAAATTAAGAGATGCTGCAACTACTCAAGCTACATATGATGGATTAGAGTATTTAAAGGCTATTTATAAGGAAGGATTAATTCTAGATAAATTCTGGGATAAACCAGCTTCTACATCTGGTACAGCATACCTAGATAAGTATTTTAAGAAAACTACTAATGATGCTGAATATGGATTTATGATGTATGACTATGCTGCAGCAACTACAGCTTCAAATGATATGGTTGATGGTGTTGGTACTGATCCAACTTCTCGTAAGATTCCTTATTCTTCAAAAGGTATTATGCCAATTTTACCTCCTCTTGCTTACTGGAATACAGGCGTAAACCAAGATAGCACATTAAAAGCTACTTTAGTTCGTCATGCTGATGAAAACAGAACATTAAAGAGTAACTCTTGGTGTATTCCTACTACTTCAGATAATATTGCTGATGCTATAAAATTAATGGATTATATGTTCTCTGAAGAAGGAGCTAGAATCCAAGATTTCGGTCCTGAACAATATTGGGAAGATGATTTAAAAGTTATTGCTGGTGAAGAATCACCTGTATTAAATGAAAAAACTAGACAAATGTTAGCTGAATCTGGTAAAGATTTCTGGACATTTATGCGTGAAAATATCGGTTCAACTCATGGTATCGGATGTGAGCGTTCAAAAGCATTAGACGTTCAAGCAACTAACTCTTATGGTCAAATAGGTTTAAATAACTTAAAGACTGCTATTGCAGTAGGTGTAGTTAATTCTTCATTAGTTGATAAAGTTATTGGTACAAATACATGGGATACATCAGTTCCTACTGCTGGATATCCTTCAATTTCAGCTGATAATCAAGCTAAATATGCTGGTTTAACTGCATTCTGGTCTTCTGATAAGTGCTCTGATAAACCTGCTGGTTGGGTTATGTGGATTTCTCAAGATTGTGATGATACTACAGTATTAGGTACTGATGCTAATAAGGCAAGCTATACTATGGCTACTGTAAAAGAGCAAATGTCAATAAAGAATGAAATCTACTTATATCAATATGCTAAGAGTATTGGTGATAGTGCTATTCCTTCTGAATTGAAGCCTACAAATTAATAATTTATTTTAAAATAATACTTTAGTGTGACCTTTGTGTATAGACCGAAATGGTCTATACACAAAAGGTTTATAATTAGGAGGTTAAAAAATGTCTAAATTTTTAACAAGTAAGGCGAAATATTTTTATTTTGCTTTTGGAATTTTAATGTTTGTTACATTAATAGCATCATTGTTTTATATGTCACAGTACGCACATATTCATGTGTATTATGTTCAATCACCTACAGGTTCACATGTAATAGCTAGAGATACAGAAGATGCATTGGGAAATACTAACCAATTAATGTGGGATTTCTTTGAGGAAACAAGTGATACTACATTTGCAAAAGATTTTAATCAATATAAAGAAATAGTATTTGATTATCAACAATCTATGAGTTCTTTTAATAACATAATACTTTATTATGCTCTTACTGGAATAGTTTGTTTTGCAATATTGTTAGTGTTATCAAATCACAATAGAAGAATTTATTATAAAAGTAATTTATATGGTGGTATAATTTTACCAGGAATCGTTTCAATTTTTTCAATTGTAATGATTATTATGAATACAATGTTAATGGGAACTTTTAACAATAATTTTGAATTATTCAATCGTGTATCAGTATTACAAAATCCAGATACAAAGGTTGATGCATCTAAACAAATTAATAATATCCAATATTTAAAAGATTTGTATAGCTGTGATTCAACAACATACATTATTTATGATGTATTATTCTTATTAGTTTGCCTATATTCAATATTCCTAATTGCCACTGCTATTATTAAATATAAAGCAACTGGAAAGGAAAGAAAAGAAATTATTGAAAAGGTGGTAATGAGCAATGATTAATAATGAAATGGAAAATAAGGGTTCGCTTAATACAATGTCAGATTTAGAATTTGATAAAAATTCAGTTGAAATGATGCGCTATAGAGCGAATAGTTTATCATATACTTTAGGTTTTGTTGCTATTTTATGTAGTTTATTTGCTGCATTCATTTGTTTAAATAGTACACAACCTATCACTTTTGCAATTATTTTAAAAATTATATTAAATATAATTATTTTACTAGGTGGCTTTTTATGCTGTGAAAAAGCTAAAGCGTATTCAAAAAATGCCTCAATTGGCTTAATGGTATTTGGTGGTATTTGTATTGCTAGAATTTTTTGGATACCTTTGCAGTTAATCATCTATTATTCAAAATATTTAACAGCACTAAGTACGCAAGATAAGGCTTTAGAAAATGAAGCTTTAAAATATTTAGGTTTACCAATTACTGGTGTAAATACAGGTGGTGCTAACGCATGGTTACCATCTAGTGGTTATGTTAGAGCTACTATTGCTATTGTTTTACTTTGTTTAGCTGGTTTATTCTTTATTGTATCTGGTATAATAGGTTATGCTAGATCTAAAAAGTTAAATACATATTTAGATAGCCTTAAGAAAAATTAGGATAGGAGGATTATGAGATGTCTGCAGATGTAATTTTAAAGGATGTCAATAAGGTATATCCTAATGGCTTCCATGCTGTATATGATTTTAACATAGAAATTGAAAAAGGTGAGTTCATTGTACTAGCTGGTCCTTCTGGATGTGGAAAGTCTACCACTTTACGTATGATAGCTGGTCTTGAGGAAATTTCTTCAGGTGATTTGATTATCAATGGTAAGCGTGTAAACAATGTTGCACCTAAGGATAGAGATATAGCTATGGTTTTCCAAAATTATGCCCTATATGCACATATGACAGTTTATCACAATATGGCATTTTCTCTAACTATTAGAAAAGTTGATCCAGTTGAAATTCATGCTCGTGTAATGAAAGCAGCTGAGATTTTAGGATTAGTTCCATATTTAAATCGTAAGCCAAAACAACTTTCTGGTGGTCAACGTCAACGTGTTGCTTGTGGTCGTGCTATAGTACGTGACCCAGTAGTTTTCTTATTAGATGAACCTCTATCTAACTTGGATGCTAAATTACGTGGTTCAATGCGTAAAGAGTTGATGCAATTACATGAAAGATTAAATGCTACATTCGTATATGTAACTCACGATCAAATTGAAGCTTTAACTTTAGCTACAAGAATTGTAGTAATGAAAGATGGTTATGTTCAACAAATTGCTACTCCTAAGGAAATGTTTGATAAACCTGAGAATCTATTTGTGGCTGGCTTTATTGGTACTCCACCAATGAATATGGCCGATGGAACTATTAGCAATGATTGTCAGTATTTTGAGCATGTTTCTGGATTAAAGCTTAAGTTGACAGAACATCAAAGTGAAATTTTACAAAACTATGCTGGAAAAGCTGTTAAGATGGCTTCTCGTTCTGAGTATGTTTATATTGATGATGCTTCTCTTGCAAAACATAAAGATTCACAATTTGATATCCATGTTGATTATACTGAATTTTTAGGTGCCTATAATTTAATTTACGGTACATTTGGTGGTCAAGATATCATCGCTAAAGTTTATAGTAGGGATGAAATTTCTGCTGATGTTATTCGTGCATGTTTTGATATGGAAAAGATACATTTCTTTGATATTGAAACAACAAAGAGAATTAGATAAGGGGGTAATTGACAGTGGAAAATAATAATAATGTTGAAAAGAAGTCTACATTTAAGAAAATATTAAAAGTTTTGGGTACATATTTTAAAAATTTGGGTAGGGATATTGCTGCAAGTTTTAAGTATAACAATATGAAATTACCTGGATTATTAGTATGTGTTCCTGGTGTATTTTTAGGATTCTTCCTAGTTTTCCATGCCCCTGTTGTTAAAGGTTTGTCATATCAAAGTTTAACATATGAAGGTGGTTATTATCTTGGTATTTCATTTGATCCAACAGCAATATTGTTATTTATATTAGTACTTTCTGGTATTTTAAATATTTTTGCTGGTGTAACTATGATTGGAAAGAAGAATTTAGGTTCTGTAGTTAGAGCTTGTATTACATCTTCTGTTGTAGTTTTAAGTGGAATTGCTTACATTGTATTTTTATTCCTATTTGTTAGTGGTGTTAATAGTGGTTACATTTCTGTTGCTTCTATGAATAATGTTGTTAATTTTAACTTTATCATGTCTCTTGCTTCAGTAATAGTTTCAATTGTAACTTGTATAGTAGGAATTATTATAGGTTTCATTCGTTATGATAGAACATACGAAAAGGTTGATAGATAATGAGTAAAAAAGTAAAAGATGTTTCTAACGAAGATATTAATCCTTATGAACTTGATAAATTATCTAAAGTTCCGTCTTGGTTGATCATTCTTATACTAAAGTATTGGGCAGCTGCGGCTGCCGTTTTCTTTATTGCAATTGGTGGTATAGATATTGGTTTTGATTTCTCCCAAAATCAATTTACTGACTATGCATCTATTATGGCTGAAAGTTTTATTCTAGTAGTATTAATAGCTTTATTTACAGCTATCTTTATAAATTATATAGTAAGACCTTTGACACGATTGATGTACAATAGAAGAAATAATACATTTAGATATAATATGATAAATATGAAGGGCTTTAAATCATTTATATTGGCTCTAATATATTCTTTTGCTATTACAATTATATTGTTTTTTATAACAATGCTATTAAGTTATAAAGGATGGGTTTTAAATGTATTTGGTAGATCTGATGGTGGTATAGAACCATTTACATATGCTTTATGCTTTATTGTAGTTGATGCTATATTTTTATTAATTAAAAATCTAATTATAATGTTATATGAACGTATTAAATATAAAATGCAGATTAGAGGTGAATAATTATGGATTTTAATACTATTTTTATTAGTTCTAGAAGTGTTACCATAGAACTTGTTAATGATGATATTTTTGAAACTACTGCCTATAGTATTTTTCTTAATGATCAATTATATTTAGAAAATCAAACTAAAAATGTATTTTCAATTTTTAATTTGTCTCCCAATACTGAATATAAAATTGAAATTAAAAATAATAACAGTTCACTTCATAAAAATTTTGTTACAAAAGATGAATATGTTACACTTAATGTAAAAAAATTTGGTGCTAAAGGTGATGGTATTACCTTAGATACAAATGCTATTCAGGCATGTATTTTATCATGTCCTAATAATGGTAGGGTCTTTTTTCCAAAAGGCAATTATTATACTGGGCCTATTTTCCTAAAGAGTAATATTACCATTGAACTAGATAAAGATGCTAAATTATTAGGTGATATTAATCGAGAGCATTATCCAGTTTTACCAGGCGTAGTATATACTACTGACGAACAGGATGAATATAATCTTGGTTCATGGGAAGGTAATCCTTTGGATTGTTTTGCAAGTATAATTACGGGTATTAATGTTGAAAATGTATCTATAATAGGACAAGGAGTTATTGATGGGAATGCCCAAAACAGTGATTGGTGGGTAGACGTTAGAACAAAAAGAATTGCATGGAGACCTCGTGGTGTATTTTTAAATCATTGTAAAAATATAACCCTACAAGGAGTTACAGTTATGAATACCCCATCATGGAATTTACATCCATATTTTTCCGAAGATTTGAAGTTTTTGGATTTGAAATTAATAAATCCTAAAAATTCACCTAACACAGATGGTTGTGATCCTGAATCATGTAAAAATGTCGATATAATAGGTGTTTATTTTTCAGTTGGTGATGATTGTATAGCTATTAAATCTGGTAAAATTTATATGGGACGCAAGCATAAAAAACCATCTGAAAATTTTAATATTCGCAATTGTTCAATGAATTTTGGTCATGGTGCAATCGTTTTAGGTAGTGAAATGTCTGGTGGCATTAAAAATATAGATGTTTGTAGATGCCTTTTTAATCAAACAGATAGAGGATTACGTATAAAGACAAGACGAGGTAGAGGTAAGGATGCTATTATTGATGGTATTACTTTTGAAAACATAAAAATGTCTGACGTTTTAACTCCATTAGTAATAAATATGTTTTATTATTGTGATCCTGATGGTCATACTGAATACGTATATTCTAAGGATAAATTACCTGTTGATGATAGAACACCATATTTAGGTAATTTTGTTTTCAAAAATATTGAATGTAGTAATGTTAATGTAGCAGCTGGAACATTTTATGGATTGCCAGAACAACCAATTAAACATATCGAAATAAATAATGTTACATTCCATTATGCTCAATCTCCAAAAGAAGGTATCCCTGCTATGATGGATGGCTTGGATCCTATGAAGGGAAAGGGTTTAATATTTAATTACGTAAATGACGTTAAATTAGTAAATGTAAAATTTGATGGATTAAAAGATAAAGAAATCGAAACTTTTTGCGTCGATAATATTAATTAACAAATAAACCAGTGCTTATGAAACTGTCTAAGTTCAAAGCACTGGTTTTTTAAAATGTGGTACTCTAAATTCTAGGGGGTGTCGGGGGATTTCCAGCTCTAAACTAAATTAG
>ERZ1643246.2834-NODE-2834-length-15754-cov-6.968023_pt1 | contig 15754 bp, 14 predicted proteins | sample MGYA00579265_ERZ1643246 | MGnify/ENA primary metagenome ERZ1643246 (study PRJEB29033, sample SAMEA4952261) | chicken gut metagenome | biome: Broiler Chicken; feature: Gastrointestinal Tract; material: Caecum | place: Ireland | collected 2018 | study: Broiler... | reverse complement strand
AAAACAAGATAGAGGTTAAGAGCCATATGAGTACACTGGAAGATAACCAGGAGGCTATGGTGAGAAAGGCATTTTCCGCCCAGCCTGCCAAAAAAGACGAAAAGACGGAGCCGGCCCAGAAGAAGCCGGAGACGCATAAAAAGAAAAATATTATTCAGGTGTTCCGTCCCCAGAACGCCACCACCAAGGAGGCTAAAAATTCCAGAAGATTCCAGGAGCGCCCGGCCGGAAACCGGCAGCATCCGGAGCGGAAAGGAACCGAAAGGCCCCAGACCCAGGACAGAGCAGATTCCCGTCCGGCCCCGCGCCCGCAGGCGGCTGCGGAGACCAGGGAATCCCGTCCCCAGGTGGCGGCGCAGAGCGCCCAGGGAGAGCGCCAGGCTCGCCCGGCGGACAGGAACCAGGGGAACCGCTCCGGTGACCGTCCCCAGCGCGCCTTCGGAGACAGGAATCAGGGGAACCGCTCCGGCGACCGTCCCCAGCGCGCCTTCGGAGACAGAAATCAGGGGAACCGTTCCGGCGACCGTCCCCAGCGCGCCTTCGGAGACAGGAACCAGGGGAACCGCTCCGGTGACCGTCCCCAGCGTCCCTTTGGAGACAGAAGAGAGGGACAGGGAAACCGTCCCGGCTTTCAGGGGCGCGCGGAGCGCAGAGATGACAGCGGAGGAAGACGGACCTTTGACAGCCGCGGAAGGGGAGCGCGCACGGACAGGGACCGGAAGCCGCAGGAGGTTATGGATATCGGCATGAAAAAGCCCTCCAGGGATGCCTCCAGCTATAAGGACAGGGATAAGGATAAGAACAAAGATTCCTTAAGAGAAAATAAATTTACCAATGACCGCAGATCCGGTTCCGGAAACCGCCCCAACCAGGGACGCCGCCAGCAGCACACGCTGCCCAAGGCGCTGCAGAAGCCGGTGCACAGACAGAAGGAAGAGAAGCGGGAGGAGATCAAGGAGATCACTCTGCCCGAGAAGCTGACCATCCGTGAGCTGGCGGAAAAGATGAAGATGCAGCCCTCTGTGATTGTGAAGAAGCTGTTCCTGGAGGGCGTAATGGTGACGGTCAACCAGGAGATTGATTTTGAGAAGGCACAGGAGATTGCTCTGGGCTACGACATTATCGCGGAGCCGGAGGAGAAGGTGGATGTGATTGAGGAGCTGCTGAAGGAGGCCGATGAGGACGAGAGCAAGCTGCAGCCCCGCCCGCCGGTGGTGTGCGTCATGGGCCATGTCGACCACGGCAAGACGTCTCTGCTGGACGCCATCCGCAATGCCCATGTGACAGACCGGGAGGCCGGAGGAATTACCCAGCACATCGGCGCCTATGTGGTGACCATCAACGGGCAGAAGATTACCTTCCTGGATACGCCGGGCCACGAAGCCTTTACCGCCATGCGGATGCGCGGCGCCAACTCTACGGACATCGCCGTGCTGGTGGTGGCCGCCGATGACGGTGTCATGCCCCAGACCGTGGAGGCTATTAACCATGCCAAGGCCGCGGAAGTGGAAATCATTGTGGCTGTTAACAAGATTGATAAGCCCGGCGCCAATGTGGACCGGGTGAAGCAGGAGCTTTCCGAGTACGGGCTGATTCCGGAGGACTGGGGCGGAAGCACGATCTTCGTGCCGGTATCCGCGAAGACCCATGAGGGCCTGGATAACCTGCTGGAAATGATCCTTCTGACAGCGGAGGTTATGGAGCTGAAGGCCAATCCGGACCGCCGGGCCAGAGGCCTGGTGCTGGAGGCCAAGCTGGATAAGGGCAAAGGACCTGTGGCCAATATTCTGGTGCAGAAGGGAACGCTCCGGGTAGGCGATTATATTGCCGCCGGCGCCTGCTCCGGCAAGGTAAGGGCCATGATGGATGAGAATTCCCGGAGACTAAAAGAGGCGGGTCCGTCCACGCCTGTGGAGGTGCTGGGCCTGGGCGATGTGCCCAATGCCGGAGAGATCCTGGTGGCCACGGAAACCGACAAGGAGGCCAAGAATTTTGCGGCCACCTTCGTATCAGAGGGCAAAAGCCGCCTTCTGGAGGATACCAAGGCGAAGATGTCCCTGGACGATCTGTTCAGCCAGATCCAGGAGGGCAATCTGAAGGAGCTGAACATCGTGGTGAAAGCCGATGTGCAGGGCTCTGTGGAGGCTGTAAAGCAGTCTCTGCTGAAGCTGTCCAATGAGGAAGTGGTTGTCAAGATCGTGCACGGAGGAGTGGGAGCCGTCAATGAGTCGGATGTAACGCTGGCCGCGGCCTCCAATGCCATCATCATCGGATTCAACGTACGCCCGGATGCCACGGCCAAGGCCATTGCGGAGCAGGAGGGCGTGGATATAAGACTGTACCGGGTAATCTATCAGGCCATTGAAGATATAGAAGCAGCCATGAAGGGCATGCTGGATCCTGTATACGAGGAGAAGGTCATCGGCCACGCGGAGATCCGCCAGCTGTTCAAGGCCTCCGGCGTGGGAACCATCGCGGGAAGCTATATTCTGGACGGAAGCTTCCAGAGAGACTGCAAAGTCCGCATCAGCCGGGAAGGAAAGCAGATCTTTGAAGGCGGTCTGGCTTCCCTGAAGCGGTTTAAGGATGATGTGAAGGAAGTAAAGGCCGGATACGAGTGCGGTCTTGTATTTGAAGGATTTAATGAGATTCAGGAGCTGGATCAGGTAGAAGCTTATATTATGGTGGAGGTTCCCAGGTAATACGGATAATCCGCGGCGGCGGATTTCCTGAAAGGGAACGCCCGGGAGCGAGGAATAAAAAGTGAGAAAAAACAGTATTAAAAACACCAGGATCAATGCGGAAGTCCAGAAGGAATTGAGTTCCATCCTGCGGATGGAGATCAAAGATCCCCGGATTGCCGCGATGACCTCTGTTACAGGGGCCCAGGTGGCGCCGGATCTGAAAACCTGCAAGGTGTACATCAGTGTTCTGGGGGATGACAGGGCAAAGGAGGATACGCTCCGCGGTCTTCGGAGCGCGGAAGGGTTTATCCGCCGGCTTCTGGCCAGGAATCTGAACCTCCGCAATACGCCGGAGCTTTCCTTTGTGCTGGATCAGTCCATAGAGTACGGTGTTCACATGTCGAAACTCATCGATGAAGTTGTGGAAAAAGAAGGTGGAGGAGATGACGATTAATCTTGCCGAATGCCTCCGGGGAGTCAGAACAGCTGCAATCGCGGGACACGTAAATCCGGACGGCGACTGTATTGGCTCCTGCATGGGGCTGTACCTGTACCTGCGCGATAATTTCCCGGATATACAGGCGGATGTCTACATGCAGAAGCCGCGGGAAGTGTTTTATTACATAGAAGATCTGGATAAGGTCCGCACGGAGTGCGATGCGGAGAAAAAATATGATCTGCTGATCCTGCTGGATATCAGCAGCAGGGACAGGATCGGCGTGGCCGGCCCGTATCTGGAGACGGCGGGGGCCGTCCTGTGCCTGGACCACCATGTGACGAATCAGGGAAAATATACCTGGTTCTGCAACCGGCCGGAAGCCAGCTCCGCCAGCGAGGTAGTCTTCGACTGCCTGGAGCCGGAGAAGATCAGCCGGGCCTGCGCGGCGGCGCTGTATACGGGCATCGTCCATGATACAGGCGTCTTCCAGTATTCCAATACTTCCCCGAAGACCATGCGCACAGCGGCGGTTCTGATGGAAAAGGGAATTAATTTTTCCAGAATTGTGGATGAATCCTTTTATCAGAAAACCTACGTACAGAACCAGATCATGGGCCGGACCCTGATGGAGAGCATCATGCTGATGGAGGGACGCTGCATTGTGGGAATTGTGCGGCAGAAGGAGATGCGTTTCTACGGACTGAATCCCAGCGATATGGACGGGATTGTCAGTCAGCTGCGGAATACCATCGGCGTGGAGACGGCTATTTTCCTGTATGAGCTGAAGCCCCAGACCTTTAAGGTGAGTCTGCGCTCCAAGGAGATTGTGGATGTGAGCAGGATCGCGTCCGTTTTCGGAGGCGGCGGTCATGTGCGGGCGGCGGGATGTACGATGGAGGGAACGCCCTACGATGTGATCAACAACATCACGCCCTATATTGAGCGCCAGATGAAAGACTGGGAAGAAGAGCATGAACGGAATTCTTAATATCTACAAGGAGGCCGGATGGACCTCCCATGACGTGGTGGCCCGGCTGCGGAAAATTGCCGGCCAGAAGAAGATCGGACATACAGGCACCCTGGATCCGGATGCGGTGGGGGTGCTTCCTGTCTGTCTGGGAAAAGCCACGAAGGTGGCGGAGCTTCTGATGGATGAGACGAAAACCTATGAGGCAGTGCTTCTCCTGGGACGCACCACCGATACCCAGGACGCGGGCGGCCGGACGCTTGGCACCGGGGAAGTAACCTGCACGGAACAGGAACTGGCAGACTGTCTCGGCGGCTTTCTGGGAGAACAGCTGCAGGTGCCGCCCATGTATTCCGCCCTGAAGCAGAATGGAAAAAAGCTGTATGAGCTGGCCAGGGAGGGAAAAACGGTGGAGCGCCCGCCCAGGAAGGTTCATTTTTATGAACTTTCCCTGCTGGATACAGAGCTTCCCCGGGCCAGAATCCGCGTCACCTGTTCCAAGGGAACGTATATCCGCACCCTTTGCCACGATATTGGAGAGCGGCTGGGCTGCGGAGGCTGTATGGAGCATCTGACCCGGACAAGGGTCGGCAGCTTTTCGCTGGAGGAGGCCAGAACTCTTGGACAGGTGGAGGAAGCAGCCCGGGAGGGGAAGCTTGCGCAGCTGCTGGTTCCCATCGACGGGATCTTTCAGAAGTATCCCGCGGCCTCTGTGCTGCCCGGGGCGGATAAACTGGCGAAAAACGGGAATCCTCTGGAAGAGCGGCAGATCCGGGCCGAAGAACCTGAAACGTTCCGGAGGGCGGAGCTGCTGCGGCTGTATGACAGCCGCGGAGAATTTCTGGGCCTGTACCGGAGAAAACCGGGGGAGCCCAAAATACGGCTGGTGAAAATGTTTTATGACGGCCTGGACCGGGAGACGAAAGAATGAATTATATAAAAGACATAGATACTTTTCAGGCAGAAAAAGACAGCGTAGTCACGCTGGGAAAATTTGACGGAGTCCACCGGGGGCACAGAAAGCTGATCAGCCGGGTGCTGGAGATTGCGGAAGTGCAGGGACTGGAACCGGCGGTGTTTACCTTCGATGTTTCTCCCCAGGCGGCCCTGGGAATCCGGGAACGGGGCCTACTTATGACCAATGAGGAGCGAAGCCGTTTTCTGGAAGAACTGGGTATCCGTCTGCTGGTAGAGTGCCATTTCAGCGCGCTGAGAGATATGGAGGCAGAGGCCTTTGTCCAGTCTGTTCTGGCAGGGAAAATGCGTGCCCGCCATTTTGTGGTGGGGCCGGATTTCCGCTTTGGGAAAGGCAGGAGGGGCACTCCGGAATTTTTAAAAGATATGGGAAAATCTCTGGGCTTTCAGGTGGATATTCTTGAAAAGGAGATGGACAGGGGCAGGGAAATTGCCAGCAGCTATATCCGGGAGGAACTTCTGGAAGGCCGCATTGAGAAGGTGAACGAGCTGCTGGGGTACCCGTATTTTATCACGGGAGAGGTGATCCACGGCCGTCATCTGGGCCACAAGCTTGGATTTCCTACAATTAATCAGGTCCCGCCGGAAGAAAAGATCCTTCCGCCCCGGGGCGTCTATGCTTCGCGGATCCATGTGGAGGGAGCGGTTTACCGGGGAGTCAGCAATCTGGGCTGCAAGCCCACCGTCCACGGAGAATACGAGGGACTGGAGACCTATCTGTTTCAATGCGACAGAGACCTATATGGGAAAACAGCGAAGGTGGAGCTTCTGAGGTTTCTCCGCCCCGAGAGAAAATTTCCTTCTGTGGAGGACCTGAAAGAACAGTTAAAATGCGATGTAAAGGCAGCGGAGCAGATTTTCTGAGCCCGCTGCTTTCGTTTGCCCGCGCATTCTTGACTGTAAAGTTTTACTGTGCTAAAATGTCAGTATGTCAGTCCGAGCACAGGAGGCTTTGAAATTATGAGCAAAAATATACATACAGAGGCGGTGGACCAGCTGTTTGAAGCAATCCTCTGCCTGAAAAACAAAGAGGAATGCTATACTTTTTTTGAGGATGTCTGCACCATTAACGAACTTCTGTCGCTGTCCCAGCGGTTTGAGGTGGCAAAGATGCTGCGGGAGAAGAAAACGTATCTGGAGATTTCAGAAAAGACGGGTGCCTCCACCGCAACCATCAGCCGTGTGAACCGGTCGCTGACCTATGGAAATGACGGGTATGAGATGGTCTTTCAGAGACTGGAAAAGCCGGAATAAAGAGACTTTGAAAATAAACATGTGTGGCGGGAAAACGGATGCCGGGATTCAGAGAGATCCCGGCATCCGTTTTGAAAGCAGAACGACGGAAAAGGAGAAACAGGAGCTATGGGTGCAGTCTACATATCTGAATTACTGACACAGGAAGAACTGAAGGATGTTACAGAAAAAACAGAAAGCGGGCTGGAATTGATCCGGTTCAGCGTGGGAGAAAATCTGGATGCCTTTGACAGCCAGATCCGGGAAGCACGAGAAGCGCTGGCCCCTCTGGGCTGCCGCGGCCTTACCCTGCACGGCCCTTTTCTGGATCTGAATCCGGCCAGCTACGACAGCCGCATCCGGGCGGTTACGCGGCAGCGGTATGAACAGGCTTACCAGGCGGCGCGGATTCTCGGGGCGGAAAAAATCGTATTTCACAGCGGCCGCATCCCGGCCACCGTCTATCTGGAGGGCTGGGCCGAGCGCATGGCTGCCTTTTTCGGGGATTTTCTGGAGGAAAAGTCGGGGATACAGATTCTGGTGGAAAATGTCTTCGATCCGGAGTATGAGGGGCTTCTGGAGCTGGCGCAGCGGGTGCGTCATCCGGACTTCGGCCTGTGTCTGGACATGGGCCATGCCCACTGCTTTTCCGGCGTCCCGGTGACGGAGTGGGCCGGGGCCCTGGGAAAATACATCCGGCATGTCCATGTGCACGACAATGACGGCACCCGGGATGCCCATCTGGCTCTGGGAATGGGGACCATCCCCCTGGAGCGCGTGGTGGGGGAGATTGTAAAAGCCAGTCCGGAAGCAACCTGGACGGTGGAATGCAGCAGTCGGGAACATGCGGAGACCTCTGTAAAAATCCTGAAAAATTGCATTTCGGAACTGAGTGTGATAGAATGAAAAGCAAATTATGCACAGAAGACATGCACAGCAGGAAATTTGGAGAACATACTATATGATAGCTTTGATTGATTATGATGCGGGAAATACAAAGAGCGTGGAAAAGGCGCTGCATTTTCTGGGACAGGAGGCAGTGCTGACCCGGGACAGGGAGGAGCTCCTGGCGGCGGAGAAGGTGATCCTGCCGGGTGTGGGCAACTTCGGAGAGGCCATGGCGAATCTGGAGAGATTCGGCCTGGTGCCGGTTATCCGGCAGATTGTGGAGCGGAAGACACCGTTTCTGGGGATCTGCCTGGGACTGCAGCTTCTATTTGAAGAGAGCGAGGAGGCGCCGGGGGTTCCGGGACTGGGAATCCTGAAGGGAAAGATTCTGAAAATACCCGAAGCGGAGGGACTGAAGATTCCGCACATGGGGTGGAATTCCCTGCACCTGAAGAATCAGGGGCGGCTGTTCCGGAATATTCCGGAGGAATCCTACGTTTATTTTGTACATTCCTATTACCTGAAGGCCGTGGAGCGGGAGATCGTGAAAGCCTCAGCCTCTTACGGCGTGGAGATCGATGCTTCCGTGGAGAAGGACAATGTATTTGCCTGCCAGTTCCATCCGGAGAAGAGCTCGGAGGTGGGACTTGGCATCCTGAAAAATTTTGTGAGCCTGGGAGAGGGGGAGTGACAGATGTTTACAAAGAGAATCATTCCCTGTCTGGATGTTCACGGGGGAAGAGTTGTCAAGGGAGTAAATTTTGTAAATCTGCAGGACGCGGGAGATCCGGTGGAAATTGCCGGCGCCTACGATAAGGCGGGGGCCGATGAGCTGGTCTTTCTGGATATTACGGCTTCCAGCGATAACCGGGCTACTGTAACAGACATGGTCCGGAGAGTGGCGGAGAAGGTTTTCATCCCCTTTACCGTGGGCGGAGGAATCCGGACGGTGGAGGATTTTAAGGCGATTCTCCGGGAGGGGGCGGATAAAATTTCCGTGAATTCAGCGGCCATCAGCAACCCCCGTCTGATCAGCGAGGCGGCCATGAAATTTGGCAGCCAGTGCGTGGTGGTGGCCATCGATGCCAAGAGGAGCGGTGACGGCTTCCACGTATATAAGAACGGCGGCCGGATCGATACAGGGCTGGACGCGGTACAGTGGGCGGTGCATGCGGAGAAGCTGGGGGCCGGAGAGATTCTGCTGACCAGCATGGACTGCGACGGCACGAAAGCCGGGTATGATCTGGAACTGACGCGGGCCATTTCACAGGCCGTGGGGATTCCGGTGATCGCCTCCGGCGGAGCGGGAACAAAGGAACATTTTTACGATGCCCTCACCGCCGGTGGGGCGGACGCTGCCCTGGCCGCGTCCCTGTTCCACTACAGGGAACTGGAAATTAAGGAAGTAAAGCAGTATCTGCGGGACCGCGGGCTTTCCGTGCGTCTCTGACAAAAGAGAAGGGGAGGACGCAAGCTATGCCGCCCATCAGCGGAGCCTGGGCGAAGGCCCTGGCCGGAGAATTCAGGAAACCATATTATAAAAAATTATTTGAAAAGGTGGGGGAGGAATACCGGACGCACCGGGTATACCCGCCGGCGGATGAGATTTTTAATGCCTTTCATCTTACGCCCCTGGAACAGGTGAAAGCAGTGATCCTGGGCCAGGATCCCTATCATGGGGAGGGGCAGGCGCAGGGGCTCTGCTTTTCCGTGCGTCCCGGCGTGGAGATCCCGCCCTCGCTGATTAATATTTATAAGGAGCTGGAGGATGATCTGGGATGCTATATCCCCAACAACGGCTGCCTGGAAAAATGGGCCAGACAGGGTGTGCTGCTGCTGAATACGGTGCTGACGGTCCGGGCGCATCAGGCTAATTCTCACCGGGATATCGGCTGGGAGGAGTTTACGGACGCGGCGATCCGGGTACTGGCGGAGCAGGATCGGCCCATGGTCTTTATTCTCTGGGGCCGTCCGGCCCAGCAGAAGAAGGCCATGATCCACAATCCGGCCCATCTGGTGCTGGAGGCGCCCCATCCCAGCCCGCTGTCGGCTTTCCGGGGCTTTTTCGGGAGCCGGCCCTTTTCACAGACCAATGCATATCTGACCAGAAACGGGCTTTCCCCCATCGACTGGCAGATTGAAAACATCTGAACAGAAAAAGCGGGCGCTGTCCCGTTAAAGGAGATACAACACTATGGGGAAAAGAAATTCCTTAATAAAAAATGCGTCCATTTTGATGGTGGCATCGATTATTTCCAGGATCATCGGCCTGATCTACCGGAGACCCCTGGGAGAGGTGCTGGGGTCTGTGGGACTAGGCTATTATGGCTACGCCAGCAATCTGTATTCCATTCTTCTGCTGATTTCTTCCTACAGCATTCCCATGGCTGTATCGAAGATTGTCTCAGAAAGGCTGGCTCTTAAGCAGTATAAGAGCGCCCATAAGGTGTTCCGGGGCGCGCTGCTTTACGCGGTTGTAGTGGGCGGAGCCACGGCGCTGATCACATTCTTTTTCGGCAGGTTTCTGCTGCCCATGAACCAGCAGAACGCGGTTCCGGCCCTGCAGGTGCTGGCGCCGACGATTTTCCTTTCCGCAATCCTGGGAGTGTTCCGGGGATATTTCCAGGCCCATCAGAATATGACGCCCACATCCGTCTCCCAGATCGCGGAGCAGATTATGAATGCGGTAGTCAGCATTGCCGCCGCCGTGATCCTGGTGAACCGCTTCGCGCCTGCGGGAGAAGAGGCGGTCTACGGCGCCGTGGGAGGTACGCTGGGAACAGGGGCCGGCGTACTGACAGGCCTGGCTTTTATGATTTTTGTCTACATGCTGAACCGGGGCATCCTGAGGCGGCAGCGGGCCCGGGACAGGCACCGGCGGGAAGAAACGTACGGAGATGTGTTCCGGATTATTTTCTTTCTGATGACGCCCATTATCTTTACTACCTTCATCAATAATGCCAGCACGTATCTGGACAGCTATCTTTATTCCAGCATCCAGGGCTTCCACGGGATTGACGGGGATCTGATTTCCGCCGCCTACGGAGAGTTCAGCAATTATTACGTGCCCATTATCAATATTCCCCTGGCCATGGCTTCCGCCAGCGCCTCCGCCATGATGCCCGAGGTGTCCGGCTGCTACGCCATGAACCGGAAGAAGGAGGCCAGCGGGCAGATTAATCAGACCATACGTCTTACCATGTTCATCTGCATTCCGGCCACGGTGGGCCTGATGGTGCTGGCGCATCCGGTGATGGGGGTACTGTTCCCCTCTTCCACAGAACTGGCGGAAAGGCTTCTGATGACCGGTGCCGTCTACGTGATCTTTTCGGCGCTGGCCACCATTACCAGCAGCGTTCTCCAGTCCATCGGCCAGCAGAAATGGGCGCTGATCAACGCGGGAATCTCGTTGATCCTGAATCTGGCTGTGCTGGCCCTTCTGCTGCTGCTGTTCCCGGGGCTGGATATTTACGCGGTGATGATCGCCAATATCCTGTTTTCGGTTGTGATCTGCCTTCTGAACGCGGTTTCCATCCGGAAATTCCTGGGGCACCGGAATGAGTGGAAGAAGACGTATCTGCAGCCGCTGATCGCTTCCGCGGGCATGGGCCTTGTGGCCTTCGCCGTATACCAGGGACTGTTCCTGCTGACGCGGCGGCCCTTTATCGCGCTTCTGGTGTCGGTTGTGCTGGCGGTGCTGGTCTACCTGATCCTGTATGTAATTGTCACGAAAACATCGGAAGAAGAAATGAGAAAATTTCCAATGGGGGGAAAACTGGTCAAGGTACTGCGAATGCTGAAGATTTATCGATAAGAAAGGAATTTTATGTCCAAGGGGAAAAGAACGAAAAAGAGATATATCGGCAGAAACCTTCGTATGATTCTTTTTATCCTTCTGGCTTTTCTAGCGGCAGCCGGGCTGCTGCTGAATGCTCTGCTGGATCAGGCGCTGTCCAGGATGAACCGGGCGGATATCAATTTCGCAAATGTGGCAGTGAATGCCTCTCTTCAGGAAAATCCGGAACTTTCCGGCTACAAGACCATCGCGCTGGTGGGGGTGGACTCCAGAGATGAGGCGGAGAACAGCGGAAACAGTGATACAATGATGATCCTCTCCATAAACGAGAGCACCGGCGCGGTGCGGATTGTTTCTCTGTACCGGGATACATTTCTGCGGATCAGCCAGGGAGATTATGAAAAGGCAAATGCCGCCTACAACCGGGGCGGTCCGGAGCTTTTTCTCAGTATGCTGAACACCAATCTGGATCTGAATATTACAGATTTCGTCACAGTGGATTTCTCCGTTATGATTGATATGATCGATATCCTGGGCGGCATTGACATGACGCTGACACAGGATGAAGTGGTTATGATGAATGATTACTGTGAGGGTACGTCGGACATCACAGGGAAGCCCTACGAGGCCATTGAGCCGGAGGAGGCGGGAACGTACCATCTTTCCGGAATCCAGGCGGTGTCCTACATGCGTATCCGCTACGGAGAGGGGCTGGAATTCCGGCGAACCCTGCGTCAGAGGGCAGTGGTTCTGAAGATGGTGGAGAAGATGAAAAGCGCCGGGATCCCCACTCTGTACCGGCTGCTGAATACAATGCTTCCAGGCATCTATAGCAGCCTTTCCAAGGAGGAAATCCTTGGTCTGGTTCTGGATATCGGAAAGCTGAACATCGAGGATACCACAGGCTTCCCCTTTGACCATGTCATGGGAGAGCTGGCCCAGGCGGCCACGGGAATTGACTGTGTACTTCCGGTGACGCTGGAGAACAATGTGATTCAGCTGCATGCATTTCTGTATCCGGATCTTTCCTATACACCCTCCCAGGAGCTGATTACCTACAGTGCATATATTACAGAACTGACCGGCTACGGCGAGGAGGATATTCCGGCCGCGTCGGCGGACGGCGGCGAAATGCCCACCTAGACAAATGATGGAAGAGAATAAGAAACAGGACGGATTTAAAGATGAACAGTATATTGTGATCCCCACGGAGGCCTTCAGCACCTTTGCCCAGCATCCCCTGGTGCGGGCGCTGTATCTCACAGATGTAGGGTTCTTTCCCCATGCGCTTCACCATTACCGGGAGAGGCGGGACGGCGCGGATGAATATATTCTTCTGTACTGTACGGAGGGAGAAGGGTATGTCCAGGTGGGCGGCAGGATTCACACCATCCGGGCCCGGGAGGCCTGCTGCATTCCGATCCATGCGGGCCACAAATATTATGCCAGCCAGAGCAATCCCTGGAGTATTTTCTGGGTGCACTTCAAAGGGGAAAATGTAAATTATTTTCCTCTGGAAGAGGTGCCGGTTGTCCGTGTGAGCTCCCAGGCCGCGGACAACCGGATCATGACCCTGTTTCAGCTTCTGTTCCGGGTTCTGCGGCGCAATTATACCCAGGGAAACTTTATCTACATATCCCAGGTTCTTTCTCTGATTCTGTCGGAAATTTATTTCCGGGAAAAGGGGGACGAGACGGGCAAGCAGAACCGGCATATTACCGCGATTGTCCATTATATGTACGCGAATCTTGGAAAACCTTTAAGCCTGGAGGATCTGACGGAGGAATTCCATCTCTCCAAAAGCTATATAAACGCCATCTTTAAAAAGTACGCGGACCGGTCACCCATCGATTTCTTTTTGAACATCAAGATGCAGGAGGCATGCAAGCTGCTGCGCTCTACGAATCTGTATATTTTTGAAATCGGCAGGAGACTCGGCTATGAGGATCCCTACTATTTTTCCAGGGCTTTTAAAAAGGTTATCGGCATATCTCCCAAGGAATACCGGGACGGGGAATAAAAGAGGAATATTGTCCATCAAATAAAAGGATAAGGTATTTTTGCCCGGCGCTTTTCCTGGTAAAATGTGTGTAAAGAAAAGGGCAGGAGCCCGACAGGAAAAGCGGAGGTAAATAAAAATGACAGGTAGAGAAAGATTGATCGCAACGCTGAATCATCAGCAGCCGGACAGAACGGTTATTGATCTTGGCGGAACCAGCCAGACCGGTATCAATGCCAGCACACTGTACCGTTTCAGAAAAGCTCTGGGGCTTCCTGAGAAACCCATTAAAATCACGGAGCCGGGCCAGCTGCTGGGCGAAGTAGATTACGATGTGATCAATGCGGTGGGAGCCGATGTGATCGGGCTGCTGAATCCCGTCAACTTCTTTGGATATAAGAATGAGAACTGGAAACCCTGGCAGATGGACGATGGAACCCCGGTGCTCATGGGCGGCGGCTTCGAGTATGATGAGGATGAGAAGGGAACCAAGTATGTATATCCCCAGGGAGACAGAAGCGCAGAATATTCCTGCATGATCCCCAAGGGCGGCAGCTTCTTTGATTCCGTTCCCAGAGAAAAATTCGATTTTGATCTGGATGAGGAGGATCTGACTCCGCTGGAGGACTTCAAGGAGGACTTTTCCGTTGTGGACGATGAGACCGCAAAATACTGGGAGCAGAAATCCTATGAGCTGTACAACAATACGGATCTGGGCGTGGTCGGCATGCTGGGCGGCGGTGCCCTGGGCGATGCCGCGGTAATCCCGGGACCGGCTGTAAAGCATCCCAGAGGAATCCGCCGGGTGGATGACTGGCTGATGGCTCACGCCATGTATCCGGATTATATTAAAGCTGTATTCCGTTATCAGACGGATGTCATGCTGAAAAATCTTGAAATTTACAAACAGGCCGTAGGGGAGAGAATCCAGGTGGTATGGATTTCCGGTACAGACTTCGGAAATCAGAGAGGGCCCATGATCAGTCTTTCCACCTTCCGGGAGCTGTACAAGCCGTTCTATAAGGAAATCTGCGACTGGGTACATCAGAACACGGGCTGGAAGACCTTCTTCCATACCTGCGGCGCCATCTATGACTTCCTGGATGATTTTGCCGAGATGGGACTTGACTGCCTGAATCCGCTGCAGCTGTCCGCCAACGGCATGGATCCGGTGAAGATCAAGGAAAACTACGGCGACAAGTTCACCTTCTGGGGCGGCGGCGTTGACACCCAGCACGTACTTCCCTTCGGAACCCCCGATGAAGTGCGGGCCCAGGTTCGTGAGCGGATCGATATCCTCGGCAAGGGCGGCGGATACGTATTCAACACCATCCACAATATTGTGGCGGGCGTTCCGGCCGAGAATCTGATGGCCATGTACGATGAGGCAAAGAAATAATCCGTAAGAAACGAAGATATTTAACTGCTGCAGAAATACTGACCTGTGCCAGGTGATTGGAAATAAGAAAAGCTCTGTGTGAATGGACACAAACCATTTGCACAGAGCTTTTCTTCTGCCCTTTCAGCTGTTCAGAGAGCTGTTTTCAGCATCCCGGCCGGTTTTAATCTCCCGGCGCCGTCACCGTATTGCTCCAGGCGCCTGCAGTGTCCCCCGCTACGGCTCTCACCCGGAAATAATAGGTCTGATGCGCCGGGTAATGCCAGGGACTGGGACTTCCTGTGTAAAAAGTATAGGCGGTATTCTTTGTTGTGCTTGTTTCCGCCTCCGCAAAATCAGAACGGGTGGAACGCTGGATCTCATAGTGGTCGCAGTCTGTCCCCGCCCAGGAAATCTGGATCGTCCTGCTGCGGCTGCTGATCAGATTCTTCTCCAGAGAAGCGGTAACCCCTTCCGGGGTTTCCGGTTCTGACACGTCTCCGGAGTCCTGCCGCCAGTTCCAGTCAAAAATGCTCTCCCAGCTCTTCCAGCTGTTAAAAAGGCTTCCCCAGGGATTTCCGGAAGGGGCCGCGGATACCGGCACAGCGGCGATCATAGAAGCAGAAAGAATGCCTGCGGTGATCAGTGACTTGATTCTTTTTTTCATATACTTGTACCTCCTGCAAAAAATTTATGGAAAATGCGAAACGCATGTCCATCAAAGAAAAAGGGTTTATTACGGGAAATTTGGATAAAAAACGTGCAAGTAAGACAGCCGTGCACCTGCAAATAAAAATGCACGCCCAAAAAACATAGATAAAACTTAGATGATGTGGGGGACAAAAGCCCCAACTATAGTGCCTGCGGATTGTTCCGTGCTGCGCACTTCCACAATCCGCCCACTTATGAGCAGGCTCATGTGGGCTCAGACCTTTTGACCCTGGCATCATTAAAATCAGCAATAAATGGGATTCCAAAGAGAAGCCGTTCCGGACTGCCCGGAAAAATAAGAAATCTGACAATATAAGATATGAAATCAGAAAGACAGATGTCTCTTTTGGATGTCTCTATCTTACCCGGATTCCATTTTCCTGTCAATAGCCTGCGAAAATTTCACAATTAGGTTACTGTATGGAGCAGATTATTTACACCGTACCGTCCATCTGAACATCCGGGAATCTCTGTCCTGCAGGATGCCGAAGGCAAAATGAAAAAAACCTGCATCCGGATCGGATCCTTACCGGTCCAAAACAGCAGCCGCACGGAAATTCTTCAGCCCCCGCAGCCGCAATAATCCAAAAACAAAAAATAGAAACAGTTGAAAACCATTTCTGTTTGTGGTAAACTTTGAAAAAACAAAAGAGGACTGTTTCTCTTTTTTTTTGCGCGCAGGCA
>ERZ1643246.2833-NODE-2833-length-15754-cov-8.880247_pt1 | contig 15754 bp, 12 predicted proteins | sample MGYA00579265_ERZ1643246 | MGnify/ENA primary metagenome ERZ1643246 (study PRJEB29033, sample SAMEA4952261) | chicken gut metagenome | biome: Broiler Chicken; feature: Gastrointestinal Tract; material: Caecum | place: Ireland | collected 2018 | study: Broiler... | reverse complement strand
CTACACTCTTGTCGTAACTGCCGGCCCATAAGTCAAATTCCTGTTGGTTCATAATATGTTGGTTCATGTGATTCTCCTTTTGCGCGATTATTCTTGTTCCAGCTGCTCCTTAGCGGCCTGCACGGCCAGGCGGACGTACTCCCCCAGGGGCAGCTCGGCCACGCCCACCACGGTGACGGAGCACCGGTTCACGGGGATGAGCACCTTTTGGGCCCGGCTTTCGCTGACCGCCGCGGCCATGGCCGGGGTGATTTCCCCCCACAGGGCGTTGGCGGTGAGGATGCCCATGGGTCCGCAGATGACGTCGGCGTCCCGGGCGTTGACCACCACGGGGTTCTCCCCGGTGGCGGCGGCGTCGGCCCCGGCCTTCAGCATGGCGGCGGTGGCGGCGGAGTTGGCCCCCACGGCGATGATCTGAACCCCAAGCCCCGCGGCCTTGCACTGGCTCACCAGGGCAGCGCCCATGCGCCCGCCCTGGCCGTCGATGACTAAGAGCTTTTTCTGTTTCATGGCTGGTCCTTTCTCGCTTTATGCGTTGACTTCCCGCCCCTGGCGCGGTATACTCAAAGGAGAGGAAAGTATAGATTTGTTCAAATATTCTGTGCGTTTTGTATCGGGGGAGGTGCGCCATGGCGCGGCAGGATGGGTACAACTATTTCAATGGAGCACCGCCGGTGAAACCACACAGACCCCGGCGGCGCTGGGTAAAGTGGGTGGCGGGCTCCCTTGTGGCGGTGGCCCTCGTGGTGTGGGCCGCTGTAGCCTGGTATAACACCTTTATCCCTGGCCAGCGGCTGGCAAATCCCATCCGCCAGGAGGCGTGGCACCACGTCCTTTTCGTCTTTGCCGATGACGCAACCGACGAGCGCTTGATTAGCCGCAGCCTGACCCAGGAGGAAACCGAGGGCTTTCTCCAAGCCCTAGAGGGGGCCTCCTTCCAGCGAGTGGAGCAGGTTGGTTATTCCCCCTGGGAGCCGTATTACTATCTGGGCTTTACCAAAGAGAACGGCAGCCAAGGCTGCATTGTGCGGGTGTATCCCGGCGGGCAGGTCAGTTTCTTCTACAGAGGGGAGGGCGGCAGCCGCTCCTATGAAATGACAGAGCCAAGCGGCGCTTTGGAGGAGTATCTCCAAGGCTTGCCGCCCGAAAAGTAAGTTACTCCCGGTAATCCGTCTCCACGGTGCGGGTGATGGTCAGCTGGCCGTCCAGGAAATCCTGGGCGGTTTTTCCGTTTACCGTCAGCTCTTCTCCCTGGCAGCGGAAGGACAGCCGGTCCAGGCCCTGGGTGTAGGCGGCGAAGGTGGCGGCCATGGCCTGGAGCGTCCGCTCCCCCTCCTCCCCGGACAGGGAGGCCGCCTCCTGGGAAAATTCCAGAGTCAGGGAAAGGGTGTCCCCCAGGGTGTATGTAACGGTGCTGCCATCGCTGGATTCCGTGCCGCCGCTGTCCAGATTGGCGGAGAGCAGGGTGGTGCCCGCCGGGGCGCCGCCTACGTACACCATCTGCCGCAGGATGTCCTCGGGGCTGTAAGGGGTGTTGTGGACAATGTACTCCGCGAAGCCCCCCTCCTCGGGCACGTAGACGGACACGTCCCCCACTTCCAGGGGGAGGTCATCGCTGGAGCTCTCCTGGGCTGTGCCCTGCACCGGCACGGAGCTGGGGCCAAACCAGCCGTGCTCCACCCCCAAAAAGGCCACCACGCAGATGGCCACCACCCCCAGGGCCAGGAAGGGCATGGCCACGTCCATAGCCCGGCGGGCCCGGCGGTAGCGCTGGCGGGCGGCAAAGCCCGCCTGCCCCCGCTGGGAGAGGAATTCCTCCCAGGCGGCGTCCAGGGCGTCCTCCCCGGGGGAGAGCGTCTCCAAGTTGGCCCGGGCCTGGCCCGCGGTGATTTTCGCCTGCTTTAAGGCGGCGCCGTACAGCCGCTGGCACCGGGCGGGGGAGGTGCCCAGCAGCTGGGCGGCGGCCTCCCAGGAGAGGCCCAGGCGCTCCCGGCAGAACAGCGCCGTGCGGGCGGGCAGCCGCAGCTTGAGGATTTCCCGCAGGGGGTCCGTCAGGGAGAAGGGCAGCACCGCCCGGGGCGCCTCCTGGCCGGAGGTATCCTTTTTCCGCTTGGGGCGCTTGGGCCGCCGCAGGGAGGCGTCCACGCAGTTGAGGTGCCCCACCCGCAGGAAGCCCTCCTTGCCGGAGGCGGCCAGCTCCCACAGCTTGGGGCTGGCGGCCATGTCGCACAGGGAGGCGGCCATCAAATCCAGGGCCTGGGCGGGGCGGCCCGCCTGTAAGTAGCACAGGGCGAACAAATCTGCCCCGTATTGGCGGTACAGCTCATGGAGTTGGTCTAAGTCTGGTGTGAAGGAAGCCAAGGGGTTCACTCCTTTGTATGGGTTGTATCAGTTTTGGCAGAGCGCTGGCGGCGGTTGCGCGCCCGGCGCTTTTTTCGTTTTTTGCGCAGGTTTTTCACGTCCATCCGGATGGAGCTGGTCTCCAGCCACATGCTCACCTCGGCCCCCAAAAACATGATGTACATGCAGGAGAACAGCCAGAACATCAAAATCACCAAGGTGGCCAGGCTGCCGTAGATGGAGAAGTCAGAAAAGCGCTCCACAAAGATGGAGAAGAAAAAGGAGAACAGCACCCAGCCCGCCGCGCTGAAAGCGGCTCCGGCCAGGTTGTGGGAGAGCCTCACCCGGCGGCGGGGCACCCCGGTGTACAGCAGCGTGAAAAAGCCAAAGAGCATCACAAAGCCCGCCAGGGATTTAAACTTCATCAAGATGGGGGCCAAAAAGGCGGAGGAGCGCTCCAGCAGGAAGCGGTAGATGGAGGTGCCAAACACCAGCAGCGCCGCCGCCACAATCAACACGAAAGCAAAGAGGATGACATACACCACGGCAATCACCCGCAGGCGCACAAAACCCCGGGTCTCGGGCACCTCGTAGATTTGGTCTAAGCCCTTGATGACGGCCAGCATGCCCATGGAGGAGGACCACACCGCGGCGATCACCGCCACAGGCAGCACCCCGCCGGAGTGCAGAGGGCTGGGCAGCAGGCTTTCCAGGTAGTCGGCCACGCTGTCGGGGAAGATGCCCAGCGCCGCCTCAATCAGGGTGACGCCGTCGGCGAAGTGTATCTGCTGCAGCAGGGTGAGCAAAAAGGCCACAAAGGGCAAAAAGGAAATCAGCAGGAAAAAGGCGCCGTGGGCCGCGGTGGAATCCAGCCTATCCCGGTCCACCCGCTCCAAGAACCAGCGCAGGTGCTTTTTGAAAAGCTTCACGGGCCCGCCTCCTTCCAGGGCCGCGCCGCCTGCCAGCGGCTACCCCTTTTTAAAAAATCTCCCGCCCGCGCCGTGGGCTTCCCTTTATTTTACCACAGGATGGGGCGGTTTACCAGCGAAACCGCTGGCAAGTCTTTGGAAAAGCCTGCTGCTCGCAAACTATCCCGTCGAAAATTGCAAAAACAGGTGCTGTAGACAAGTGTCCGCGGCACACAGAATTGTGAAAACCGCTCAAGCGTTTTGGGGCGGAGGGGCGGAAAATCCCGGAGAAAGCGGTTACAAAGCTGAGACAATTTCGGAAGAAAGCTGTAACTTTTGCGAAAAAATGTTTAATTGACACAAAAATCACAAAAATACATTTTTGCATTTTTCGTTTTAGGCACTTGCAAATCGCTTTAATATGGTGCATCATTACAGCAATGTGAGTCGATGGTGACCCGGTTGGATGCAGCCAGCGGCTCACAAATTTTTATACTCTGAAAATCAGAGGGGGAATTTTGAATGAAGCTCAGAAAAATCCTGGCCATGGTTATGGCGCTTGCCCTGCTGTGCGCCACCTTCGCCGCCTGCGGTGACACCTCCGGCACCAGCTCCAGCGCCGGCACCAGCAGCACTGCCAGCGATTCCGGCGACTCCAGCGCGGCCGAAGAGGGCGAAACCGCTACCGGCGGTTCCGGCGGCACCCTGAACATGCGCAACACCATGGAGCCCACCAGCTTGAATACCTTGCTGGCCACCTATGCCTATGACTTTACTCCCATCAACGCCATGATCGAGTGCCTGTACCGGGACGACGAGAACGACGTGCCCCAGCCCGCCGGCGCGGAGACTGTAGACATCTCCGACGACAAGCTGGTGTACACCTTCCACCTGCGGGAGGACGCCACCTGGTCCAACGGCGACCCCGTGGTTGCCACCGACTATGAGTTCGCCTGGCAGCAGGCCCTGAACCCGGAAGTGGCCTCTGACTACGCCTACATGCTGTACTTCATCCACAACGCCGAGCCCTACTTCAACGGCGAAGTGGAGTGGAGCGAGGTGGGCGTGAAGGTGATTGACGACTACACCTTGGAAGTCACCTTGGATAACCCCCTGCCCTATGCCACCGACCTGTTCGCGTTCCCCACCTTGGCCCCCATCAACCAGAAGTTCTACGAGGAAGTGGGCGCCGATAAGTACGCCACCGATGCCGAGTACTTCTGCTGCAACGGCATGTACGAGCTCACCGAGTGGAGCCACAACAGCCAGATTGTCTTCCAGAAGCGCGAGGACTATTGGAACGCCGACGCTGTGGGCCCCGATGAAATCGTCTACAAGATTATCACCGATAGCCAGGCCGGCCTGAACTCCTACCTGTCCCGCGAGATCGACTACACCGACCTGGACAGCGGCGAGGTCGTGCAGCAGGCAGAGGCTGCCGGCTTTGAAGTTGGCGTAAAGCCCGCCCGCTCCTCTTACTACCTGATTGTCAACACCGAGGACGAGTTCATGTCCAACCAGAACCTGCGCCTGGCCTTGGCCTACTCCATTGACAAGCAGGCGTTGGTTGACACCGTGTACCAGAACGACAACCAGCCCATGACCAGCTTTACCCCGCCCGCCATTATGGGCGCCAACGACAGCTCCTTCCAGGAGGCCCTGGTGGCCGAGCGCGGCGAGATGTACCCCGGCAGCGGCGATTTGGAAAAGGCACAAGAGTATCTGCAGGCCGCTTTGGAGGAACTGGGCTGCACCGTGGATGAGCTGAACCTCTCCATCGACTGCGCCGACGACTCCCTGCGCCGCAACTGCGCCACCTTCCTGCAGGAGCAGTGGAGACAGAACCTGGGCATTGAGAACATCACCGTAAACTCCATGCAGACCAAGCAGGTTGCCGCCAACCGCCAGTCCGGCGACTACTGCATGTCCCTGGGCGGCTGGTCTCCCGACTACAACGACGCCATCAACTTCCTGGACCTGTGGGTTACCGACGGCGGCAACAACGACAGCTTCTGGAGCAACGAGGAGTATGACAACCTGATTGCCCAGGCCACCGCCGAGGCCGACGAGGAAGTGCGCCAGCAGTACCTGTTCGACGCCGAGGAGATCCTGGCCGCGGAGATGCCCGTTATCCCGCTGTACTGGCAGTGCCAGAACTACTCCTACAACAAGGATAAGATTGTGGACGGCGCCATCATCACCGCCAACCAGACTACCTTCTACTACGCCACTTTGGCCGAGTAAGGCCCGTTCATTCCGCAAGAAACAATATTCTTTTTGTAAAGTCTTTACCGCATACGCAGGCGAGGGCGCTCCGGTGTCCTCGCTTCGCGGTGTTTCAAGGGTCCCTTGCCCGGCCGTCCGGGAGGGAATGGGGGGAATGCTCCTTTCCCAGCGCGCGCCGCGCGCCCTGCGTTTAAAGAGAGTGAATGGAAAAAACATTGAAACATGGAAAGGAGGAACCTGCGGCATGGCCAAATATGTGATAAAGCGGGTGGCCTATGGCGTTGTTACGCTGTTTGTGCTGGTATCGCTTACGTTTTTCATGCAGCAGCTTCTGCCGGGCGACCCCTTTGTGGGTGAGAAAAACCTGCCCGAGGCCACCATGGAGGCCCTGTACGCCAAATATGGCCTGGACAAACCTGTGTGGATGCAGTATTTCATTTACCTGGGCAACGTGCTCCACGGCGACCTGGGCATCTCCCTGCAGAACGACCGTCCCGTAACCACGGTGATCGGGGAGAGCTTTGTAGTCTCCTTTGACGTGGGCATCCGCGCCATCCTTTTCGCCTTTATTTTGGGCGTGGTGCTGGGCACCTTGGCCGCCATCAAGCGCGGCACCGCCGTGGACACCATCTGCATGCTGGTGGCTTTGGTGGGCGTTTCCGTGCCCAGCTTCATCGTCGCCTCGCTGCTGCAGTACTATCTGGGCATGCGCATCACCATGGCCCTGGGAACGCCTGTTTTCGCCACCACGGGCTGGGACGGCTTGAACTCCAAAATCCTGCCGGTGTTCGCGCTGGGCTTCAGCTCGCTGGCGCAGATTTCCCGCTTGACCCGCACCTCCATGCTGGACGTGCTGGGCCAGGATTACATCAAGACCGCCAAGGCCAAGGGCCTCTCCCAGCCGGCCATCATCTGGAAGCACGCGTTGCGCAACTCCGTGACGCCGGTGGTCACCGTGTTGGGTCCCATCGCCGCGGGCGTGCTGACAGGCGGCTTTGTGGTGGAGAACATCTTCTCCATCCCCGGCATGGGCCGCTACTTTGTGCAGAGCATCCAGAACCTGGACTACACCATGATTTCGGGCACCACCATTTTCTACGGCGCGTTTTTGATTTTGGCCAACCTGGTGGTGGACTTGGTGTACGGCGTCATCGACCCGAGAGTAAAGCTGCAGGAGGGATGAAGCGATGGAAAAAATTGATAAGAGCAGGTTTGCCTGGGTGGGCTCCGACCCGGAAAAACGGGAGGGCATGGCCCGCCCCAGCGTGACCTATTGGAAGGACGCCATTGGCCGGCTGAAGAAAAACCGCGTGGCCATGGTATGTTTGTGCATCATCATTCTGCTGATTCTCTCTTGCGTGATCATCCCCTGGGTCACGCCGTTCGACAGCCGGGAACAGCACCTTTCCTGCAGCAACAAGGGCTTCTTCTTCTCCTGCGTGGACGAGCGCTACGAGGGGCAGAACCTGGTGCACGTCTTCGGCACCGACCGTCTGGGCCGCGACCTGCTGGTGCGCACCTTTGAGGGCGGCCGTGTCTCCCTGATGATCGCCTTCGCCGCCGTGGCCGTCAACCTGGTGGTGGGCATGATTTACGGCGGCATCTCCGGCTACTTTGGGGGCCTGGCCGATAACATTATGATGCGTATTGTGGAAGTTATCAACGGCATCCCCTACATGATCATCGTGGTGCTGCTGATGATGGTGCTGCCACAGGGCATCTTCACCATGGTTATCGCCTACGCCACCACCGGCTGGACCGGCATGGCCCGCCTGGTGCGCGGCCAGTGCCTCTCCCTGAAAAACCAGGAGTTCGTGGTGGCCTCCGAGGCCATGGGCGCCAAGGCCGGGCGCATCATCGGCAAGCACCTGCTGCCCAACGCCCTGTCTGTCATCATCATCAACGTGACCTTGGCCGTGCCCAGCGCCATCTTTACCGAGGCGTTCCTCTCTTACATCGGCCTGGGCGTGCCTGTGCCCCAGCCCTCTTGGGGCATGCTGGCCCAGGAAGGCGCCAGCGTTTTCCAGCTGTATCCCCATCAGCTGTGGATTCCCGCCATTGCTATCAGCTTGACGATGCTCTCGTTCAACCTGCTGGGCGACGGCCTGCGGGATGCCTTTGACCCGCGTTTGAGGAGGTAAGCACCGTGGCAAAGAATATGAAAAACAAGGTCTTAGACGTAAACGACCTTCACGTTTCCTTCGACACCTACGCCGGCGAAGTGCAGGCCGTGCGGGGCGTCACCTTCCAGCTCCACGAGGGCGAAGTGCTGGCCATTGTGGGCGAGTCCGGCTGCGGCAAAAGCGTTACCGCCCAGACCATTATGAAGCTGAACCCCATGCCCCCCGCCCGCATCCCCCAGGGCGAGGTGCACCTGGGCGAGCACGATATTGTAAAGGCCTCTGAAAAAGAGATGCAGCAGCTGCGCGGCAAGGAGGTCTCCATGATTTTCCAGGACCCCATGACCTGCCTAAACCCCACCAAGCAGGTGGGCAAGCAGATTGTGGAGGCCATCCGCCACCACCAGCACCTCTCCGCCAAGGAGGCTAAAGAGCAGGCCATTAAATACCTGAAGCTGGTGAACATCCCCAACGCCGAGGAGCGCGCCAAGCAGTATCCCCACGAGTTTTCCGGCGGCATGCGCCAGCGCGCCATGATTGCCATGGCCCTCTCCTGCAACCCCAAGGTGCTCATTGCCGACGAGCCCACCACGGCCTTGGACGTGACCATCCAGGCCCAGATTATGGACCTGCTGGCGGAGATTAAAGAGGAGACCAACACGGCCATCATCCTGATTACCCACGATTTGGGCGTGGTGGCCGGCATGGCGGACCGGGTGGCGGTGATGTATGCCGGCAAGATTGTGGAGACCGGCGCGGTGGAGGACATCTTCTACCGCAACGCCCATCCCTACACCCAGGCGCTGCTGAAGAGCCTGCCCACGGTGGATTCCGACAGGACCGAGCGGCTGGTGTCCATCGCCGGCACGCCCCCCGATTTGCTGAACCCCCCCAAGGGCTGCGCCTTTGCCGCCCGCTGCAAGCACTGCATGAAAATCTGCCAGGAGGAGCAGCCCCCCGAGTTTACCGTGGGCGAGGGCCATGTGGCCTCCTGCTGGCTGCTCCATCCCGACTGTCCCAGCGCGGAAGAAAGGGGAGAGAAAATTGTCGACTAAATCCAGCGAGGTGCTCCTCTCCCTAGAGGACATCTGCAAATACTTTAAGGTTTCCGGCGGCACCCTGAAAGCCGTGGACCACGTCACCTTTGACATCCACAAGGGCGAGACCGTGGGCCTGGTGGGCGAGTCCGGCTGCGGCAAGTCCACCTTGGGCCGTGTGGCCATGGGCATCTACCCGCCCACCTTTGGCAAGCTCTCTTACAAGGGCAAAGAGGTGAACTTGAAGCACTCCAAAGACCGCTTTGCCTACGCCAAAAAGGCCCAGATTATCTTCCAGGACCCCTACGCCTCTTTGGACCCCCGCATGACGGTCTCCTCCATCATCGAGGAGGGCATGGTCATCCACAAGATGTACGACGAGAAGCGCCGCAAGGAGCGCGTCTACGAGCTGCTGGAGATGGTGGGCCTCAACCGGGAGCACGCCAACCGCTTCCCCCACGAGTTCTCCGGCGGCCAGCGCCAGCGCATCGGCATTGCCCGGGCCCTGGCCATCGAGCCGGAATTCATCGTCTGCGACGAGCCCATCTCCGCCCTGGACGTGTCCATCCAGTCCCAGGTTATCAACCTGCTTCACGATTTGCAGGAGAAGCTGGGCCTGACCTACCTGTTCATCGCCCACGATTTGAACATCGTCAAGTACATCTCCGACCGCATCGCCGTGATGTACCTGGGCAACGTGGTGGAGCTGGCCAGCTCCGACGAGCTGTACAAGAACACCCTGCATCCCTACTCCCAGGCGCTGCTCTCCGCCGTGCCCATCCCGGACCCCAGCGCCGAGGCCCAAAAGCACCGGATTATCATCTCCGGCGACGTGCCCAGCCCCATCAACACACCCAAGGGCTGCAACTTTGCCGGCCGCTGCCCCAAGGCCTGCGACCAGTGCAAAGAGAGCAAGCCGCCCCTCCAGGAGATTACCCCCGGCCACTACGTGGCCTGCCACCTGGTGCAGCCCCAGAAAAAATAATCGATCCCAAGAAAAGGCCGTCCCAAAAGGGGCGGCTTTTTCCGTTGGGTTACAGCAGAATTCCCAGGGCGCCCACCACCAGCATAAAGAGGCTTAGACCGGCCAGCGCGCCGTAGGTGACGTCTTTCTCCCCTTCCCGGACCACCTCCCGGACGGTGTGGGCTAGGAAGAACACAAAAGTAAACGGGGTCAGCCAGATCAGCCAGCTGCAAAGTGTGACGAAGAGTTCGGTAAGGTTCAGCATTGTCGGAAGGCCTCCTGCAAGTTAGTTTAAGCTAATTTCATAATAGCACACACTCCCCCGCTTTGCAAGGAAATGTGTGGTTTTTAAAAGAGAAAAAGCGAATTTTCCCTCTTTTCAAACGGGGAAAGACCGGGTACAATGGAGACAGAACACACCGGCAGGCTGCCGGAAGGAAAAGGGAGGACACCATCATGAACCCATTGACGCCTAAATTTCCCCACATGCTCCACGGCGGGGACTATAATCCCGACCAGTGGCTGGACCGCCCCGACATCTTAGAGGCCGACATCCGCCTGATGAAGGAGGCCCATATCAACTGCGTATCCGTGGCCATTTTCGCCTGGGCCAAGCTGGAGCCCGAAGAGGGCCGCTATGAGTTCGACTGGCTGGAAAAGGTCATTGACAACCTGTACGAAAACGGCATCTACACCGTGCTGGCCACGCCTTCCGGCTCCAAGCCCCTGTGGATGAGCGAGAAGTACCCGGAAATCCGCCGGGTCAGCGCCAGCCTCCACCGGGACCAGAGCGGCGGCCGGCACAACCACTGCTACACCTCCCCCGTCTACCGGGAGAAGGTGCGCCTGATGAACACCGCCCTGGCCCAGCGCTTCTCCAAGCACCCCGGGGTCATTTTGTGGCACCTGTCTAACGAGTACGGCGGCGAGTGCTGCTGCCCCCTGTGCCAGGCGGCTTTCCGGGAGTGGCTGAAAGAGAAGTACGGCACCCTGGAAGCTTTGAACCACGCCTGGTGGAACGACTTCTGGGCCCACACCGTCACCGACTGGGAGCAGATTCACGCCCCCGGCCCCGAGGGGGAGGACGGCGCCTTTATCCAGCACCTGGATTGGAAGCGCTTTGTCACCCACCAGGTGGTGGACTTTGTCAAGGCGGAGCGGGACGCCGTAAAGGCGGTGGACCCCTCCATCCCCTGCACCACCAACTTTATGTACTACCACAACGACTACAACTACTTTAAGTTTAAGGACGAGCTGGACGTCATCTGCTGGGACGCCTATCCCCAGTGGCGGGGCGGCAACAACGCCAAGCTGGCCTCTATCTACGGCCTGTGGCACGACGCCATGCGCTCCATCAAGCGCCAGCCCTTCCTGCTGATGGAATCCACCCCCAGCACCGCCAACTGGTGGCCTGTCTCCAAGCTGAAAAAGCCCGGCCAGCACCGGATGAGCAGCATGCAGGCCGTGGCCCACGGCTCCAACTCCGTGCAGTACTTCCAGTTCCGCAAGAGCCGCGGCGCCTTTGAGAAGTTCCACGGCGCGGTGGTGGACCACCAGGGCGGCACCGAGCCCCGGGAGTTCCAGGACGTAAAGGCCATGGGCCAGCTGCTGGAGCGCATTGACGCCGTCACCCAAAGCGACGTCCACGCCCAGGTGGCCTTGGTCTTTGACTGGGAGAACCGCTGGGCCATCGACGACGCCCAGGGCCCCCGGAACAAGGGCATGCACTATGTGGAGCAGGTCCAGGCCCACTACCGGGCTCTGTGGCGCATGGGCATCTCCGTGGACATTGTGGACGAGGAGTGCGACATCAGCGGCTACAAGCTGGTGATTGCCCCCATGCTCTACCTGCTGCGGGAGGGCTTTGAAGAGAAGCTGAAGGCCTTTGTGGACCAGGGCGGCACCTTGATTGGCACCTACCACACGGGCATTGTCAACGACTGCGACTTGACCTACCTGGGCGGCTGGCCCGGCGCGGGCCTGATGGACGTGTTCGGCGTGTGGAACGAGAACATCGACGCCCTGTGGGACGAGGAGCGCAACACCCTGCAGGTGGGGGAGGCAAGCTACGAGACAAAGGACCTGTGCGCCTTGATCCATCCCCAGGGGGCCCAGGTGCTGGGCACCTACGGCCAGGACTTTTACAAGGGCGAGGCCGCCCTCACCGTGAACCAGTACGGGAAGGGCCAGGCCTATTACATCGCCTCCTTTGCCGAGGACAGCTTCTATCTGGACTTCTACCAGAAGCTGGCCGGGGAGTTGGCTTTGCCCCGCGCCCTGCCCCAGCTGCCCCCCGAGGGCGTGGAGGCCTGCCTGCGGGAAAGCGACGACACCCAGTACCTGTTCCTGCAGAATTTCACCGGGGAGAAGCAGGCCATCTCCCTGCCGGAGGGCTATGTGGACCTGGAGGGCAACCCCGCCGCGGAGGCCTCTCTGGACCTGTACGACAGCCAAGTGTTCCTGCGGAACAAGGCGTAAACCCGGGGAAAATACCAGGGGGGAATCACAAAACTGACGGAAAAAACAGGCGGAAAATTGGTGGGTACGGCAAAATTGAAAAAAGCCCCCGTTTTTTGTAGAAAACTGCCAGGAACTATGTTAAGATTTTATGAAGAGAAGGGCGGGGGGGAAGCCCTGGCCCAAAGCACCTGTGTTTTCCATACAAATACCGGAAAAGAAAGGAAAGGCCTGCATATGGAACAATCGGCTCAGTTTTTTTTCAGTCCCGAAAACCGTGTGGCGCCCCTTGGCATCGTCGCCATGGAGGGCGCCCAGGAGCTGGCGGACAAAATCGAGGCGCACCTGGTACGGTGGGCAAACCAGGCGGGGATGAACATCGACACCTTCCGCATTGGCTGCAGCTGCCCCCGGTTCTCCTCCGGCGATGGCAAGGGCATTCTGGAGAGCTCCGTGCGGGGCTATGACCTGTACTTTGTGGTGGATGTGGGCAACTACAGCTGCACCTACAAGTACTTTGGCCAAGAGAACCACATGTCCCCCGACGACCATTACCAGGACCTGAAGCGGCTTATCCAGGCCGCCATGGGCAAGGCCCACCGCATCACCGTGGTGATGCCCCTGCTCTACGGCGGACGGCAGCACCGCCGCAGCTACCGGGAATCTTTGGACTGCGCCTTCGCGCTGCAGGAGCTGCAATCCATGGGCGTGGACAACGTGGTCACCTTTGACGCCCACGACCCCCGTGTGCAGAACGCTGTGCCCCTGATGAGCTTTGACAACCTGATGCCCTACTATCAGGTGCTGAAAACCATGTTCCGGGCTTTTCCGGACATCTCCACCCAGCGGGAGGACTTTATGATTGTCTCCCCCGACGAGGGCGCCTTGAACCGGAATATGTACTACGCCTCCGCCCTGGGGGTGGAGCTGGGCATGTTCTACAAGCGCCGGGACTACTCCCGGGTGGTGGACGGCCGCAACCCCATTGTGGCCCACGAGTACCTGGGCAGCGACGTGGCCGGCAAGGACGTGTTCGTCTCCGACGACATCATCTCCTCCGGCGAGTCCATGCTGGACATTGCCTACAACCTGAAGGAGCGCAAGGCCAAGCGGATTTTCACCTACGCCACCTACGCCATCTTCACCAACGGCCTGGAGAGCTTTGACAAGGCCTACCGGGAGGGCGTTATCGACGGCGTGTTCGGCTCCAACCTGACCTACCGCACCGAGGAGCTGAAGAACCGCCCCTGGTTCTACGAGGTGGACGTCTCCAAGTACATCTCCTACTTTATCTCCGCCATGAACCACGACATGTCCGTCTCCGCCATGATTGACCCCCACGAGAAAATCAACGCCCTTTTGGAGCGCCGCCAGCGGGAGCGCAGCCTGCAGCAGGGCGCCCAGCTGACCTTTTAAGCGGTGGCCCAGCACATCACCGTAGTGCCCTATAACCCCGCCTGGCCGGAGCTGGCCCTTGTAAGGATGTAAGAGATACAAATACCATACAGAGAAGGGGAGCGTGGGAGCGCTCCCCTTTTCCGGTTCTTTTTCACAAAGCTGTTTACAAATCCGGGAAAAGCGCATATAATAAGGGCAAATGCTGCGATGGGAAGAAGTACCCGCCCGCCTGGGCGCCAGAGAGAAGGGGCCGCCGGCTGAAAACCCCTTCCGCCTGGAGGCGGGGAAATGCGTCCCGGAGCAGGCGGGGGGAAATCCCCGCCCGGCGGGAGCCGTTATCGTCCCCAAGAGCGGGAGGGCCCAGCCCTTCCGAAAGCGAAGTGGAACCGCGAGTTGCATCGCCTTCGCAGACGTGTGTGCGTCTGCGGGGGCGTTTTTATTTTACAGTGAGAAAGGGGATGCTGCCATGTTCCGCACCTTAAAGGAGGACCTGGACGCGGTGATGGAGCGGGACCCCGCCGCCCGTTCCCGGCTGGAGGTGTTTTTCCTCTACTCTGGGTTTAAGGCGGTGCGCTCCCACCGGAAGGCGAACTGGTGCTACCGGCACAACCTAAAGTTTTTGGCCCGGTGGATTTCCCAGCGCAGCCGGAAGAAAACCGGCATTGAAATCCACCCCGGCGCCCAGATCGGCCGGGGGCTGTTCATCGACCACGGCATGGGGGTGGTCATTGGCGAGACCACCCAAATCGGCGACAACTGCACCTTGTACCAGGGGGTCACCTTGGGGGGCACCGGCAAGGATACAGGCAAGCGCCACCCCACCTTGGGGGACAACGTGCTCATCGGCGCGGGGGCCAAGGTGCTGGGGCCCTTCACCGTGGGGGACAACGCCCGGGTGGCCGCCGGCGCCGTGGTGCTGGACGCCGTCCCGGAAGGGGCCACCGCCGTGGGCGTGCCTGCCCGGGTGGTGCGCATCAACGGGGAGAAGGTGCCCGCAAAGCCGCCCCGCCATCCCTGCGACGACATGGACCAAATCCACGTGGCGGACCCTGTCTCCATGGAGCTGTGCCGCCTGCGGGGCGAGATGGAGCGCTTGGAAAAGCGCCTGCAAGAAGTGGAAAAAGCGGGGCCTACGGAGGCCTCTTTGTGAAAAGGCCGGGGTTTTCCCGGGAAAGGATGAGATAAGATGGAACTGTACAACACGCTTACCCAGAAAAAAGAGGAATTTGTCCCCCACGCCCCCGGCCAGGTGAAGATGTACACCTGCGGCCCCACGGTGTACCACTACGCCCACATCGGCAACCTGCGCTCCTACATCATGGAGGACGTGCTGGAGAAGTACCTGCGCTACGCGGGCTACCAGGTGGACAGGGTGATGAACATCACCGACGTGGGGCACCTGTCCAGCGACGCGGACACCGGCGAGGACAAGATGCTGGCCGGCGCCAAGCGGGAGCACAAGACCGTGCTGGAGATCGCCAAGTTCTACACCGACGCCTTTTTTGCCGACTGCCAGAAGCTGCACATCCGCAAGCCGGACACGGTGGTGCCCGCCACCAGCCGCATTCCGGACTTTATCCACATGGTGGAGACTTTGCTGGAGAAGGGCTACGCCTACGAGGCCGGCGGCAACGTGTACTTCGATACCTCCAAGCTGGAGAACTACTACGTCTTCGGCAACCAAAGCGGCGAGGACCTGGCCGTGGGCGTCCGGGACAGCGTGGAGGAGGATGCGAACAAGCGGAACAAGACCGACTTTGTGCTGTGGTTCACCAAGTCCAAGTTCGAGGACCAGGAGCTGAAATGGGACTCTCCCTGGGGCCTGGGCTATCCCGGCTGGCACATTGAGTGCAGCGCCATCTCCGTGCGGGAGCTGGGGGAGTACCTGGACATCCACTGCGGCGGCATTGACAACGCCTTCCCCCACCACACCAACGAAATCGCCCAGAGTGAAGCCTACCTGGGCCACCCCTGGTGCAAATACTGGTTCCATGTGCTGCACCTCAACGACGCCCGGGGCAAGATGAGCAAGTCCAAGGGGGGCTTCCTCACCGTGTCCCTGCTGGAGGAGAAGGGCTATGACCCCCTGGTGTACCGGCTGTTCTGCCTGCAGTCCCACTACCGCAAGCCCCTGACCTTCTCCTTTGATAGCCTGGACAACGCTGCCCAGGCCTACCAGAAGCTGGCCCAGCGCATTGCCGCCCTGTCCAAAGAAGGCCAGCCGGACAGGGACGCCGCACGGCCCTATCAGGAGCAGTTCCAGGCCGCTTTGGGCAACGACTTGAACACCTCCCTGGGGCTGAC
>ERZ1643246.2832-NODE-2832-length-15754-cov-14.924263_pt1 | contig 15754 bp, 12 predicted proteins | sample MGYA00579265_ERZ1643246 | MGnify/ENA primary metagenome ERZ1643246 (study PRJEB29033, sample SAMEA4952261) | chicken gut metagenome | biome: Broiler Chicken; feature: Gastrointestinal Tract; material: Caecum | place: Ireland | collected 2018 | study: Broiler... | reverse complement strand
AAGAGAGGGAAAAGCCGTGAAAATCTATCAGGAAAACGACTTTTATATGATACGGGACTCTATTTCGGAAACCCAGCAGGAAACCTTCCAACACGGGGACAGCCGTTTTCCCTGCGCCAGTTACCTGGACCAATATTGCAGCGGCCGGGAAGCCTATCCCTGGCATTGGCACGATGACTGGGAAATTGCCTATGTGGAGCAGGGGGCTGTGCGTGTTTGTGTCAATGACCAGCAGGTCTTGTTGCAAGAGGGGGATGGGATTTTCATCAACCGGCGGGTGCTGCACACCTTTTCCATGGCAGGGAAAACGGAAGTGCGGATGCCCAACATCCTGTTTGACCCGGTTTTGCTGTACGGTTCCCGGGAAAGCGTTTACTGGGAGAAATATGTGAAGCCCTTGGCCCTGTCCAAGGGGTTTACCCATGAGGTTTTCCGGCGGCAGGCGCCGTGGCAGGCGGAAATCCTGGGGCAGGCGGAGCGGGCCTTTTCCCTGCTGACAGCGGAGGACTACGGTTATGAGCTCCGGGTCCGGGCTGCCCTCTCGGAGATTTTTTTGCTTCTGACTCAGCATATACCGGATTTGGGGAACACCGAAGCCAAAAGCCAAACGGAAATGGACCGCATCCGCCAGATGCTGTCGTTTATCCAGCTCCATTATACAGAACCGGTTTCCGTGCAGCAGATTGCAGACAGCGCCTTCATCAGCCGCCGGGAGTGTATGCGCTCCTTCCAACGGGTTTTGGGTACCTCCCCCATCCAGTACGTCATTGATTTGCGGCTTCGGAAGGCCAAGCAGCTTTTGCTGGAAACGGATTTCCCGGTCATGGAGATTGGGGCCCGCTGCGGCTTTCCAGATCAGAGCTATTTCACCCGGGTTTTCCGGGAAAAGACTGGGGTTTCCCCAGGGAAATTCCGGAAATCCAGGTGACTACCGTCCGGTACACTTTTCAAATCCCCATTCCCGGAAAGTCAGGGAGGCGTCAATTTCTTCCAGATAAAGGCCCTCCGCCTGTGTAAAGCCGTTTTTGCAGTAGAGCCGGATGGCGGGTTCGTTGTAGTCCACCACAAAGAGCCGCACCGAGCCGGCCCCCAGGGAGCCGGCCAGCTCCACGGCTTTTTGCAGAGCCAAAGAGCCCAGACCCCTGCGCAGATGATGGATATTCACCCCCAGCCGGTCCAGATAGAGGGCCTGGCCGCCATGCTTCCACGATATAGCATTACTCCCCGGATGGGCGCTGCACAAAGCAAAGGCTGCGAGAATCTCCCCGGCACCCTCTAAAATATACAGGCGGCTGTCGGCAATGTCCTCTGTCAGGGCGCAGACGGGGTACACATCATCCCAGATTTGCAGGCCGTTTTCCTCCATGTGGTCGACGATTTTTCCATAAACCTCCCGGAGCTGGGGCAGGTCTTCTGGTGCTGCCAGTCTCAGATGCATCGAAACGCGCCTCCTTTGATGAAAAGCTGCCGCTTGCGGATAACAGCGGCTTGTTTGCTTATGATACGGGATTTTCCAAAGTAAGTCAAATAAAAATCAAAAGGGGCTTGACGGGCCAACAGGAATATGCTATTATGAGTTAGCGAAGACTAACCAAGTCCCCAATAAAGCCTTAGCAAGGCTTCTTTTTATGGCTAATAGTTAGACATAACTAACCAGCAGACTGCAAAGGGAGGAATTTACGATGAGCGTGGTGATCGTCGGCGGCAATGAGCGGATGGTTTGCCAGTATGAGGACGTTTGTAAAAGCTACGGCTGCAAGGCCAAAGTGTTCGTCAAGGAGAACGGCACCCTGAAAAAGAAACTGGGCACGCCGGATCTGCTGATCCTGTTTATCAACACCGTTTCCCATAAGATGGTCATCAGCGCTTCTCAGGAGGCCAAGCGCAACCGGGTGCCCATTGCCCGGGTACACACCAGCAGTATTTCCGCTTTGGAAAAGCTCTTGTGCCAGCACTGCGGCTGCCGGAAGGTGTGAGCCTATGATGGAAAAATTGCTCATTGAAAACTGCGCTCCCACCCTGGCCAACCTGAAGACCGCCAGCCTGTTTACCGTACCGGTGGAGAACCCGGCAGAATGGCAGAAGGCTCTGACTCGGTGGCGGGGCATCCTGGGAGGCAAAGGCGTCTCCCTGGAGGTGCTGCGGGATACGGGAAAAACCCGCCTTTTGTATGTTTATCGGGAAAGCCGTCTGGCTCGGGACCTTTCCCACGGGCTGGCCCGCTGTATCCTCTGCGGGTGCGGGTATGCCGGTTTTGGCGTAGAAGAAGCGCTGGACACCCTGAAAAGTCGGATTGCCCGGGAAGGGGATTTCCCCCACGAAATCGGCCTGTTTTTGGGGTATCCCCCGGAGGATGTGGAAGGCTTTATGAAGCATCGCGGCCGCAACTGCAAGTGCGTGGGATGCTGGAAGGTCTACGGGGACGAAGAGGGCGCTGTGCGGCAGTTTGCCCGGTTCAAAAAGTGCCGGGACGTGTATCTGCGGCTGTTCCACGGCGGGCGGAGCCTTTGGCAGCTCACCGTGGCCTCATAACTTTGGAGAACCACAGCGGGAAACCGCATGGGCTTTTAAAATTTATACTTACCATAAAGGAGACGAAGAACCATGAGTAAAGTAGCAGTAGTATATTGGAGCGGCACCGGCAACACCCAGGCCATGGCGGACGCAGTGGCCGCCGGGGCCCAGGAGGCCGGCGCAGAGGTGCAGGTGCTGGAGGCCTCCTCTTTTGGGGCCGACCAGATGGACGCTTATGACGCGGTGGCCTTTGGCTGCCCCTCTATGGGTTCGGAGCAGCTGGAAGAAAGCGAGTTCGAGCCCATGTTCACCGACTGCGAGGCGAAGCTCTCCGGCAAGAAAATCGCCCTTTTTGGCTCCTATGGCTGGGGCGACGGCGAATGGATGCGCAACTGGGAGCAGATCTGCACCGATGACGGCGCGGTTTTGGCCTGCGACAGCGTTATCTGCAACGAGGCCCCGGACGATGATGCCGTGGAAGCCTGCAAGGCCCTGGGCAAAGCCCTGGCATAATTTTCGAGTATAAGGCGGGGGCCTGCTCTTCCCCCGACAGAATATGTTCATTTCCTCAACGCAATGCCCGGTGGAAGCGCCCGCCGGGCATTTGCAGGTTCGGGACTGGTCCTCCCAGAAATCACAAAACGGCTTCCAGGCACTGTCTGCCGGAAGCCGTTTTGCTGTTTATGTAAGAGAGAAGGATACCATTACTTTTTGTGCCGGATCAGGCCAATGGCCTTGGCGATTTCCATAACCACGAAGGGGGCGATAATCAGGCCCAAGCCCGCCAGATAGAGCTGCCAGGGCAGGATGACCAAGCCGAAAGCTACATTGGCCGGGGTGAACAGCACCAGGGCTACCAGCACCAGGGAACACAGGGCCGCCCAGTTGAGCTTGTGGTTGCTGAAGGGGCCGATATGGAACAGGGAATGTTCCGAACGCATATTGAAGGCCTGCACAATCTGGGTCAGGGCCAGCACCATAAAGGCCAGGGTCTGGCCGCCGGCCAGAGAGCCGGTGTAGCTTTCGCCAATGACAAAGGCGCACAGGGAGAGGAAGCCGAAAAGCAGGCCCTGGAGGCACACCTGGATGCCCAAGCCGTGGGCGAAGAGCCCTTCATGCTTGGAGCGGGGCTTTTGCTTCATCACGTCGTCCTCTACCGCTTCCATGCCCAGGGCAATGGCCGGCAGGCTGTCGGTGACCAGGTTAATCCACAAAAGCTGCATGGACAGCAGGGGCGTTTTGCGCCAGAGAATCATGGCGAAAAATACCGTGAGAACCTCGCCGATGTTGGTGCCCAGCAGGAAGCCCACTACCTTGCGGATGTTGGCGTAGATGCCGCGGCCTTCCCGGACAGCGTCCACAATGGTGGCGAAATTGTCGTCGGTGAGGGTCATGTCCGCCGCGCCCTTGGCCACATCGGTGCCGGTGATGCCCATGGCGCAGCCGATGTCGGCGGCCTTCAGGGCCGGGGCGTCGTTGACGCCGTCGCCGGTCATGGCCACTACCTGCTCCTTGCGCTGCCAGGCCTTCACAATGCGGATTTTATTTTCCGGGGAAACACGGGCATACACGGCGATATGCTCCACTTCCTGGTCCAGCTGTTCCTCGCTCATGGCGTCCAGCTCTGTGCCGGTGATGGCCTTGTCCTCCTCAGTGAGGATGCCCAGTTCCTCGGCAATGGCCGAAGCTGTCACCACATGGTCGCCGGTAATCATCACGGGCTTAATGCCGGCCTGCCGGCAGGTAGCTACCGCCACCTTTACCTCCGGACGGGGCGGGTCGATCATGCCCACCAGGCCCAGGAAAATCAAGTCGTTTTCCAGCTCTTCGGGGGTGGGATTGGCCGGAACCTGCTCCAGCTCTTTATAAGCGATAGCCAGCACCCGCAGGGCGTTGGCGCTCATTTGGTCGTTGATTTTCCGGGCGGTTTCAATGTTCCCCTGGACGCACTTGGAGGCCATCACATCAAAAGCGCCCTTGACAATGGCGATGGTCTTGCCCCCTACCCGGTTGACGCTGGTCATGAGCTTCCGGTCGGAGTCAAAGGGGATTTCCGCCAGACGGGGATACTCCTTGTGGAGCTTTTCCTGGGAAATGCCGTTTTTGTGGGCGGCCACCAAAATGGAGGTCTCGGTGGGGTCGCCGATGTGCTGCTCGGTGCCGTCCTCTTTGAAGGTGACGGAGCCGTTGCAGCAGAGAGCGCCGGTTTCCAGCAGGGCCCGAATCTCCGGGGAATTTTCCGTGCTGATGTCTTCCGGCTCCTCGGTGCCGTCCCGCCAGGCCTTGACCAGAGTCATGCGGTTCTGGGTCAGGGTGCCGGTTTTATCGGAGCAGATGACAGAGGCGCTGCCCAAAGTCTCTACGGCGGGCAGCCGGCGGATCAGGGCGTTTTTCTTGACCATCCGCTGCACGCCGATGGCCAGCACAATAGTGACGATGGCCGGCAGGCCCTCGGGAATGGCGGAAACCGCCAGGGAAACCGCCGTCATGAAGATTTCCAGGACTTCCATGCCGCTGAGCAGGCCCACCACAAAGATAATGGCGCAGGCGGCCAGGGCCACGATGCCCAGATATTTGCCCAGCTGGGCCAGTTTCTGCTGCAAGGGGGTTTGGGTCTCCTCTTCCCCTTCCAGCAAGCCGGCGATTTTGCCCATTTCCGTATCCATGCCGGTGCCGGTGACCACAGCGGTGGCGGTGCCATAGGTGACGCTGCACCCGGAGAACACCATGTTGCTCCGGTCGCCTAAAGGAGCGTTTTCATCCACTTGGGCATCGGCGTCCTTTTCCGAGGGCACGGATTCACCGGTGAGGGCGGATTCCTCGCTTTTCAGGCTGGCGCTTTGGAGCAGGCGGGCGTCGGCGGGGATAAAGTCGCCGGCTTCCAGACGGATAATGTCCCCGGGTACCAGCTGGGAAGCGTCAATTACCGTCTCCTTGCCGCCCCGGATGACCCGGGCGTGGGGCGCGGAGAGGTTTTTCAGGGCGTCCAGGGCTTTTTCCGCTTTGCTTTCCTGCACCATACCCATAATGGCGTTGAGAATGACAATGAGCAGGATCAATACCGGCTCAAAGAACTCCATGGGGTCCCCTTCCACGCAGGCGATGACAAAGGAGACGGCGGCGGCCAGGAGCAGGATGAGGATCATGACGTCCTTAAACTGTTCGATAAAGCGCTGCAGGTTGGTCTTTTTCTTCTTTTCCTTGAGTTTGTTGGGGCCGTGCTTTTCCAACAGCGCGGCGGCCTGCTCCGGGGAGAGGCCCTGTTGGGCGTTGGAAGAAAGGGCCTGTAAAACGGCATCCTTTCCTTGACTGTGGGGTGACAATGTAGATTCCTCCCATAAAATGTTTTGGGCCTTGCTTGTATAAGCGGCACAAACAAGGCGTAGGGTAACAAAAGAGTTACAGTACGATTGTATCGGGCTTTGGAGGCGTAGTCAATAGCCCGGGACAGAAAATGGGAAAAGCCTTCCCTTTTCTTCACGCAAAAGCGGCCGGCAAAACTGCCGGCCGCCTCTGTTTCGATGAGGGCAGGGTTACATCATGTGTTCCTCGCAGGCGTTATCCACCACGCGGACGCCCATTTTTTCCCGGGAAGGGGTCAGGTCCTTGCGGATCCCAGTGCTGTCATAGGCAGGGCAGATGGCCCGTTCCGGGTCCATCCGGGGACATTCTCCCTTGGGGTCTTTCCCGGCAAAGGTCTTTTTGGAGGTCTTTCGAGTTTTCAACACTTTCACCCCGGTCTGTGGAAATTCCCGCCGGCCTGAAAGCCTGCGGGCTGTTAGTATTTCCGGCGGGGCGGAGCTTTATGCTTGCCAGTGGCGGCGGCTTTGGGCTCTTTCAGAAGAATCCGGGTCTGACCCTGGTTCAGAGAGAGGAGCTTTGTCTGGATACGGGGGTGCTTGAGCTGGGTGCGCACCATGTCCCGCAGGACCGTGCCCCGGCTGTAGCCGTGGATAACCACCACTTCCCGAACCTGGGGGTCCACATGGGAGAGGAGGTGTTCCAGCCGGGCCTTGGCGTCGGCGGCCATGAGGCCGTGGATATCGACTTCTACCACTGTGGGAGAGGGTTTGGTGACTTTCATAGAGAGGGCCTTCTTTCAATAAAATCAGTCTGCCGGTAAAAATAAAACAGGAAACATAACTTTTGATATTTTTTTCCTCTGGTTTATGATATAATCAGGATACAGCAACCTGTTTGCACACAGAAAAGAGCGGCGGTTGGCCGCAGCTTTCTTTGGCAGCGGAAGAGGAAAATTTTCTTATCAACTTTATCAATCAGTATACAGGAAACTTTGAAACGGAACAAGGGGGCATAACGGCAATGACCGTGGTGGATATTCGGAATATCGTGACAGACAGCAATGTGGAGCTGATTTCCATCAGCCCCTCTACCATCTATTATGCGGAAGAAAAACAGGAAGAAGGGCACCGGAGCCTGTTTATTTTGGAATATAACCGGGAGACCAGCCGGGAGCGGATTATCGCCAATTATTTTCTCACCCGGCCCTCCTTTGTCCAGCACTACTTTGATTTTCCCGAGGAGATCCTCATCGTCATGGAAAACGGCGGCAGCACCGTGTGGCTTTTGAGCCTGGACAAGGCAACCGGCGAGGAAAAGGCGTTGGAGGAAATCCATTTTGTAGGGGGCTTTTTCGGCTGTAAGGCCCTGGACGAGCGCCACGTGCTCTTTTATACCTGCGAAAACGAAAAGCACCGGGAACAGTTCCGGGAATACCATCAGGCTACAGGCCTCTCCCAGGTGGCCTGCCTGTATGATTTGCAGGAGCACCGGTATATCTATGTTCGGGATCTGCGCATCTGCGGCCTGGAACCGGAAAACCTGATCCCCTATGAGGCCGGCGGGGAGAAAAAGCTGCTGATTCTTCAGCCCCACGGCAGCGAGGAGGAAAAAGAGCACTGCTACCGCAACCGCCGCTGGCTGGGAGACGGCGTGGAGGATGTGGTTTGGCTCTGTTCCGTGGAGAAGTTCCTGGAGGGCATCCGGGCCGGGGAGGCCCGCCTGCCTTTGCAGCGGGTTCTCAGTGCGGGAACAGACGGCCTGCTGCGGTTTGCCGGTATGGACGAATACAACCTGTATTTCCGCGCCAAGTACTTCCCCACCGGGGACCAGCGCATCTGCGCGGTGAGCAAGGCTACCGTGCGCAAGGCCGTAGTAGCAGACCTGAACCTGAAGCCCGACGAGGGCCCCGCTTCCTTTTTTATTGATATGGATGCGGCCCAGGTGTTCCGGGTGGAGGAGCTGGAGGACGGCTACCACATTACCGGCGCTTTGAATACGGCGGTGGACGCCTATTACCCCAAGGAGCTGGGGGATTTCGTGTGCTGCATGGAGGACCGGTTTATTGTGGCCCGGTATGTGATGAGCGACCAGAGCGATACCTTCACCTTCTATTCGGTGTTTGACTGCAAAACCGGCAAACAGCAGAGCTATGAGTGCAGCTGTGTGGTGAACGGCAATACCGTAGTACTGTATTAAAGGGTTCACGGCCGGCTTTTGATGTTTTTTCTGTATTTTCCCCTTTTTTACGCGGTTCCTTTATCAAAAAATCCGAAAAACTATTGACAACCTCAGAGGAGGGGCGTATAATAGGGGCAAATAAACCAAACCGATGAGTAAGAGTAGTACGCGCAGAGGGAATCCTCTTCAGAGAGCCGGGGCAGGTGGAAGCCCGGCGTGGATGGTTGTGCGGAATGGACTTACGAGGGCCGGGTGAGCGCTGGAAAGCGGGTAGCCTGGGACGGGAACTCCACCCGTTATCAAGGGAGCATGCATGATGGTGCATGGAGCGAGTGGGCGGAAATTCCGCCAAACCGGGTGGTACCGCAGGAGTGAATGGCTCTTGTCCCTGTAAACAGGGGCAAGGGCCTTTTTTGTTGGCCCACTTCCATCACTGTGAAATACTATAATTTTGAAAGGAGCATCCCCATTATGGCAAAAATTCCCCATCGACTGAACCTCACCGAAGACCAGCTCCCCAAGCAGTGGTATAACCTCCGGGCCGATATGAAGGAGCAGCCCGAACCCATGCTGAATCCGGCTACCATGAAGCCTATTAAGACAGAAGAGCTCTATCCCATTTTCTGCGAAGAGCTGGCTGCCCAGGAAATGGACAGCACGACCCGCTATATCGATATTCCCGAAGAGGTCCAGGAGATTTACAAGTGCTACCGGCCTTCTCCCCTCTGCCGGGCCTATACCCTGGAAAAGTATCTGGACACCCCTGCCCGGATCTACTATAAATTTGAGGGCAACAACACCTCCGGCAGCCATAAGCTGAATTCCGCCGTGCCCCAGGCCTATTATGCCAAGCAGCAGGGCCTCAAGGGCCTGACCACGGAGACCGGCGCCGGCCAGTGGGGCACCGCCCTGGCAGAAGCCTGCGCATACTTTGACCTGCCTCTGACGGTGTTTATGGTCAAGGGCTCCTATCTCCAGAAGCCCTATCGCCGCTCCATTATCCAGACCTTCGGCGCCGATGTGATTGCCAGCCCCAGCGACACCACGAAAGTGGGCCGGGCGATTCTGGCCAATGACCCGGAAACCAGCGGCAGCCTGGGCTGCGCCATCAGCGAAGCCATTGAAAAGGCCACCACCCACGAGGGCTACCGCTATGTGCTGGGTTCCGTCCTGAACCAGGTGGTGCTCCATCAGTCCATTATCGGCCTGGAATGCAAAACCGCCATGGAGATGCTGGACGAGTATCCCGATGTGGTCATCGGCTGCGCCGGCGGCGGCTCCAACCTGGGCGGCCTGATCGCCCCCTTTATGCAGGATAAGCTCCTGGGCCGGGCCAACCCCCACTTTGTCGCCGTGGAACCCGCCTCCTGCCCCTCCCTGACCCGGGGCCGCTATGCTTATGATTTCTGTGACACCGGTAAGGTGACGCCTCTGGCCAAAATGTACACCCTGGGCAGCGGCTTTATCCCCTCCGCCAACCATGCCGGCGGCCTGCGGTATCACGGGATGTCCCCCATCCTCTCCAAGCTGTATCACGACGGCTATCTGGATGAGGCCCGTTCTGTGGAACAGACCAAGATCTTTGAAGCAGCTACCCTGTTTGCCAAGACGGAAACCATCCTGCCGGCACCGGAATCCTCCCATGCCATCTGGGCGGCTATCCAGGAAGCCCTGCGCTGCAAGGAGACCGGCGAGTCCAAGTGCATCCTCTTTGGCCTGACGGGTACCGGCTATTTTGACATGACCGCGTACACTTCTTTCCGGGAGGGCACCATGAAGGATTATATCCCCACGGATGAGGATTTGCAGGCTGGATTTGACGCTTTGCCCAAAGTTGAGCAGGAATAATTAGTTGCTTTCTACAGTTCTCGGCAAACCGTCTTAAAGACAAAAGACAGAAAAATCTGATTTTGGATAAAAAAGAGATTCTCTTTCAAAGGCTTGTGAAAGAGTTGACACTCTATATGGGGTGGGGTATAATAAAGACGCAAAAGCAAAGCAATGGAGCATAAAACTCCGAGTGTTACTAAATTTTGCGTATAAGTTTTAGCGGCAAGATTGCCGCACCTTTTTCAATACAACTCCTCCCCAAAAAGGAAAAAGCCGGGTTTTCCCCGGCTTTTTCCTTTTTCTTTTTTGTCCCATAAAACCAGCCTGTTGGTGGCCCGGAGGGGGATTTTTCTCTTTGGTTTCTTGCGTAATTTGAGGGGCCGTGGTATCATGGAGAGCAGATAGACCGGTTTTGAACCGGCCAAAATGACTGAGAACAGGAAAGGAAGAAGCGTCATCATGAAAAAAGGAAATCGCAACCGGGGCCTAATCCGCCGGTTTGCTCCCTATTTTAAAAAGTACAAATGGGTACTGGTACTGGATCTTTTCTGCGCCTCTCTGACCACCATCTGCGAGCTGGTGCTGCCCTTGATTGTCCAGTATATCACGGATATGGGCATGAATAACCTGGAAGCCCTGACCGTGCAGATTATTTTGCAGCTGGGGCTGTTTTACCTGATCCTGCGCCTCATTGACGGCGCGGCCAACTACTATATGGCGTCTATCGGCCATGTGATGGGCGCCCGGATTGAAACGGATATGCGCCGGGATCTCTTCGATCATTTGCAGAAGCTCTCCTTCTCCTATTATGACAACACCAAAATCGGGCAGATTATGGCCCGGATTACCAGCGACCTCTTTGACGTGACGGAATTTGCCCACCACTGCCCGGAGGAGTTCTTTATTGCCGGGGTGAAAATCGTGGCTTCTTTCTGCATTTTGTGCCCCATGAACCTGTGGCTCACCCTGATTATTTTCGCAATCCTGCCCCTGATGCTGGTGTGCTCCGTGTATTTCAACCGGAAAATGCGGGTGGAATTCAAGCGCTCCCGGGTGCAGATTGGCGAACTCAATGCCCAAGTAGAGGACAGCCTCCTTGGCGTGCGGGTGGTAAAGTCCTTTGCCAACGAGGATATTGAACGGGAAAAATTTGAGGAGGGAAACCAGCACTTTCTCACCATTAAAAAAGCCATGTATAAGTATATGGCGGGTTTCCAGACCTCTACCCGGCTTTTTGACGGCCTGATGTATATTGTGGTAGTGGTGGCCGGCGCCCTGTTTATGGTGTACCGCCAGCTGGACCCGGCCCAGCTCATGGCCTATTTGCTGTATGTGAACACCCTGCTTACCTCGATTCGCCGGATTGTGGAATTTACAGAGCAGTTCCAGCGGGGCATGACGGGTATCGAGCGCTTTGTGGAGATTATGGACGCCCCGGTGGACATCACCGACGCCCCGGACGCCCAGGAGCTGACCCAGCTCAATGGCGAGGTGGAGTTCCGGGATGTGGGCTTTGCCTATAAGGATGACGGCACAGAGGTCCTCTCCCACATCAACCTGCACGTGACTCCCGGCGAGAGCGTGGCCCTGGTGGGGCCCTCCGGCGGCGGCAAGACCACCATGTGCAGTTTGATTCCCCGGTTTTACGATGTGACGGAAGGGGCCGTGCTCCTGGACGGCAAAGATGTGCGCTCCCTGACCCTCCACTCCCTGCGCTCCCTGGTGGGGGTGGTGCAGCAGGATGTGTACCTGTTTTCCGGCTCCGTGTTCGAGAATATCCAGTATGGCCGGCCTGGGGCTTCCCGGGAAGAGGTTATGGAGGCTGCCAAAAAAGCCGGCGCCCATGAGTTTATCATGCATCTCAGCGACGGCTACGACACCTATGTGGGCGAACGGGGCGTGAAGCTCTCCGGCGGCCAGAAGCAGCGCATCAGTATTGCCCGGGCCTTCCTGAAGAATCCCCCGGTGCTGATTTTGGACGAGGCCACCTCCGCTTTGGACAACGAGAGCGAAAAGCTGGTGCAGGAGTCCCTGGAAAAGCTCTCCAAGGGCCGCACTACCTTTACCATTGCCCACCGGCTCTCCACTATCCGCCGGGCGGACACCATTCTGGTGCTCACGGAAAAGGGCATCGAGGAGCGTGGAAACCATCAGGAGCTGCTGGAGAAAGGCGGCATCTACGCCCATCTGTATGAGCTTTCTACGGGATTGGAAAAAGTATAAGGAATCCTTTTAAATCTAAACGCAGCAAGGCCCCGGCGCACTCGCGCCGGGGCCTTATTGATTTGATTATGAAACTGGAAAGCGGCTCGATAGCAGGAAGGTTAGTCCTCTTTCTCGTCCTTGTCTTCTTTTTCTTTTTGATATTCCGGGTCCTTCACAATGAGCAGCTTGCTGATGCGGCGCTCTTCCACCTCTTCTACGGTAAAGGTGAGGTTTTCCCAGGTAACCGTGGGGTGCTCGCCCGGCTTGGGGATACGTCCCAGCAGCTCCACCACCATGCCGGCAATGGTGTCGTAATCCCCTTCCGGCAAATCCACATCCAGCAGGTCCTCAATTTCGTCAATGGAGGTGCTGCCGTCTACGGTGAAGGCGTTTTCGCTGACCCGGAAAATTTCCTCTTCCTCATCGTCGTATTCGTCCTGGATATTGCCCACAATGGATTCCAGCAGGTCCTCCATGGTGACAATGCCCTCGGTGCCGCCGTACTCGTCCACCACAATGGCAATCTGCAAACGGCGGGCGGTCATTTCCTCCAGCAGCTCATTGCAGCTTTTGCTCTCGGGCACAAAGTAGGCCGGGCGCATATAATCGGTGATTTTAGCGTCTTCGGGGATGTCCTGGCCTACATAACGGAGAAGGTCTTTTACATAGAAAATACCCAGCACCGTGTCCAGCTGGTCGTGGTATACCGGCATCCGGGAATATCCCTCTTCCGTGGCCAGCCGGGCAGCCTCCAGCACGGTGGCGGTATCCTCCACAGCCGTGACCTCTGTGCGGTGGGTCATAATCTCGCTGACAGCCCGGTCGTCAAACTCAAAGATGTTGGAGATCATGTCCTTGGCGCCGGCGTCAATGACGCCTTTTTCCTGGCCTACATCCACCATCATGAGAATCTCTTCCTCGGTGACCGTCTCTTCCGAAGAGTTGGGGTCAATGCCGAAAAGGCGCAAAACCAGGTTGGTGGAAAAGCTCAGGAAGGTAATGAAGGGGCTGAAAATCTTCGCTACAGCGGAAAGGATGCCTACAAATTTAAAGGAGAGCTGTTCTGCCCGCTGCATGGCGATTTTTTTGGGAACCAGTTCGCCCAGCACCAGGGAGAAATAGGACAGGACAATGGTAATGAGCACAGTGGAAATACCCACGATGGTAGAATGGGACAGGGGGATAAACCCGCTGAGCCAGTCAGCCAGCATATTGGCGAAGCTCTGGGAAGCCGACGCGGAAGTCAGGAACCCGGAAAGGGTGACGCCAATTTGGATAGTGGACAAAAAGCGGCTGGAGTTAGCGGTGAGCTTTACCAGCTTCTGGGCTTTCTTGTTGCCGTCTTCCGCCATTTTTTTGAGCTTTCCATCGTTTAGGGTGATGACTGCAATTTCCGAAGCGGCAAAGAAGCCGTTGAGGAAAATCAGCAGAATCAGCAGGAGCACAGAAAAAATAGTTCCCTGCAAATCCATGGTCTGGGAGGGATCCGCCGCGGATACGGCGGTGCTGAGGAGGTTGAACATACAGTGGCCTTCGGGTTCGGAGGGCATAGAAATCGGTTTCCCCTTTCATAAGTAAATGTTAAGTTTGATTTGGGGAGGGTTCCCCTGGACGTCTTTCCGCCGGGAAGCAAAAAGAAACAGAATCACTATTATTTTACCGTATGGCCGGGCTACCTGTCAACGCAGGGGATTGACGGCTGAGAGGCTGTGCGGATGAGGAAGAAACAGCAGGAGGGAGGCCATGGGAACCCGGGAGTTTACAGGGGGAAAATCTGCCGATTTTGCCGGAAAACCGGATTTTCCTTTTGGGGAATCCTTGAAAAAGGCCCCCTGGGAAGCCCTGGGAAAAAATCATTTGGGAAATTGAGAGAAAATCCTCATTTCACTTTACAGAAGGCGCAAAAAATGATAGAATTTAGCTTGTACAGAAGCTTTTTGGAACGTGAAAAGCTGCCTGTAGGGGTTTGCCGCGCCTTCTGACGGGCGGCCCTGCCAGTCTTTTTGGATTCGGTACTCTTATTTTTTATCCCGAAAAGGAGGAAATACTTCCATGGTAACAAGAACCAAGAAGAGCATGGACGGTAACACCGCTGCCGCACACGTAGCGTATGCGTTTACAGAAGTTGCCGCCATCTATCCCATCACCCCGTCCAGCCCCATGGCGGACAATGTGGACGTGTGGTCTGCCGCCGGACAGGAGAACATTTTCGGCACCCAGGTTAAGGTTGTCGAGATGCAGTCTGAGGCCGGTGCTGCCGGCGCTGTGCACGGCTCCCTGGCCGCTGGCGCCCTGACCACCACCTTCACCGCTTCCCAGGGCCTGCTGCTGATGATCCCCAACATGTATAAGATCGCCGGCGAGCTGCTGCCCAGCGTGTTCCACGTGTCTGCCCGTACCGTGGCCAGCCACGCCCTGAACATTTTCGGCGACCACTCCGACGTGTATGCTTGCCGTCAGACCGGTTTCGCTATGCTGGCTGAGACCAATCCCCAGGAAGTTATGGACCTGGCTGCTGTGGCCCATCTCTCCGCTATCAAGGGCAAGGTGCCGTTCATCAACTTCTTCGACGGCTTCCGCACCTCCCACGAGATTCAGAAGATCGAGGTGTGGGATTACAAGGATCTGGCCGAAATGGTGGATTGGGACGCGATCCAGTCCTTCCGCGATCACGCCCTGAATCCCGAGCACCCCTCCATGCGCGGTTCCCACGAGAACGGCGACATCTTCTTCCAGCATCGTGAGGCCTGCAACAAGTACTATGACGCCCTGCCCGCAGTGGTGGAAGAGTACATGGACAAGGTCAACGAGAAGCTGGGCACCGACTACAAGCTGTTCAACTACTACGGTGCTCCCGATGCTGACCGCGTCATCATCGCTATGGGCTCCATCTGCGACGTGGCCGAGGAAGTCATCGACTACCTGACCGCTAAGGGTGAGAAGGTCGGCCTGGTAAAGGTTCGCCTGTATCGTCCCTTCGTTGCTTCCAAGCTGCTGGAGGCTATCCCCGCCACCGCCAAGAAGATCGCTGTGCTGGACCGCACCAAGGAACCCGGCGCTCTGGGCGAGCCCCTGTATCTGGACGTTGTGGCTGCTCTCCGCGAGGCTGGCAACGACGCTGCTGTGATCGGCGGCCGTTACGGCCTGGGCTCCAAGGACACCCCGCCCTCCAGCGTGTTCGCTGTGTATGAGGAGCTGTCCAAGGACGAGATGAAGCCCCGCTTCACCCTGGGCATCACCGACGACGTCACCTACCTCTCCCTGGAGGAGAAGCCCGCTCCCAACACCGCTGCAGAAGGCACCACCGAGTGCAAGTTCTGGGGCCTGGGCGGCGACGGCACCGTTGGCGCCAACAAGAACTCCACCAAGATTATCGGTGACCACACCGATAAATATATCCAGGCATACTTCCAGTATGACTCCAAGAAGACCGGCGGCGTGACTATCAGCCACCTGCGCTTCGGCGACAAGCCCATCAAGAGCCCCTACTACATCAACAAGGCTGACTTTGTGGCCTGCCACAACCCCTCCTATGTAATCAAGGGCTTTAAGATGGTCAACGACGTGAAGCCCGGCGGTATCTTCATGATTAACTGCCAGTGGACCGACGAGGAACTGGATCACCATATGCCCGCTGAGGCGAAGCGCTACATCGCCAACAACAACATTCAGCTGTACACCATCAACGCCATCGACAAGGCCATTGAGATCGGCATGGGCAAGC
>ERZ1643246.2831-NODE-2831-length-15757-cov-6.613234_pt1 | contig 15757 bp, 13 predicted proteins | sample MGYA00579265_ERZ1643246 | MGnify/ENA primary metagenome ERZ1643246 (study PRJEB29033, sample SAMEA4952261) | chicken gut metagenome | biome: Broiler Chicken; feature: Gastrointestinal Tract; material: Caecum | place: Ireland | collected 2018 | study: Broiler... | reverse complement strand
TCAAAGGAATTAATAAAAAGGCTAAAATAAAAGTGCCAAAAAAGAACTTAAAAAAATATATTAAGATGTTAAAGAAGTCAAAATTAAATAAAGGTATAAAAATTACAAAATAAATATTCGTTAGCAGCAAAAATAATTTTAATATTTTTGTAACAAAAGGCTTGTGTCTGATATTCGAGTGCAGAATGGCGGCGCTTAAAGTTATAGGTGTAGATATATTTCCCGATGGCAATCCTGGCTCCCCGGATGTTATTGTATTGCGTCAGATAAGCTTCTTCATACTTAAAGCTGCGGAATCATCGCTCAATTATGATGTTATCTGCCTAGCTGCTTTTCCCGTCCATACTCTGACGGATTCTATTTTCTTTTACAAAGTCAATATACTGCTGACTTGTGAATTGATATCCCTGATCGGAAGTCAGGATCTGCGGTTTCGGGCTATGATGCCACATCGACATTTCAGACGGTTCGGATTAATGTTTTAAAAGCTTCGCGAAAAATGAAATTTTCGGATACCGAAATCGAAAGAATTAAGAAGGCCTTTGATGAAGTAGAAATTTATGGACCACAAAATAATTTGGGCAATGTGCCGAAAGAAGCTGTTGAATATAATGGTCACTACTATTATGTTTATGACATTGATACTATCACAGACTGGAATATGGCACAGGAATATTGCGAGGAACAAGGCGGTTATCTTGCAACTATCACCAGTCAGGACGAGAATGATTTCGTCTATGCATATTTGGAGGAATATGATTATGAAAGCGCATATTTTGGTTTTACTGATCAGGAAGAAGAAGGAAACTGGAAATGGGTCAATGGTGAAATAAGCTCATATACCAATTGGCATAGCGGTGAACCTAATAGCGAAAATATCAATGAAGATTTTGCAATGTTTTATTACAAATTTTCAGATGGAACATGGAATGACGGTGATTTTGGTAACAGAACGGCAAACGGGGGAAGAGCTTTTATTTGCGAGTGGGGAGAATATAACTGAGCAATCTAAAATCCTTGTCATATAGAAAAATACCACAGAACCAATTCAGGCGCGTCATATGACGCGCCTGGTTTACATTTTCACAGGTTTATATTCTATTGTGCAATCAGATGATCTCTTACTTATTCGCCATAACTTCTTTCACAGCGTCTTCTACCATCTTCTTGGTAACGATCTCTACGGTATCGCGGCAGATCATCAGCTCTTCGTTGGTAGGGATACAGATGACTTTCACGCTGGAGTCCGGAGTGGAGATGATACGTTCCTGGCCGTGCATCTTGTTGGCCTCGTCGTCCAGACGGATGTTTAAGTATCCGAAGTGATCCATGATGGCGGAACGGATCAGGTCGTCGTTCTCACCGATACCGGCGGTAAATACGATGGCGTCAACGCCGTTCATAACGGCGATGGAGCTTCCGATGTATTTTACTACGGAGTGGCAGAAGATCTTAAGAGCAAGGGCTGCTCTGTAGTTGCCGCTTCTTGCTGCCTCGTCCAGATCACGGAAATCGGAGGAGATACCGGAGATACCGAGAACACCGGACTTCTTGTTGACGATTTCCATTACCTGCTCTAAGGTCAGGTTCTCTTTATGGGCGATGAATTCAATACAGCTTGGGTCGATGTCACCGGAACGGGTTCCCATAACAAGACCTTCCAGTGGAGTCAGTCCCATGGAAGTATCGACGGATTTGCCGCCGTCCACTGCGGAAAGAGAGGAACCGTTGCCCAGGTGGCAGACGACAATTTTCAGATCTTCCGGTTTCTTGCCGAGGATCTCAGCGGCACGCAGAGAAACGTATCTGTGGGATGTACCGTGGAAACCGTAGCGGCGCACGCCGTATTTTTCATAATATTCATAAGGAAGACCATAGATGTATGCTTCCGGAGGCATGGTCTGATGAAAAGCGGTATCAAATACACCAACCATCGGAGTATCCGGCATTAATTCTTTGCAGGCAGCTACACCGACCAGTGTTGGCGGATTGTGAAGAGGAGCGAGGTCATTGAAAGATTCTACGGTCTTTAAAACCTCGTCAGTAAGAAGTGTGGAGCAGGCAAATTTCTCGCCGCCGTGTACCATACGGTGTCCTACAGCATCGATTTCATCAACGGATTTAAGAACGCCGTTTTCAGGATCAGTGAGCTGTTTTAACACCAGCTCAACAGCCTGACGATGGGCAGGCATCGGAGCTTCATATTTGATCTTGTCCTTGCCGGCCGGCTGATAGGTCATGCGGCCGTCGATGCCGATACGCTCACAAAGACCTTTTGCCAGTACGTGCTCTGTCTCGGAATCAATCACCTGGTATTTGAGAGAAGAGCTTCCACAATTGATAACTAAAACTTTCATGTTCATGTCTCCTTTGAAAAAATAATTATTTTTGTAAAGCGAAACCACAATTTCACTAATTATAAATCTATTATACAAAAATTATAGTACGAAAACAATCTTTTGAAAATGCATTATATTGCGGATAATCCGGACTTTTTTTGCTATTTTCTGCCGGATTTGATTTCATTTTCCCGATGAGCATTGTTTCAAAATTAACAATAATTGATTTTGTTCGAAAGTAAATACAATTTGGAATGTACTAAAAAAAGTACAATCTCATTGAAAAAAGAGATTTCATTTCCGTGAGGAGTTGTTATTTTTTTTGATTTCAGGTATGATAGAAAAATCAAACCGGAACGTGTTTGGGAAAGGCGGGACAGTCATTGATCACAGCGGGAATTATTGCGGAGTATAACCCCTTTCACCGGGGACATCAGTATCATATCGAGGAAACAAGGCGGCAGACCGGTGCGGATTTCATTGTGGTGGTCATGAGCGGTGACTATGTGCAGCGGGGGGAACCGGCGATCGTGGATAAGTATCTCCGTACCCGTATGGCTCTGTATGGCGGCGCGGATCTGGTTCTTGAGCTGCCGGTGACCTATGCTTCGGCCAGCGCCGAATATTTTGCGTCCGCCGGCGTGCAGCTGCTTAATAACCTCCGTTCGGTGGATTATTTATCCTTCGGGAGTGAGAAAGCGGAGATAAAAGACTTCGAACCTCTCGTTAAGTTTTTATCAGAAGAACCGGATTTTTATAAAAAACAACTGAGAGAAGAATTAAAAAGGGGCAAAAATTTCCCATTGGCCAGAGAGGATGCGCTGAAGGCGTATGTGAGGGAATTTTGTCCGGAAACTCAGATTTTCTGGGGGATTCTGGAAGAGCCAAATCACATTTTGGGGCTGGAGTATCTGAAGTCTTTACATAGGCTGCGGTCTCCTATTGTCCCGGTGACGATCAGGAGACAGGGTGCCGGTTATCATGATGTGGATATGGAGAAGAGGTACCCGTCCGCCTCGGCTGTCCGGAAACTGCTCGCCGAAGGGAAGGAGATTCGGCTGATGCTCGGCAGAGCCATGGGAGTGGGAGCCGGAGAGTTTCTGGAGTGCTGGAGCAGCAATGATACTGCGGGCTGGGAGGATTTGATGCCGTTTCTTTCCTACACGGTACTGATGGGAGAGCGGCCGGAAGATATTTTTGGTTTTGATAAGGACATGGCGGCCCGGTTTCTGAAATTGTACCGGCCGGGCATGTCTCTGCCGGAGCTTACCGGCGTGCTTCACACAAAGAGGCTCACCGACGCTGCCTGGCGTCGGGCATTACTCCATCTGGTGCTGCATATAAAAAAAGAGGACTATCTTTTTCGGGCGGCAGAGATTCCCGTACCCTATGCCAGAGTGCTGGGGTTTGCCAGAAGAGCTGCGCCGCTCCTTAAAAAGATTCGGGAGAGATCTTCCATACCATTGCTCCAAAGACCGGTGGAGGGACAGAATTTTGCCAGGGGCAGCGCGGCCGCAGCGCTTTTTGCGGCGGATGTCCGGGCAGCCGGCCTTTATGAGCAGGTGGCAGCAGCCGGCAGCGGACGCAGTCCGGTCTCCGAGTGGGTGCGGCAGCAGATTATTATTGAGAGGGCGGCAGGGCCAGAGTGAATAGCCGGACGCCATGAAAATGTGAATGGCTGTATCCATGGAAAATGTAAACAGAACTGACAGAAAGATTGACAGAAGAAAGCAGGTGTTATCGATGTATCATGCAGGATTAATTTTGGAAGGCGGCGGCATGCGCGGAGTGTATACGGCCGGAGTGCTGGATGCGTTTCTGGAGAAGGAGATACAGTTCTCAGATATTTACGGCGTATCGGCGGGCAGCTGCCATGCGTGCAGCTATATGTCCAGACAGCCGGGGCGGGCGTACCGGGTGGCCGTGGATTATCTGGATGATCCCAATTACTGCGGCACCAGAACGTTTCTTCGCACGGGAAATATTTTTGGCGTGGATATGCTGTATTCTCAGATTCCAAATGTGCTGGATCCCTTTGACTATGAGGCGTTTAAAAAATATCCGGGTACGCTCCACGCGGTCATAACGGATGTGGATACCGGAGAACCGGTTTATGTGAAGGTGAAGGACCTGACGAAGCAGATGTGGGCCATCCGCGCGTCCAGCTCCCTGCCTCTTGTTTCCAAATCTCTGGTGGTCAACGGACACACCTATCTGGATGGAGGGGTGGCGGACAGTATTCCGATTCGTAAGTCCATCGAAGAGGGCAATGAGAAAAATGTGGTAGTACTCACCAGAGAAGAAGGATACCGCAAGGAACCGACGCACAATATCCGCCTTTTAAAGATGCGTTATCCGCGTTCCAAGGCGTTTGTGAAACAGATGGCCAACCGGCATATCCGCTATAATGAGACACTGGACTTTCTGGAAGAAGAGGAAAAGTCGGGAAGGGTCTTTGTGATCCGGCCGAAGGAGAAAGTCAATGTGGACCGTGTGGAGAAAAATAAAGAGAAGCTGGAAGCTCTCTACCAAACCGGTCTGGAGGACGGAAGAAATGCCATGGCAGCCATGCGGGAATATCTGGAAAAATGACGAATTATATGTGGCGGTTTTGTTGATTTTTTGGTAAAATAAATACAACTATTCAGCCATGCGCTATTCAAGGCAAAAGCAACGTCAGTTGCGGAATCCGAAGTGTATGGCTGATGAATAGTAACAAATGAATGATATATAGAAAGGGATATAGATATTATGAGCAGAAAAAGAGTAGTAGTGGCACTGGGTCACCGGGCGCTGGGGACCACACTGCCGGAACAGTATGAGGCAACAAAGAGGACAGCAAAGATTCTTGCCAATCTGGTGGAGGCCGGAGCGGACATTGTGATTTCTCACAGCAATGCGCCGCAGGTGGGCATGATCCACACGGCCATGAATGAATTTGGCGCCAGAAGAGCAGACTATACACCGGCGCCGATGTCTGTATGTTCCGCCATGAGTCAGGGCTATATTGGTTATGACCTGCAGAATGCGCTTCGGGCGGAACTTTTGACAAGAGGAATCTCCAAGCCGGTCTGCACGATCATTACGCAGGTGATGGTAGATCCGTATGACGATGCGTTTTCCGAGCCGGTGAAGATCATCGGACGGCTTCTCACCAAGGAAGAGGCTGATAAAGAGGAGAAAAACGGCAACTATGTCACCGAGGTGGAAGGCGGATACCGCAGGATTGTGGCGGCTCCGAAGCCGCAGGGGATCATTGAGATCGATTCCATCCGGGCTCTGGCGGATGCAGGCCATGTGGTCATTGCCTGTGGCGGAGGCGGTATTCCGGTACTTGCCCAGGGTGTGCAGTTAAAGGGTGCCAGCGCTATTATTGAGAAAGACTACGCCAGCGGACGTATGGCGGAGCTCCTCAATGCGGACGAGCTTATGATTCTCACCAGCGTGGAGCATGTTTCCATTGGATACAATACTTCTTCTGAGACTCCTCTTGGAGAGATCACAGCAGAGCAGGCGAAGAAATATATTGATGAGAATCAGTTTGAGCCAAATACCATGCTCCCTAAGATGGAAGCAGGAGTATCCTTCCTGGAAAAGGGTACCGGACGAAGAGTGGTGATCACATCCATTGATAAGGCTTTGGAAGGATTCCTCGGAAAGACAGGAACTATTATCCGGTAAATGGATGCGCACATGCTTTTTAAAAGGAGAAATATTATGAAAAAGAAAAGAGAATGGCGGCGTCTGCTGCCGCTGGCCGCATTGATGTTCTGCTGTGCCATTGGATGGGGAATGTTTTCCGCTTCCGTTTCTGCCCATCAGGCAGGAGAGACAGTGATGGGCGGATGGAACCGGGTAGCAGGCACTTACAATGACAAGGGACAGATTGTCATGAATGTCTGCACGGAAGATTATAAGACAAAAGGCGGCGATGTGATCAGGTATGCTCACGTGAATTCCAATGCGCTTTCTGCTCTGTGCAGCGGCAATGAGAAAAAGACCATTGTGATTCCGTCCGGCTCCACGGTGGAACTTATAAATGGGATCCACCCGGGCAGCAATACGACGATCATCGCTGACGGCGCCACTCTGGTGATGAATGAGAAAGGCAAAGGGATTCTTGCCAGCAGACCGACGGCCACCGGCTATAAATCCATTCAGAATGTCCGGATCCAGGGGGGAACCTGGAAGCTGACCGATGAGGAGGGCAGTTGTTCTGTGATCCGGTTCAGCCATGGCAGCAATGTGGTGATCGATGGGGTCACCATCGTGTCCAACTACGAATCCCATGCCATTGAGCTTATCGCCATGAAGAACACGACGGTCCAGAACAGTACCCTGAAAGTACAGGGGAAGGCCAATAAGAATTCCCTGGAGGAGGCTCTGCAGATTGACATCGCCACTCCGAAGACAGCGCCTCCGCTGGTGCAGTACGGCGCCAAATATGTCAAGGGGCAGACCTGTAAGAATATTAAGATTCTTAATAATACCATCGAGGGCAGCCGGGGACTGTGTGTGAACTTTGACGGTGGCGACGGAAGAAAATATGTCAATAAGTTCCATGATAAGATTACGATCATCGGTAATACCATGACCGGTTACAGCGCCGAGGGCTGCGTGATCTATAACACCCTCAATGCAGTGGTGAAAAATAATACCATCACTTCCCACAGCACCCGCAAGACAAAGTCTTATTCCGTGGGTCTCAATATCACGGTGCAGGGCAAGGCGGCAAAGAAGCAGATGAAAAAGGCCAAAATCGTCGTGACCAACAATACCATTTACGGCGTGCGCCAGGGAATGCAGCTTGTGTCCCTGACTTCATCCAAATATAAGAAGGTCACCGTGAAGAATAACAAATGTTACGCGCCGAAAAAGAAGAACGCCATCATGCTCAGCAAGAAGGCAGCGAAAAAGATCGTAAACAAAAAGAATAAAATGTATAAGAGATAACGATTTGCCCGAATGGCAGAAATCATAAGGCGGGAGGCCGCAGACCTGAGGGAGGGTCTGCGGCCTTTCTTCGAAGACAGGAATACAGAAAGGAGAAGAGATGAATCGTTTGATAAGAAAGACAGAGGAACATGTATATCCCGGCAGAACCGGGAGGTTTGCAGCCGCCGGTGCTGCCGGCAGCGTGAGCCCAGCAGCGGTCCGCACATTTTCAATCACATGGATGGCGATTATCGCATTTTTTGCGCTGGCGTTTCTTTTCCTGTGGAATACTCCGGTATCCGCAGCAAAGAAAAATCTGTCCGGTGTGGAAGTGATGGGAAGCAGAAAACAGCTGGCCGGCACCTTTAATGACCAGGGCCAGATCGTGATGAATGTGTATACAAAAGGAAAGGGCGGCAGCAGTGCCGGATACTTAAATTCCAGCACGCTGAATACCTTATGCAGCGGTGACCAGCAGAAAACCATTGTCATTCCGGCAGGTTCCCGGGTGGAGCTTACCAACGTAGTGTATCTGGGAAGCAATACCACCATTATCGCCGACGGAGCCACCATCGTCATGACTTCAAAAGATAAAGGAATCTTGTCCAACAAGCCGGAGGCGGTCAATTACAGGGCGCTGACTAACGTGAAGATTCAGGGAGGCACCTGGGAGATCACAGATAAGAAAGAATCCTGCTCTGTCATGACTTTCAGCCATGGCAGCAATGTGACCATTGACGGGGTGACGATTTTATCCAATTATCAGTCTCACGCCATCGAGCTCATCGCCATGAAAAATACCACAGTACAGAACAGCACTCTGAAGGTACAGGGCAGGAAGAAAAAGAAATCCGTGGAAGAAGCGCTGCAGATTGATGTGGCCGCGCCAAAAACCGCGCCGGTGCTGGTGCAGTACGGAAAGAAATATGTGAAAGGCCAGACCTGTAAAAATATCAAGGTGCTGAATAACACCATCGAGGGCAGCCGGGGCGTCTGCGCCAACTATGCCACTGCCGATGGCAATAAATATAAGAATAAGTTTCACGAAAACATCGTCATCAAAGGTAATACTATCACCGGCTACAGTGCGGAGGGATGCACCCTCTATAATACCTTAAATGCAGTGGTGAAAAATAATACTATTACCACCTACAGCACCCGGAAAAATGAATCCTACTCGGTGGGATTAAATATCACCATTCAGGGAAAGGCGGCTGCGAAGAAATTAAATAAATCAAAGGTGACCGTATCCGGCAACACAGTGTACGGATACCGCCAGGGCATCCAGGTGGGCACCCGGTCTTCTTCCCGCTATAAAAAAGCGGTGCTGAAGAAGAACAAAGCTTATGCTTCTTCCGAGGGCAGCGCCATCGTGACCAGCGGCGCCCGCAGCGTTACCAGTAAGGGAAACAGCACAAACAAGCGCTGAGTTTTTCGGGGGCAAGAAGGTAGCAGACAGAAGGGATAACACAGGAAAAGCAAACATTCAAAAAGAAAGAGAAAAAGGGGGGGCGGCAGTTATGAAGATAAAGAGAATCTGGGCGGCATCGTTCAGTCCTACCGGCGGTACAAAGCACATCGTCAGTCTGCTGGCGGAGGAGATGGGAAAATGTCTGGCACTTCCGGTACATAAGATTTCCTTCACTCTGCCGGACGAGAGAAAAAAGAACTATACATTTACGGAGGAAGATCTGCTGATCCTCGGTACGCCGGTTTACGCCGGGCGGATTCCCAACAAAATCCTCCCCGATGTGGACCAGAGCTTTGAGGGAAAACGCACGCCGGCCGTGGCAGTCAGCGTGTTCGGAAACAGGAATTATGACGACGGGCTCATGGAGCTGGCGCTGCTGCTGGAGAGTCACGGCTTCCATGTGGCTGCCGCCGCCGCGGCAGCGGCCCGCCACGCGTTTTCCGACGATATCGGCGCCGGGCGGCCTGACCAGCAGGATGAAGAAGAACTGCGTGCCTTTGCCCGGCAGGCGGCAGAGAAAATAAAGGAACTGTCCGGAAAAGAAAAGATTGTCGGCGGCAAAAAGGCTGCCGGCGGCATCGGCTGTGGCCCGGAAGACTCATCGGAGCAGCCACCGGCCTCCTGCGGCGTATCGGCGCTTAAGATTGCCGGCCATAACCCGGTGGGGCCATACTATACGCCCCTGCGGGCCGACGGAAAACCGGCGAAATTCCTGAAAGCCAAACCAGTGACCGACGCAGACCGCTGCATTCAGTGCGGCACCTGCGCGTCCGTCTGTCCTATGGGCAGCATCCGCAGGGATGACTGCTTGGCGGTGGAGGGCATCTGCATCAAATGTCAGGCGTGTATCCGTGCCTGTCCGGCGCAGGCTAAATATTTTACAGACGAAGACTTCCTTTCCCATAAAGAGATGCTTAAGAATAATTACACGAGAAGAGCAGAGAATGCGTTTTTCCTGTAAAAGAAGTTGATATGATATACTGTATCATGGAGTTATTACAGGATGATATGATTTACCCCGGTCTTGCCATACAAACGGGAGACCGGGGCTTTTTCGCCTGCAGAAGCCGATTAAGGGGGAAGGATATACAGGAAAAATAAATATCGTTGGCTTCTGCGAAGCTTTTATTTTATATTTATAAAAGTTTTTATTTCATAAAAGATTTCACTTTCTTTCTTACCAGGAAGGCCGCGATCAGGGAGATCACTGCCAGAATACATCCCACCAGGAAAGCACGGGAATAATTGCCGTTGTTGTTTAAGGTGACGGCGATACGCGGGCCGAGAAGGCCGGCGATACCGAACATCAAGTACATGACGCCGTAGTTCTCTGTGATATATTTGGAACCAAACAGATCAGCGGTGATCGGCGTGATGGTTCCTCCAAAACCACCGTAGCAGAGTGCGGTGAGCGCCATGCAGATGACGGCCGGGATCATGCCAGGGGAGAACGCCAGGAATCCCATGGTGAGAACCGGGATGGCGCAGATGATACAGAGAGTCACGTATTTGTCTGTGTGGTCGGTAACAGCACCCCAGACGATACGACCGATCATGCTCATGAAGGAGAACAGGGAAACGTATACGGCTGCCTGAGTGGCGGTGAGACCGTAACCGCTCTGGATGATCTGAGAAGCCTGGCTGATGACCATCATGCCGGAGGTAAGACCGAAGGCAAACGCCACAGCTGCCACGTAGAACATACTGGTCTTGACCATCTGTCCTCTGGTGAGATCCGGAACAGAAGGCTTCGGCGCTGCCGCCTGTCCGCCGGAAGTATCGGATTTGATAGACATCTGTGATTTTTTATATTCCACATACCCTTCCGGTACCGGCTGAATGATGAGGGAGGCTGCGATCAGTATGACCAGACACACGATACCGATGATATTGAAGGTGAAAGTCAGACCGCCGCTCTCGATCATGTTGGCAAGAACCGGAGACCAGATGATGGCTGCGCCGCCGTAAATACCGGACATCAGACCGGAAGAGATACCGGTTTTGTCCGGAAGGACGGAAGCAGAAAAGCCCATCAGGGTCGGATAAATGAGACCGGCTCCGATACCGGTTCCAAGACCGTAGGTGATAAATAAGAGAGGCAGGGAGTGAATGTGCCCGCAGAACAGGTAGCCAAGTCCGAACAGCAGGCCGCCCAGCAGAATCATCTGGCGGATATTCAGATGTTTCGTAAAGCCGCCGAGGATTGTCGGAGACATGGTGGAACATAAAACGGTGACCGTGTAGCACAGAGCGACGGTGGCAGTCACGGACTCACCGCCCATGGCCTGCACGATCGGGGTCTGTACCACGGACCAGGTATAGCCGAGCCCCACCATGAACGATGCGATCAGTCCGACAATAAAATAGAGTATCCTTTTCTTTTCAAACGCTTCATATTGTTGTGCCATATACTTTCCTCCTTCTTTTTGCATTTGCACAAACGAGGCAGGCCCGGTTGGAAGCCTGTCTCGTTTTACGTTTTGTATGATAACTGTCTGTGATAGTTCCAGCGTTTAGCCGAGTACCTTTGCCGGGTTTGTCACGAAGATTTTCTCAATCTGCGCATCGCTGACACCCCGCTCTTTCAGCATTGGAATAACACGGGACGGAATATTTAAGATATTAGCGTGAGCCATATCCGGAAGATCATCTTTTGGAATCGGACGTGGACGTCCCAGTTCCACGGTCACAGAGTCGTGGCTCATGAGAATCTGATCTTCATAACCTTTTCCAATGAGAGCGGCGATCACGTCACAGCGTTCTTCGTCAGTTGGCGTATGGAACAGATCGCCTTCCAGACCGAAGCGGTCAAAGCAGTCAAATACGCCCTGCTGAAGTACCCGTTCGTGGTAGTCAATATCGGTGTTGCCGCACATATGTCCGATGGAGATATCCTGTGGGTTGGCACCGTTTTCAATGAGCAGTTTTGCCTGTTCCGGGCCCATGGTGCCAAGTTCAGTGTGGGTGATGATGGTGGCGCCGGTTTCGGCGTTGACCCTCGCCGCTGCCTTAAAGAATTTCTCTTCAAATGGCGTGATTTCTCCGTTGCTGGAAGCCAGTTTAATAACGCCTGCCTTGATGCCTGTATTTCCGATACCCACAGTGAGTTCCGTTTTCATCATTTCATAGATTTCTTTTTCCACATCCGTGAAACCGCTGCGGAACTTCCAGTACATGTAGGCGCTGGCTGGTTCGTAATAATAACCGGTGGAACAGATGATATTCATGTCCATAATAGTGGCCATCTTTGCCAGGAAAAACGGGTCGCGGCCGCATTCATTGTTGGTGGCGTCCACGATGGTCTTAAATCCGTATTTTTCCTTCAGCGGAGTGAGCCATTTCATATTTTCTTTGATGCAGCGAAGTTCATCAAAGCCGCCCAGGGTAAAGTCGCCCTGAAAGCCGCAGAAACCGTAGATCAGATGCTCATGCATCAAAGTTTTGCCAAGGTCTTTCGCTTCGATTGGTCCGAGAACCGTGTTGATTGTTTTGCTCATAAATGAATCTCCTTTCTATTATTCCAGAGGGTATTTTTTCATGCCGAAAGCCTGTCCCCAGGCGCAGACGCCGCAGAGAATCAGTCCGAACAGCATACTCAGCATCAATCCGAGAATATTGGCGTAATCCAGAAAGCCGATGCCGCAGCCAAAGGTCAGGGCGACGCCGGCGAATATGATCGGCACATCACGGAATGGTGTTTTGTCAAGAAATGCGATGTGGATCACCATGGTGATGGCCGTTCCCACCAGGATCGGGAAGAAGCCTGCCAAGGCACTGCCGAATACGCCAAAGGTCATGAGAAGCAGGTCCACCTGTCCCCAGATCGGGCCGCAGATGGCGCTGGCCATCAGGTGAGGAACATCTTTTACTGTGCTTCCCATGCCGAAGAATACGGCAAGACAGACAAACATGATCCATGGGTGGCCTTTAAACGCTGGAACCAATGTGTACACATAGTTAAATACGGAGCACCAGAAAGATGTCCAGATCGCAAAAAATACCGCCGCTTTTTTACTCATACAATTCTCCTTCTATAAATTTATGGGATGGTTGACGGAGTTTCTGTTTTGATTTCTGCAGAATCGTTTGTATATTATAAAAAGCAAATGTCATACCAACCTGCCTGATGAAGGAAATATAGAAGAAAAAAGAATCTCTTTCAGAAAAAATCCTGCCGGAAAAAACAGATTTTAAAAAGAAAAGGCACGGGAAAGACGTGATTTTTGTTGTGAAATCGAACACTTTTGACAGCGATCCGTTCGAAAAATGCACAGAAATAAGGGAGAAAGTTGATTCTGTATATGGGGTTTTGCATAGTTTTGAAAAATGAAAAGGGAAGAGTTCCCGGGAAAATGTATAAAAAGCAAAAGACAGGTAAGGTTCTTGGAGAGTTGGCATCTGTTGTGCTTTAATAAAAACAGGAAACGAAGAATGTTTTAAAGGAGGAATTCACATGAACAAAGAAAAATTACCTTTTGAAATGCCATCCTTTGATTTAAACGGGAAAGTGGCGGTGGTTACCGGAGGAACCAAGGGGCTTGGATACGGGATCGTCATGACGCTGGCCTATCATGGTGCCAAGGTGGTCATCACCAGCCGTCATCAGGATGACTGTGATGCGGTGGCCCGGGAAGTCATGGACATGGGCGGCGAGGCCATGGGAATCAAGACGGATGTGCAGAACAAAGATGAGATCCAGAATCTCATAAACAAAACTGTAGAGAAGTTCGGACGTCTGGACATCATGGTCAACAATGCCGGCGTGGCAGTGACCAAACGTTTTACGGAAATGACGGAAGAGGAGTATGACCGGGTGCTGGACTCCAACTTAAAGAGTGTGTTCTTCGGCTCTCAGATAGCGGCAAAACAGATGATCGAGCAGGGAGAAGGCGGAAAGATCATTAATATGTGCAGTATCGGCGGCATCAAGGGAAATAACCAGCTGTCTACCTACGGTGCTTCTAAAGCAGGCGCCATCAACCTGACCAAGTCCATGGCATGGGAGTTGGGACGTTATAATATTAACGTAAATGCGATCTGTCCGGGCTATGTGGAGACCGCTTTAAATACAGAGGCTCTGCATAATCCGAAGTTCAGAGAGAAGACATTAAAGGGAATTCCTCTGAGAAGATTCGGAACCGTACAGGAAATCGCAGCGCTTACTCTGTTTCTGGCATCGGATTGCTGCAATATGATTACCGGTGAGTATATTGTGGCGGATATGGGAGCCACTCTTGGAGGAAACGTATAGAAAATATATAGTAACAGAATAGAATACGAAAAATACAGCTCATATTGTCAGATATGATTCTCCTTATAGAATAGCAATAAAAAAGACTGCTTTTGTTCACTATTTTTGTGAATTAAGGCGGTCTTTTTTTATAAATACAAATAAAATCATGGAAAAGTTAATAACATCATGTCGGGATTTGTTGAATTTTTATCATTCTTGTGATAAAGTTAGAGATAAGTTTTCTTAACAGGAACGATATGGATGTGCAGATTATAAGGTGGGATCAAAATGGAATTATCACAGCATGTCGCGCTGGAGACGAAACAAATCCTTTGTCAGTCGCAGATTCAGTCTCTGGAGATTTTGGCGATGGACGCCATCGAACTGGAAGAATTTTTGCAAAATGAATATATGAGTAATCCGCTGCTGGACTGTAATCTCGACAGCAGCGTTCCTTCTGGTATGGGGCAGGATGTCCGCTGGTTTGATCATGGTACGCGAAAGAGAAGAAATCACGGGGATGAGGATGAAGACTATGATTCGCGGAATAATCTTGCAGCGCCGGAGGAGGATTATCTGAAAAAGTATTTGTTAAGCCAGATTGAGATGAGCGCTTTTTCCGGCGAGGAGTGGAAGCTGGCGGGTTATCTGGTGGACTGCCTGGAAGATGACGGCTTTTTCCGGATGAGTATAGAAGAGACTGCAAAACTTACCGGCGTACCGGAACAGACTGTGGAAAGAGTCCTGGCCAGGCTGAAAGATCTGGAACCCTTTGGTGTGTTTGCTTCCGGGCTTTCGGAATGTCTTTTAAAGCAGCTGGAAGTCATGGGCGAAGAAGATGAGGGTTTGAAACTGGTGGTGAGCCGGTATCTGCCGGAGGTCAGCGAAGGAAAAATCAGTGTTATTTCCAGACAGACTGGTCTTTCCACAGCGCAGATACGGAAGTACATCGCCCGGATTGCAAACTTGAATCCGAAACCTCTCTCCGGGCTTCAGCAGACGGAAGTCAATTATATTGTGCCGGATATCATCTATGATTTCAGAAATGGCCAGTGGGAGATTTCCATTAATGATCGCTGGTCCGGCAATTATCATGTCAATGATCAATATGTGGCTATGATGCGCAGTTCAACAGATGCGGAACTGACGGGCTATTTCAAAAAGAATCTGGACCGGTGCCGGTTCATTTTAAACAGTGTGGAACAGAGAAGGGAGACCATGAAGTCCATTGCCCGGGCAATCCTTGGAAGGCAGGAAGCATATTTTTCGGGCAGGGGGAATCCGGCTCCCATGACCATGTCCGCCCTGGCGGAGGAACTTCATGTACATCCGTCCACGGTGAGCCGTGCGGTGCGGGGAAAATACGTGAAATCGCCGGCGGGCACAATCCTCATGAAAAAGCTGTTTGCAGGCACTGTATCCTGCGAGAGAGGAGAGGAACTTTCCGCAGGACATATCAAAGACCGGATCAAGTCCCTGGTGGACGGTGAGGACAAGCGCAGGCCGTACAGTGATGCCAGACTGGTGGAACTGCTGGTGGCTGAAGGTATTCATATTTCCAGAAGAGCGGTGGCCAAATACCGGGATGAATTATGGATCAAGAGCAGCTTTGACCGGAAAATACGATAAAACAGTCAGGAATATTGTGAAAATTAAAAGAATTCTTAGAAATAAATGAAATATATAGTAGAATTGATTTATTCGTAATGTAGCTATGAAAATCAAAGGAGCAATAGATAGAGAACTTTCCTTATTGTATAGGGTAAAACGAATTGCCCA
>ERZ1643246.2827-NODE-2827-length-15770-cov-4.822463_pt1 | contig 15770 bp, 11 predicted proteins | sample MGYA00579265_ERZ1643246 | MGnify/ENA primary metagenome ERZ1643246 (study PRJEB29033, sample SAMEA4952261) | chicken gut metagenome | biome: Broiler Chicken; feature: Gastrointestinal Tract; material: Caecum | place: Ireland | collected 2018 | study: Broiler... | reverse complement strand
CTGCGCCAGTGGCGAGGATGGATTTATGCGTGAATTTGTGGCAGCACGGCCAGACCGTCTGCTGCGGCTGCCGGAGAACATGAATCCATACGTGGCTGCATTTACTGAGCTGGTCAGCGTGGCCTACCATGCCGTCAGCAGATTTGACAGGACCGCACATATGCGAAGGGAAAGGCTCGGCGTCTGGGGAGACGGTAATCTTGCATATATTACATCGCTTCTTCTGAAAAAACGATTTCCGGATTATAAAGTTGCCGTGTTCGGTAAACACTGGCAGAAAATGGCCGATTTTACTTTTGTGGACGACACATATGAGATTACATCGATTCCTTCCAACGTATCGGTTGATCATGCGTTTGAGTGTGTGGGCGGAAGCGGTTCCTCCCGTGCAATTGATCAGATTATTGATCATATCTGTCCGGAAGGACTGATCAGCATTATGGGAGTTACGGAAGAGCCGGTTCCTGTCAATACGCGGATGGTTCTGGAAAAAGGACTGACAGTAAAGGGAAGCAGTAGAAGCGGGAGAGAAGACTATGAAGGGCTGTTCGAACTGTACAGGGAACATCCGGATATGATTGATTATCTTGAGAAAATCGTTGGGGCTCAGATACGGGTCCGGAGTATAAATGATATCATAGAGGCGTTTGAGACGGATATCCATAAAATATCCGGAAAAACAATAATGATTTGGGATAAATAAAGAGGTAACGGGATGTTTAAAGGCGTAAGCTATGTAGTACGTGAGAATATCAATAATTTGTATAGAATTTATTCGATTGCCAAGTACGAATTACTTGCAGATATGCGTGACAGCAAGCTGGGGATTTTCTGGAATTTTGCAAACCCTGTGATTCAGGTCGCAACGTACTGGTTCGTGTTCGGCTTTGTTTTTAAGAGAAATGAAATTGATGGCGTGGATTTCCTGTCGTGGCTGCTTGGTGGCATGGTAATCTGGTTTTTTATCAGTCCGTGTATTACAAATGGCTGTAATGCAATCTATCAGAAAATTAATATTATAACGAAGATGAAGTTCCCGGTAAGTATTCTGCCGGCGACTGTTGTCCTGAAAGAGGCGTTTAATCATCTGTGTCTGATGATTATAGTGGTTGTCCTTTTTGCGATTAACGGACATTATCCCTCATGGCATTGGTTTGGGCTCATTTATTATTTTATATGCAGTATATTGTTTAGCGTTTCTTTATCACTGACGACTTCTGTACTTAATATGCTTGCACGTGATACGAGAAAACTTATTCTTGCCTGTATGAGATTGCTGATGTATTTAACGCCGATTCTCTGGGATATAAAGCTGCTCCCGCATACGCTGCAGATCGTAATGAAGTTAAATCCGATTTATTATCTCGTGTGCGGTTATAAGGACTGCTTCTTTTTCCATGAAGGAATTATGTTTTACTGGAAGCAGATGCTCGTATTCTGGGTATGGACGATTGCGCTGTTCTGGATAGGAAGCGTGATTATGTATAAATTCAGGACTAAATTTATGGATTTAATATAGGTGTATGAGATGGAAGAGTTTGCGATTCAGTTTAGAAATGTTTCGAAAATATATAAATTAGTCGGAAAAGATAAGAAGAAATCTGAAAATAAAAAATTTTATGCATTAAGGCGGGTGAGTTTTCAGATTTCAAAAGGCGAAGTGGTAGGTATACTGGGAACAAATGGTTCTGGAAAATCAACTCTGGCAACCATATTGGCCGGGATTTCGGAAGTTGATGAAGGCGAAATGACCGTCAATGGAGAACAGGCGCTAATTGCGATTAATACAGGACTGAACAATCAGCTTACGGGCCTTGAAAATATTGAATTAAAAGGAGCGCTCTTGGGATTAAAGCCACAGAGAGTAAAAGAAATAATTGACGGAGTTGCTGAGTTTTCCGAGCTGGGCGAATTTCTGTATCAGCCGGTTAAAAAATATTCAAGCGGAATGAGATCCAGACTGGGATTTTCCATTAATCTTTGTCTCGATCCGGATATTCTCATTATTGATGAGGCGTTGTCTGTAGGAGACAAGGGGTTTGCCAATAAATGTTTGAAGAGGATGAAGGAACTCAAAAAGGAAGGGAAGACAATTGTTTTTATCTCCCATTCCCTGCCTCAGGTGAGAGAGTTCTGCGCTATGGCGCTCTGGATTGAAGGTGGAGAAGTGCGAGAATATGGCCCGGTAGATCTGGTCAGCGATCATTATTCAGATTATGTAGAGTATCTGAATTCACTCAGTGTGAAAGAAAAGAAAGAAGAAAATGAAAGAAAATTCCAGAAAAGGCTTATATTAGATGAAAGAGACGGGTTCTGGGATAAAGTATTATCGTTTTTTCAGAAGAATTTATAAATTTTTGTCAGATGCACAGATATAGATAGGAGTTTTGATAAATGGAGAAAATCAGTGTTATCATACCGACCCATAATCGGGCTGATATCCTGCCGAGAGCGATAAAAAGTATTCAGAATCAAACACGTTCTGTGGATGAAATCATAGTTGTTTCAGATGGTTCAACGGATAATACCGATGAAGTTGTAAAAGAATTTGCTGCAAAGGACGACCGAATACAGTTGATTGAATATCATCCGGGGCATAATGGAAATTATGCGAGAAATAAAGGACTGGAGGCTGCAACTGGACAGTTTATTGCATTTTTGGATGATGATGATGAATGGCTGCCGAGGAAGACTGAACTTCAGATGGATATTTTTGAGAAGGAGCCGGAAGTAGGACTGGTATATTCGAGACAGAACTGCATTTATACAGATTCGGGAATCACATATCAGACCCAGCCCATGTACAGAGGTGATCTTTCAAAAAGGATTTTTATCCGGGGGGAAATAGGAACTCCTTCCCAGGTAATGATCCGTAAGTCTGTATTGGATCAGACCGGTCCTTTTGATCTGGAGTTGGGTGCTCTGCAGGATTATGATCTGTGGATTAGATGCTGCCTTGTTACAAAGGTGGATTTTGTACCCGAACCGTGTATTAATTATTACAATTCTGTAGTAACAAATCAGGTTTCTGCAAATACTGAAAAATATATACATGCGAGATTATACATCCGGGAGAAATACCGGGATGAGATCGCGAAATTCGGAAAAGAATTTGAAAAAAAGGTTGATACTTTAGTTGAAAACCGGATTGCGGAGCGGTGCCTGCGCAACGGACAGAGAAAAGACGCGCGGAAACATGCGGGAAAAGCGTGGAAAATCCGGCATACCAAAGTATCTGTGATGCTGGTCATTGCCTCTTTATTACCTTACTCAGCTGTTGTGAAGATAAGGAGCATGATAAAGAGTAAAAACTTGTATTGGCGAATAAAAAAAATGTGGTCATAGCGATGAAAGAAAAACTGATCAGGGGAATGGCGGCGGTCTTAAATTGTATATACAGTATTTTCAAACTGTTCCCCGTAAAGAAAAAGATTACTTATATATCAAGGCAGAGTAATACTCTGCCGCTAGATTTCGATCTGGTTATCCGGGAGATGAAGAGACGGCATCCGGAATATCAGCAGGTTGCCTTGATCAAAATGATTGGAAAAAGCGTACTGGAGAAGATCGGATACTGTTTTCATATGTTCCGTCAGATGTATCATATTGCGACTTCAGAAATGGTGGTTCTGGACACATACTGTATTGCAGTATCTCTTCTCCGCCAGCGCAGAAGTCTGATTGTAATACAGATGTGGCATGCGCTCGGCGCCATGAAAAAATTCGGATACAGCATTCTTGACAAGGGCGAGGGTACGAATCATTCTCTGGCAGAGGCTATGCGAATGCACAGGAATTATACGTATGTATTTTCAAGCAGTGAGTTCTGCAGCCGGTTTTTTGCGGAAGCATTTAACGTTCCCCGGGAAAGGATGCGGGTTATGCCGCTGCCCAGGCTGGATCTTCTGCGGGATTCGGAGCATACCGAAGCGGTGGAAAAGGAAATTTTGAGACAGTATCCTCAGCTTTCAGATAAAAGAAAAAAAATAATTGTGTACGCGCCAACTTTCCGTAAGGAGGGTGGAAGTTTTCAGGAAAAGGAGCTTGAAGCAGCAGCGGAAAGGCTTGCCAAAGCTGTCGATTATGACAGATACAATCTGGTGGCAAAGTTCCATCCGCTAAGCGATATTACACTCCGGAATCAGAATATAATTCAGGATAAAATATTTTCCACGATTGATTTCTGTCAGCTGGCGGATGCGGTGATTCTTGATTATTCCGCTGTAGTTTTTGAAATTTCAATGCTTGAAAAGCCTATGTATTTCTATGCGTTTGACTATGATTCATACATGGAAAACAGAGATGTCTATATTGATTTTAAAAAATATGTTCCTGGTATCATAACCGATGATCCTCAGAAACTGATGACAGCAATTGATAGGAATGAATCAGATCCTGACCGGCAGAAGGCGTTTCGGGATCTAATGATCAGCAGACCGAAAAGCGGCAGTTATACAGAAGATGTTGTTGAATTTTTTGAAAAAATCCTGCGAGAACAAAAGGAAAGAAAGAGGCAGTAAAATGGCGAAAGTCTCAATAATTGTACCTACGTATAATGTGGAACGGTATCTGACCGAGTGTATGGACAGTATAATCGGACAGTCGCTGAAAGATCTGGAAATTATATGCGTGAACGATGGGTCTGCTGACGGCTCATTAAATATACTGGAGAAGTATGCCGCGGCGGACGACAGAATTATTATTATTGATAAAAAGAATGAAGGGTATGGCTGCGCAATGAACGATGGACTTGACCGTGCTTCGGGCGAGTACGTGGGAATTGTGGAGCCGGATGATTATGTAGATCTTCATATGTATGAAGATCTTTATCGCATTGCAAAAGAAAAGAATCTTGATATTATAAAAGCGGATTTCTACCGCTTTGTATGCAATAAAAACGGAGAAGTTCTGAAATCATACGAGGCTCTGTCAAAAGATGGAACCGGATATAATGAAGTAATTAATCCGAAAGAGAATGACAGGATTTTCCGCTATGTTCTGAATACATGGAGCGGTATTTACCGGCGTTCATTTATCGAAAAATATCATATTCGTCACAATGTTTCACCGGGAGCGTCTTTTCAGGATAACGGCTTCTGGTTTCAGACGTTCTGTCTGGCTGATAGAGTATATTTTGTAAACAGGCCCTATTACATGAACCGAAGAGACAATCCTAATTCTTCTGTAAAAAGCAGAGAAAAAGTTTACTGTATGAATGAAGAGTACAGGTTTATCTATGAAAAGTTTCTGAACCGTTATCCGGATCTGAAAAAGCGTTTTATTTATGTTTACTCTATGCAGCGGTTCAGAAATTATTTCTGGACTTATTCCAGAATAGACCGGAGATTCAGAAAAGAATATCTGGAGAGAATGTCCGGCGAATTGAGAGAAGCACAGGAAAAGAACGAGCTGAGCAGAGAATATTTTACTCCGTTGGAGTGGAAAAAGATTCTAAAAATTATAAAGAATCCTCATAGCGCGGAAAAATGGATGGCGCTGAGCATGACCGCGAGAAGAATTAAGCGGTTCTGCAAAAACATAAATCGGAAAAAATAAAAACATCCGGACAGAATTTCCGGAAACACTGAAATGTTACTTTGGAGGTATTAAAGGTGAAACAGCCAATTGTATCCGTTATTATGCCTGTTTATAATAACGAAAAATATCTGGAGCAATGTCTTGACAGTATAGTGAATCAGAGCCTGACAGATATTGAAATTATATGTGTAGATGATGGATCGGAGGACAGTTCCGCTGAGATTTTGAACAGATATGCGGAAAAGGACAGCAGAATCCGTATTTTGCATCAGGAAAATGCGGGAGCCGGGGCAGCAAGAAATAACGGTCTCCGTCATTCGAAAGGAAAGTATCTGTCGTTTCTGGACTCTGATGATTTCTTTGAAATTGATATGCTGGAAAAGGCGGTGAAAAAAATAGAGGAGGACGAAGCAGATTTTGTTGTATTCCGTTGTAATCAGTACCTGAATGACTGTGATAAGTTTAAAAATGTCAGGTATACTTTGAAAGAACAGACTCTGCCTCCCTATGTACCGTTTAACTTCAGGCAGATAACAGATAATGTGTTTAAGGCGTTTGTAGGCTGGGCGTGGGATAAGCTGTACAGAAGAGAATTTGTAATGCGGTATGGGCTGACTTTCCAGGAACAGCGAACGAGCAATGATATGCTGTTTGTGTTTACCGCGCTTGTTCTGGCAGAAAAAATTACGTATCTGGACGAGGTGCTTGCTCATCAGAGAAGAAACAATAATGAGTCTCTTTCCAATACGAGGGAAAAATCATGGTTCTGCTTTTACAATGCGCTCTGTGCTTTGAAAGACGCTCTTAAAAAGTATGATCTGTATGATGAACTTGAAAAAGATTTTATAAATTACGCACTTCATTTCAGCCTGTGGAATCTGAATACGATTACCGGGGCATGCTATTATAAGCTGTATGACCAATTGAGAAATGAGTGGTTTATGGAGATTGGAATCATCGGACACGATAAAGATTATTTCTATAATCAGAAAGAGTACAGCCAGTTTTTACAGATTATGAAATACAGCGCCAGGGAATATGAGACTAAGATTTCTGTGGTGATCCCGGCTTACAACGCGGAAAAATATATAAGAGAATGTCTTGACAGTATTCTGGAGCAGCAGAAAATCGGACTGGAAGTCATATGTGTAGACGACTGTTCTACGGATGCGACACCCCGGATTTTAGAGGAGTACAGCAAAAAATTTGATAATCTGACTGTCTTGCGTAATGAAAGCAACATTTATGCCGGGGAATCCAGAAACCGGGGGCTGATGGCGGCAAAAGGGCAATATGTTCATTTTATTGACGCAGACGATTTTGTAGCGGGCAATTCATACGAAAAACTGTATAAAATCGCGGCAGAGAACAATCTTGACTGGCTGAAAACCACATGCGAAGGCGTTGATGACGCCACGGGAGAAACGGTTCCGAACCGGCTCTATGATCTGAGGGATGTGGATAAATGGCTGGATGAGAAATTACTGGATTTTGTCCATTTTCCTAAAAAGTTTTTTGATATCGCGGTAGTACCGTGGAATGGAATCTATAAAAGAGAGTTTTTGCTGAATAATCAGATCCGTTTTAATAATCTGTTCTGTGTAAATGACAGATCATTTTATATAACTGTATGTGTAAAAGGAAAACGGATGATGGTGACAAGAGTACCTTTTGTAAAGCACAGAGTGAATGTGGGAGGATCTCTTGTAGGTAAGAGGGCACAGCATTTTGACTGCCAGTTCCACTCTTATGAGCTGATGGAAAATATCTGTAAAGAAAACAGCGTAAAGGAAAATATCCGGTTTGAAATACTGGAACATGAGATGTATGATCTGTTTGTATGGTACAGAAAATTTAATGATCAGAATGTACTGAGCGACCAGTTAAAAGAAAATATGAAAGCTTTTCTTACAAACGAAAGAGTAGAGTATTTTGAAAGATTCGGCAGTAAGAGCAGATGGCTGAAATTCCGGGATCTGGTCGGAGTCTGATAAAAATGCCGGTAGGTGTTACTGATAAAAGATAAATGTTCAAATACAGAAAAATATTAGCATAAAGTGCTGGAGGAGTAAAAATGGCAAAGGTATCAATAATTATTCCGACGTATAATGTGGAAGAATATCTTGAGGAATGTATGGACAGTGTAGTCCGTCAGACTTTACAGGACATTGAAATTATATGTATCAATGACGGTTCTACAGATAGTTCTCTGGAAATACTGAAAAGATATGCTCAGAATGACAGAAGAATTATTATTGTAGATAAAGAAAATGGCGGCTATGGCATTGGGATGAACATAGGCCTTGATAAGGCTACGGGAGAATACATCGGAATTGTCGAACCGGATGATTTTGTCCCTCTGAATATGTATGAGGATTTATATAACATTGCGGAAAAGGAAAATCTGGATTTTGTAAAAGCGGATTTTTATCGTTTTAAGAGAAGTGAGAATGGAAATATGGATCTTGTATATAATCATCTTTCGAAAAACGAAGAGGATTATAATGTGGTGTTTAATCCCAGTACAGATCCAAAAACCCTTTTGTATATTATGAATACGTGGAGCGGAATATACAGGAGATCTTTTCTGGAGGAATATCATATCCGTCATAATGAAACTCCGGGAGCATCTTTCCAGGATAATGGCTTTTTCTGGCAAACATTTATTTACGCAAAAAGAGCAATGATTATAAATAAGCCGTACTATATGAACCGGAGAGATAATCCGAATTCGTCGGTTCATAATCCGGATAAGGTGTACTGCATTAATAAAGAGTATGATTTCATACGGGAGATCCTGATGCAGGATAAGAAAATCTGGAACCGCTTTAAATATGTATACTGGGTTAAAAAGCTGTCCAATTATCTTGCTACGATAAAAAGAATTGGTGAGGAATACAAAAGAGAGTATATCAGGGCCATATCAAAAGAGTTCTGCCGGGCAGAAGAACTGGGCGAACTGAAAAAGGATGTATTTACAGAAGAGCAGTGGAAGAAGCTGCAGTTTCTGATGAGAGATCCTGAGGGATTCTCTTATAAGGTGATTTCTTCCGGTACAACGACCTTTGAAACTACATATGAGGTAGATAGAATAAAGAATTCTACGTCATATAAACTGGGACGTCTGCTGACGAAGGGTCCGAGAAAAATCAAGCAGAAACTGAAGACGAAATAGAACCGGGATAAATTTCCGCATTCATTTGTAAATGAAGTACAGATGTGATAATATAAAAACGTTGATTTAAAGTATAGAAATATGAGGTGGACATCAATGAAAATAGCAATTGCCGGAACAGGATATGTGGGATTGTCAAACGCGATTATACTGGCACAGCACAACGAGGTATATGCTCTGGATATTCTTAAAGAAAAAGTAGATATGATTAATAAACGGAAGTCTCCGATCGTGGACAAGGAAATTGAGGAGTATCTGGCGGAAAAGCCGCTGAATCTTACTGCGACTACGGACGATGTTGAAGCATATACAGACGCGGAGTATGTTGTTATAGCTACGCCGACAAACTATGATACGGAACAGAATTATTTTGATACATCAAGTGTAGAGTCTGTAATCGAAAGAGTGCTTGCGGTAAATCCCCAGGCTGTTATGGTTATTAAATCTACAATACCGGTAGGATATACAAAAGAAATCAAGGAGAAATACCATACGGATAATATTATGTTTTCCCCTGAATTTTTAAGAGAGGGAAAAGCTTTGTATGATAATCTGTATCCCTCAAGAATTGTAGTGGGAGAAGAGAGCGCCCGTGCAGAAAAATTTGTGGATCTTCTGAAAGAAGGGGCAATTAAGGAGGATATTCCGGTGCTTTATACAGGCTCTACGGAGGCGGAGGCTATCAAATTGTTCGCCAATACATACCTGGCGCTCCGTGTGGCATACTTCAATGAGCTGGATACCTATGCGGAGATGAGAGGTCTTAATACAAAGCAGATTATTGAAGGAGTCTGCCTTGACCCCCGTATCGGAAATCATTATAATAATCCGTCGTTTGGCTATGGCGGCTACTGCCTTCCGAAAGATACGAAGCAGCTGCTTGCCAATTATGACAAAGTGCCGAATAATATTATAAAAGCAATTGTAGACGCGAATACAACACGTAAAGATCATATCGCGAATATGATTTTAAAGAGAAATCCGTCAGTGGTAGGCATATACAGACTTACAATGAAAACGAATTCTGATAATTTCAGACATTCTTCAATTCAGGGTATTATGAAAAGAATCAAGGCAAAAGGAATCGAAGTTATTGTATTTGAGCCGACAATGAAAGAGGACGAATTTTTCCATTCGAAAGTTGTGAAAGATTTTGACGAATTTAAAGAACGCGCGGATGTTATCGTTGCCAACAGAATGGATGACAGACTGAAACAGGTAAAGGATAAAGTCTATACCCGCGATATTTACAGCAGGGATTAGGAACAAAAAGGAGTAGAGGGATGAAAAAGAAGATCTCTGTCATTATACCTGTATATAACGTGGAAAAGTATATCAGAGAATGTCTTGATTCTGTGTTGGAGCAGTCTCTCAAAGATATTGAGATTATATGTGTGAATGACGGATCGACAGACAGTTCCCGCAATATACTTCTGGAATATAGAAAAAAGGATAGTAGGGTTATTGTTCTGGATAAACAGAATGGCGGCTTGTCTTCGGCAAGAAATAGCGGGATTGACATCGCTCAGGGAAAATACGTTCTCTTCCTGGACAGTGATGATTTGCTTTCTTCGGAAGAAGCTTTGAGTATTTTATATGATAAAGCCGAGAAAGAAGTGCTGGATCAGTTATATTTTGATGCAGAGGTCTTTTTTGAGAATGAAGAAGTAAAGACACAGAATTCCAATTATATTGAATACTACAAACGCAAAAAGAATTATCCGGACGTTATGACCGGAAAAGAATTATTTTCAGAACTTCAGACAAACTGGGATTTTAAGCCGAATGCCTGTATGCAGCTGCTCCGCAGAAGTTTTTTAGTTGATAATAAACTTACTTTCTGTGAAGGCATACTGCATGAAGATGAAGTTTTTACGTTGGAATGCGTAACGCTTGCTCAGAGAGTCGCCTACATCGATGCGGCGTACCTGAAAAGAAGGATCAGAGGGAATTCTATCATGACATCAGCTCAGAAAGCAGGCAGCATTTACGGGTATTATTATGGTATAGAACAATTACTGGAATTTGCCCAACGCCATCTCTCTGTTCATGATACACCGTTTACAGATTTATATTTGCAGAGAGTGCTGGTATTGATGGAATCTTCTGCACGTCTTTTTGCAAAAGTCAGCGAGACGGACAAAGAAGAGATTCTGGATGGGGTAGAAAAAGACAGGCAGTTTATATTTGCCGCAGATATGAAAGCATGGCAGAAAAATATTTCATTGAGAGAAAAACTCGACAGTGTCCGAGGTGAAAAGAAAGCCGTGCAGGATGAAAAGAAAGTAATACAAGACGAAAAGAAACAGATACAGAAAAAGCTGGAAAAGGAACAGAAGAAAAACAGCGCTGCACGTGACGAAATCCGAACGCTTTCGGAGAAACTGCAGCAGGAAAGAAAAACAGCGGATTCAGTCAGAAAAGAGCTGCGGGAGGAAAAGAAAAAGCTTGAAAACCTCAAACAGTCCACATCCTATAAAGTAGGAAGAGCAGTGACATGGGTTCCCCGCAAAGTGAAAAGGAAAGTAAAAAACTGCCGTGAGCCAAAAAAAGATGGTAGGTCCGTATGGCTTATCGGTACTCCTGAGTTCGGAAATCTCGGTGACCATATGATTTCGGAGGCAGAAAGAGAGATTCTCGGAACTGTTTATCCTGAAAAAAATATTCATGAAATAACTATGAATGAATATTGGGGAAAAAAGGATTATCTTAAAAATACAGTTCAGAAAAACGATCTGCTTGTCTTCCACGGAGGCGGAAATGTAGGAAATTTGTGGCCGAAATCGGAGTATATCCGCAGAGACGCCTTTGGAATCTGGAAGGAACAGAAGAAGATTATTATGCCCCAGTCTATCTGTTTTACAGATGATGAAGAGGGTAGAAAAGAACTGGAAGAGACCCGCAGATCCTACGCGGTTAAGAATCTTCTGCTCTGCTGCAGGGACGCGGCGTCCTACCGGTTTGCTGAGGAGAAGCTGCCGTGTACCAGTATATGTGTTCCGGACACGGTTCTGTTTCATAAGCCTGAAACGCATCCTGCTGTCAGAAAAGAAGGAGCTGTTCTCTGTCTGAGAAGTGATAAAGAAAAGGCGGTCACGGAACAGGATAAAGAGAAAATTGTAAGTGTACTTCGTAAAAAATATACCAGGATTACAGAGCTGGATACAGTAGGAGAAAAGAAGACCAGAGAAACAAGAAGAGAAGGTCTGAAGGAGTTTTTTGACCAGCTGTGCAGGGCCGAAATCGTAGTTACAGACCGTCTGCATGGTATGATATTCTGCGCTTTAAACGGAGTTCCATGTATTGCTCTGGATAACTCTTATCATAAAGTTTCCGGAGCGTATGAATGGCTTAAGCCGTTGGAATATATTCATTATATTAAGGATGTATCTGAACTTGACAAATGGATTGAATATGACTGGAAAGATAACTATCAATATCCATATGAGAAGTACAGAGAAAAATTTAAAGCGCTGATGCAGAATTTATCTTGAAAAAATTAACGGAAGAATTAGTAAAGCAGATTGTGCGGATTTGCTTTACTAATTTAATGTACAAGGAAAACAGAGTAAGGAGAGGCAAATGCCAAAAGTATCAATTATTGTACCGACATATAATGTGGAGAATTATTTACGAGAATGTATGGACAGTATTGTCGGGCAGACTTTAAAAGATATTGAAATTATTTGTATTAATGACGGCTCTACTGACGGGTCGCTGGAAATACTGAAGAATTATGCCGCAAAAGATCAGCGGATTATCATTGTAGATAAAAAGAATGAAGGTTACGGCGTTGGAATGAACATCGGGCTGGATCGAGCTTCAGGAGAGTATATCGGGATTGTGGAGCCTGACGATTTTGTGCCGGCCAATATGTACGAGGATCTGTATAACGCTGCGAAGAAGAATAATCTGGATTTTGTAAAAGCGGATTTTTACCGCTTTACGGGAAATGAGGAAGATGGAACCAGAACTCTGGAGTACAACAGGCTTGATTCAAGTGGAGAAAATTATAATCAGGTTATTGATCCGTTTGAGAAGCCGTTTATTACCAAGTTTATAATGAATACCTGGAGTGGTATTTACAGAAGGGAATATATTGAGAAATATCATATCCGCCATAACACTACGCCGGGCGCGTCCTTTCAGGACAACGGCTTTTTCTGGCAGACATTTATCTATGCAAAACGCTGTATGTTTATAGATAAACCTTACTATATGAACCGTAGAGATAATCCGAATTCATCAGTAAAGAACAAGGAAAAAGTGTATTGCATGAATATTGAATACGATTTTATACGGGAAATATTTATGCAGAAAGGAAATGAGAAACTGTGGGAACGGTTCAAGCCTTATTATACTTACAAGAAATATTACAGCTATGTATTTACTCTTGGCCGGATAAGCAGTGAGTTTACGGAGGAATATCTGGATCGTATGAGCAGGGAGTTTAAACGGGCGTTCGATCTTGATGAAGTAGATTTGACTGTTTTTACTCCTTATGCACAGAAAGCGATAGAACTTCTGGTTAAGGATCCCCAGGGATATTATCAGAGATATGTCCTAAAAAAAGGATCAGGGTCGCTTAATATACTTAGAAGACTGAGAAGATTCCTCGGAAGAGTAAAACGGGGAATCGAAAGACGGATAAAAAAACGATAGAGTATGCCAGACGTATCTGAATAAAAAAAGAACAGAGGGAAAATATGGAAAATCCAGTTGTTTCAGTGATTGTACCAGTATATAACGTTGAACAGTACCTGCCTCAGTGCCTGGACAGTATTGTGAATCAGACATTGAAGAACATAGAGATTATCTGCGTGAATGACAGTTCCACAGACAACTCTCTGAATATTTTGAATCATTATGCGGAGAAAGATCCCAGAATCAAAGTGGTGACACAGCCCAATGGCGGTGCCGGAGCGGCCAGAAACAGAGGCCTTTCCCTGGCCGCTGGAAAATATCTTTCTTTTCTGGATTCGGATGATTTTTTTGAGCCTGATATGCTGGAGCTTGCCTATAATAAAGCTGTATGTGACAAGGCAGATTTTGTTGTTTTTCAATCGAATCAATACTATACAGACAGAAAAGAGTTTGTGAGCGTTCCGTGGACTTTGCGGGAAAAGGAAATACCGCCCTACACACCGTTTAATCACAGGCAGATGACGGATAATATATTTAAAGTATTTGTAGGATGGGCGTGGGATAAACTCTACGACCGTGAATTTGTCGAAAAAAATCACCTCCGCTTCCAGGAACAGAGAACAAGTAATGATATGCTGTTTGTGTTCAGCGGCGTAGCCGTTGCGAAGAGAATCTCAGTGGTAAAAAAAATACTTGCACATCAGCGGCGTGACGCAAAAGACTCTTTGTCAAAGACGAGAGAAAATTCATGGTATTGTTTTTATGACGCTCTGTCTGTTCTGAGAGACAGACTTAAGTCAGAAGGGCTTTATGATGAGCTGGAAAAGGATTACATAAATTATGCGCTTCATTTTTCGCTTTGGAATATCAGAACCCTGGCGGAACCAACCAGAAGCAGATTAATCGAGAAGATGAAAGCCCAATGGTTTTCTGACCTGGGAATAGCAGGAAAGCCCGGAGATTATTTTTATAATCAGAAGGAATTTAAGGAGTATGAAAGATTATGATCAGTTTGGCTAAAAGTTAAAGGCAAAGAGAAGCACAAATTGCAGTTTCGGTATATATTTTTTACGGCATAAACCGATCATGATTTTATGAGAAAAATGTTTTTTCTGGACAATATTAATTCTGATTCTGGTAGTTCTGAAGCGGAAAAGGCCGGAAAAATATTATTTTATTTTAAAAGTTGAAGATAATTAAAAACAGAAGTTTATAGGGGATATGTACAAATGCATTTATTAGGCATTATATTAAGATTAGTTATTTTCTTTTGTTCTTGCATGGGATACTGGGAGTTTTTCAGAAGAAAAACAAGGGTGAATATTTATTTCCTGCCTGTGCTTACTGTAGCAGTACAGGCATTCATGCTGTTTATGGCAGGCCTTTTAAATATACTTTCGGTGATTTCGTTTTTGATGGTTTTTGCAGGAATTGCGGTCTTAATCTGTTTTATAGTAAGCGACCGAGGCATCTCTTGGGTGAAGCACTATGGAAAAACAGGTTATGTTTATTTTGGAGTTATGCTTGTAGCGATTTTGCTGTCAGTAAACGGAAAAGTTGTTTCTCACTTTGACAACTTTTCTCACTGGGCACTTGTTGTGAGACAGATGCTGCTTACTGACCGGTTCCCTAATTTTCAGGATAATATTATTGCATTCCAGGAATATCCGCTTGGAAGCGCTGCATTTATTTATTATGTGGCAAAAATTGTAGGACATGCAGAGTCTGTATGGATGTTTGCCCAGGGCTATATGATTACTGCATGTATTCTTCCTGTATTTATGTACTGCAGAAAGAATAGAGTATTGTCCTTTGTTTTTATGTGTCTGACGACAAATTTTATTTTTGTATATAATATTAAGATTACAGAATTGTTGGTTGATACTTTACTGCCGCTGGCAGCAATGAGTATGCTTTTGTTCACTTATTATGCCGGAAAAAACAAAGATACATGTGGGGAGTTATATCTTACAATTCCATTCAGCATATGGATTCTTCAGATAAAAAACGCCGGAATATATTTTTGCGTGATAGCAACTCTGTGGATTCTGTCGAGAATAAAAAGCAGAAAAGGCAAGCTTCGGAAAGGCGAAGCTGTCAAAACAGCATTAACTGCTTTTGCCCCATATGTATCACTGCTTTTATGGCAGAAACACTGTGATTATGTTTTTTTGAAGGCTGATACATCAAACCATGCGATGACAGCACAGAATTATATGACAGAGTTAAGTGAAAAATCGTTGAACGATATATGGACAATATGCAGTTCCTGGATTAAATTCTGTCTGACATATAAAGAGGTATGGCTTGTATTTTTCTGTTTCGCCGTTGTCGGAGTTGTATATTATTTTATATGCAGAAATTCCAGAAAGCAGTTTTATCTGGCGGCGATATTCGCGATAGTTCTGTATAT
>ERZ1643246.2826-NODE-2826-length-15776-cov-11.928058_pt1 | contig 15776 bp, 13 predicted proteins | sample MGYA00579265_ERZ1643246 | MGnify/ENA primary metagenome ERZ1643246 (study PRJEB29033, sample SAMEA4952261) | chicken gut metagenome | biome: Broiler Chicken; feature: Gastrointestinal Tract; material: Caecum | place: Ireland | collected 2018 | study: Broiler... | reverse complement strand
CAGTTTGCGTTTAGGCCTAGCCTTTTTATTTGCTGGGAAGTAAAGATAGGAATTTTAGTATGTCCTCCTCAGCATTTTTGGCGTACATGACTCCATAGGGGATGCTGTATTCCCAATCCGCCGGCAGGGTCACCAGGCCCGGATGGACGTCCTTCCAACATTCCAGGGTCAGCATCACATTCTGGGTTTGGACGCAGCGGTTAAATACCTCCATATCGTAAAATTGGGGCGTGTCCTCAATCCGGATTTCCGGATGCTTTTCGATTTCCCGCCTCACCCGATCTACCGAGGGGGAATCCCCCTGTTTGACCATCATCAACGTTTCCCCATAGAGGTCTTGGATTGTCAAGCGCTTTTTCCTGGCCAGAGGATGCTCCCTGGAAACGGCAAAGCAGTGCCGGTAGGTGCCAAGCTGCCGGAAATTGCACAGGCGCAGCCACTCAGCGGAATCGCAGGCCCCCACTAAGAAGTCGTATTTTTCCCCCAGGGCGGCAATCTCCGACAAAATCCCTGTGTGGGTATCGTCAAAGGGGACGATGTGCAGCTTATAGCCCGGGAAGGCCTGGTTCACCTGATACCACAAATCCATGAAGGGCTTGCAGGGGTTGAGCAGGGAACTGCCAATGCAAAAAGTCGTGGCCGCAGCTTCCTCTTGCAGCTTGGCCTCTGCAATGGCCTTGTCCGAGTAGTCAAAAAGAAATCGGGCGTGGCGGTAAATCACCTGGCCCGCCGGCATCAACCGGAGGCCTTGATTGCTCCGGTCGAACAGCTTCAGGTCCAGGTGCTTTTCCAGGGCGTTAATCTGCTTCATCACCGAGGGCGGCGACAAATAGAGGCGTTCTGCCGCTTTGTTAAAGCTGCCGCAGTCCGCCACGCAGACAAATGCCGTGAGCTGGTGGTTGAACAAGGGCTTTCCCTCCCTTTTTGTATTGCATAATGGTTAATACGATGTTACAACATCGGTTCTTCCCTGTCAAGGGGAAGGGCGGTACAATCAGTATAGAAAAGGAAGCCGGGAAAGGCTAAAAAGCAGAAGCATTTTCCCGCAAGGAACCCCATTGATTTTCAAGGAGGAATGTATCATGGAATTTGTCACACTGAACAACGGCGTACAAATGCCCAAGTTGGGCTATGGTGTATATCAGGTAGACCCGGCAGAGTGCGAACGCTGTGTAGCCGACGCCATCCGCGTGGGTTACCGCTCCATTGACACGGCCCAGGCCTACTACAACGAGGAAGGCGTGGGCGAGGCCATTGCCAAGAGCGGCGTAGCCCGGGAGGAGCTGTTCCTCACCACCAAAGTGTGGATTTCCAACGCTGGCTATGAAAAGGCCAAGGCCTCCATTGACGAGTCCCTGCGCAAGCTCAAGACCGACTATATTGATTTGCTGCTGATCCACCAGCCCTTCAACGACTACTATGGCAGCTATCGGGCCATGGAGGAGGCCTACAAGGCCGGCAAAGTGCGTGCCATCGGCGTTTCTAACTTTTACCCCGACCGCCTCATCGATCTGTGCCAGTTTGTAGAAGTAACGCCTGCTGTGAACCAGGTGGAGACCCATGTATTCCAGCAGCAGCAAAAGGCCCACGAAATCATGGAGAAGTACCACGTCCAGCACGAGAGCTGGGGCCCCTTTGCCGAGGGCCGCAAGGATTTCTTCAACAATCCGGTACTGACGGAAATCGGCGCGCAATACGGCAAGACTGCCGCCCAGACAGCCCTGCGTTTCCTGCTTCAGTCCGATGTGGTGGTGATTCCCAAGTCTGCCCACAAGGAGCGCATGATGCAGAACTTCGACGTGTTCGACTTCACCCTCTCCGACGCCGACATGGAAGCCATCCGCAAGCTGGACGAGGGAGAGAGCCTGTTCTTCTCCCACTATGACCCGGCCACGGTGGAGTTCCTCACCGGCCTGGGAAAATAAATCCCGTTTGTCTTTTCTATCAAAGGAGGAAATCAAATGTCCTATCAATTCTTTGTCCCCACCCGCGTCCTCTTTGGCCCAGGCCAGCTGAACCATCTGCACGACCAGGCTATGCCCGGCAAAAAGGCCATGGTGGTTATCTCCAACGGCAAATCCACCCGAGAAAACGGCTCCCTGGACCGCACCCTGGAACAGCTCCACATGGCCGGGGTGGAAACGGTCCTTTTTGACAAGGTAGGGGCCAATCCCCTGAAATCCGTGGTAGAAGAGGGCGGCCGTTTTGCCAAGGACAACGGTTGTGACTTTGTAGTGGCCCTGGGAGGCGGCTCCGTCATGGACGCGGCAAAGATTATGGCCATGTATGCCCTGCAGCCCGGGGATTTGTGGGATTATGTGGCCGGCTCTACAGGCAAGAACCTGCCCCTGGTGAACCCCACTCTGCCCCTCATCGCCATTACCACCACTGCCGGCACCGGTTCCGAGGTGGATCAATGGGGCGTAGTTACCAACCCGAACACCAACGAGAAAATCGGCTGCGGCGGCCAGGACAGCCTGTTCCCGGTTATTGCCGTGGTAGACCCGGAGCTCATGGCCACGGTGCCCCCCAAGTTCACCGCCTATCAGGGCTTTGACGCCCTGTTCCACTCCACAGAGGGCTATATTTCCGCTGCTCACAATCTCATGGGCGACATGGTGCAGCTGGCCGCCATTGAAAACCTGGGCAAATACCTGCCCCGGGCCGTGAAGGACGGCAGCGACATGGAGGCCCGGGAGCACGTGGCTTTTGCCAACACCATGTCCGGTTATTCTATGGTGGTGAGCTCCTGCACCAGCGAGCACGCCATGGAGCACGCCATGAGCGCCTATCACCAGGAGCTGCCCCACGGCGCTGGCCTGATTATGATTTCCAAGGAGTACTACACCCACTTTATCCATCAGCACTGCTGCGATGAGCGGTTTGTCAACATGGCAAAGGCTCTGGGCAAGGCGGACGCCAAGGAGCCCATGGACTTCATCACCGCGTTGGTGGAGCTTCAGGAGGCCTGCGGCGTAGGGGATTTGAAGATGTCCGACTACGGCATCCGCAAGGAGGACTGCATGGCCCTGGCGCAGAACGCCCGGGCAACCATGGGCGGCCTCTTCGGCGCTGACCCGGCGCCTATGACGGATGAGGAGTGCGCTGCTATTTTCGAGAAATCCTATCGCTGAGAATCCCGCAAAGGAGCGGTGTGCAAGGCCGCTCCTTTGCAGGGAGAAGAAATGGAGGTTATGCAGATGGCACAGCTCATTGCTTACTTTTCCAGAGCTGGCGAGAACTATTTCAGCGGAGCCCTGCGGGTGGTGCCGGTGGGGAACACGGAAATCGCCGCCGGGATGCTGCAGCAAATCACCGGGGCGGACCTGTTTAAAATCGACCCGCTTCTGCCCTATGCCAAAGGCTACAACGAGTGCATCGCCCAGGCCCAGGAGGACCAGCGGCGGGGCGCCCGGCCGGAGCTGAGATCCTATCCGGACAGCCTGGAGCCCTATGACACCATCTATCTGGGCTATCCCAACTACTGGGGCACCATGCCCATGCCGGTATTCACCTTTTTGGAGCGCTTTGACTTTACCGGCAAGACCATCAAGCCCTTCTGCACTCACGAGGGCAGCGGCCTGGGACGCAGTGAAAGCGACATTCGCCGCCTGTGCCCCGGGGCCAAGGTGGAAAAGGGCCTGGCTATCCAGGGAAGCAGCGTAAAAAGCGCGGAGGACGCCCTGCGGAAGTGGAGCCAGAAATAAAAATGGGCTGCGGCACAGGAAAGCTGCTTGCCAAAAAAACAATAAGCGGAGCCAAGAAGGCCGGATTGCAATTGATGCAGTCCGGCCTTCTTTTTTTGCGTGACAGTTTCTCTTTGAAATCCGCAATAAATCACAAAATTTTATAAAAACTATTTTTAAATAATATAGATTGTGATACAATGGGTTCAGTACCCTTAGAAAATTTTTCCTTTTCACAGTGTTGGAAAGACTTGATTAAGGAGGACACTATGGACAAACCGGAGAAAAGACCCCTTTATTTAGCACATATCTCCGAGGACCAAACCCGGACGCAAAGCGTGCGGGACCATCTGGAGGGCGTGGCGAAGCTGGCCGGAGCGTTTGCCCGGCCATTTGGCGGCGAGGAACAGGGCTTTTTGGCTGGGATGCTGCATGATATTGGAAAATACAGCCTGGCGTTTCAAAAACGGCTGGAGGGCGGGCCCAAGGTGGACCATGCGACTGCCGGGGCAAAAGAGGCGTTTTTGCTGCGCCAGGCGGAAGCTGCCTTTGCCATAGTGGGCCATCACGGAGGCCTGCCGGATGGCGGCGGGAAAAATGATTCGTTGGATTCCGGGACGCTGTTGGGACGCATGAAAAAGCAGCTGCCCCCGTATGAGGCTTGGCGCCAGGAGGTGCATCTGCCGACTACTGACCCTGGTGGGAAAAAACCGCCCCTGGATAATTTTACCGAGTCTTTTTACATACGGATGCTCTATTCTTGCCTGGTGGACGCCGACTACCTGGATACAGAGGCCTTTATGGACGGCGTTGCCCCGCGGGGTGGTTATGAACCCCTTTCGGTTCTGTTGGAGCGGCTGCATCAGTATATTTCGCCCTGGTGGGACGCCCGGACAGCGCTGAACCGCAAACGCTGTGAAATTCTGCGGGCCTGCCTCACGGCCGGGCAGCAGGCTTCCCGGGGCTTGTATACGCTGACGGTTCCTACAGGGGGCGGCAAGACCGTCTCTTCGCTGGCGTTTGCCCTGACCCATGCAGTGGCACAGGGCATGTCCCGGGTGATTTATGTGATTCCCTACACCTCCATTATTGACCAGACCGCCCAGGTGTTCCAGAAGATTTTGGGAAAGGAAAATGTGGTGGAGCACCATTCCGGCGTGAACGATTCCGTTCCGGAGGGGGAAGTGGACCCAGCGTTGTACCGAAAGGCCCTGGCCACGGAAAATTGGGACGCCCCCGTCATTGTAACAACGGCGGTGCAGTTTTTTGAATCCCTGTATAGCAACCGCCCTTCCCGGTGCCGTAAACTCCACAACATTGCGGACAGCGTGGTGATTTTTGATGAAGCCCAGACCTTGCCTATGGGGTATCTGCGGCCCTGTGTGGCGGCTATTGGGCAGCTGACACAGCATTATGGGGTAACGGCGGTGTTGTGTACGGCTACCCAGCCGGCCTTGCAGCCGTTGTTCCAGGAGTGGGGACTATCCATGGAGGAAATCTGCCCGGATACGGAAGAATTGTACCGGTTTTTCCGGCGCACCACCCTGCGCCAAGGCGGGGAGATGACCGAGGAGGAACTGGCGGCGCAATTAAATGCCAGCTCGCAGACCCTATGCGTGGTGAACCGGCGTGCATCGGCGCAGCAGATTTATGGGATGCTGGAGCCGGAAGGGCGCTACTGCCTGACCACCCTGCTGTGCCCGGCCCATCGCAAACGGCTTTTGCAGGAAATCCGCCTGCGGCTGAAAGAGGGCCTTCCCTGCCGCGTTGTTTCCACCTCCCTCATTGAAGCGGGGGTGGATGTGGATTTCCCCTCCGCCTGGCGGGAGGAAGCGGGTCTGGATTCGGTGCTGCAAACCGCCGGCCGCTGCAACCGGGAAGGCCGGCGGCCAGCCGAGGAGAGTATCGTGACGGTTTTCCGGCTGAGAAATCAGAAAGCCCCGGCTATGATTCGCCCCAATGTGGATTCGGCCCGCAACGTGATGCAGAATTTCAGCGACCCCACCCTTCCGGAAGCCATTACAGCGTATTTTACCTTTTATCGTGCCGTAAAAGGCGACCCGGCCCTGGACAAGCAGGGGGTGTTGGAAGCTTTCCGCAAGGGCTTTCAGGGCATAGAGATGCCCTTTGCAACGGTGGCGGAACAGTTCCGTTTCATCGAGGAGGCCACAGTTACGGTCTATCTCCCTGTGGAGGAGGGCGCTGGGCTGGTGGAAAGGCTCCGCGCCGGAGAGAAGGGCCGTTGGCTATACCGGCAGCTGGGCCAATTTGCGGTGAGTATCTATCCGGACCACCTGAAAAATCTGCTGGATGCTGGGGCTGTGGAGCCTGCGGGCGCCGAGTGCTATATTTTAACGGATACGAGCCTATACCATGACGACACCGGACTGGAAATGGATATTGAAACGGGAAAAGGCATTTTCCTTTAATGGGGGATATGGAAAAGGGCGGCAAGGGTGTATCTTGCCGCCGCATTTCCATAAATTATATGAAATAATTTCTATCCACAACAACTGCCGCTCTAAAGCAATTGCCGACTTTTGTATTATACCCAATCCCATAAGGGAATGCAAATAGCTGCATAGAGTCGATAGTTTGGAAGTGTGGATTTTGCCGGATCATATCTCTATCTTTCAAATGTCCTTTCAAAATGCTTGACTTTACCTTACTAACGTGATATTCTAAATTCGAAGTCAAATAAAATATATAAAATAGAAAAAATAATAAAAGGAGGAGATGCCCATGATCCAGCTGGAAGTTTGGGGAGACTATGCCCTATTCAGCCGTCCGGAGCTGAAGGTAGAGAGAGTTTCCTATGACGTCCCTACGCCATCAGCGGCGCGGGGCATTGTGGAGGCAATTTACTATCATCCGGGGCTGCAGTGGCATATTGACAGGATTTATGTCCTCAACCCGATCCGCTTCGTCAGCGTGCGCCGCAATGAAGTGACCAGCAAGATTTCGGCGCGGAATATGCGCCAGGCCATGCAGGGAGGCAACCAGGCGCTGTATATGGCCGCACCACAGGAAATCGTGCAGCGCGCCTCCCTGCTTTTGCAGGATGTACACTATGTCATCGAAGCCCATTTTGAAATGACGCCCAAAGCGTCGCCATCGGACAACCCCGGCAAATTTCAGGATATTGTCACCCGCCGCATGGAAAAAGGCCAGTGTTTCCACACGCCCTATTTTGGCTGCCGGGAATTCCCGGTGCGCTTTGGCCGGTGGGGCGGAGGGCCTATCAAAACCATTGGCGAGACCCGGGACTTGGGGCTGATGCTGTATGATTTTGATTACACGGACCCAAAAAATATCACCCCCACCTATTTCCGCGCAAAGCTGGAAAACGGCGTGCTGGATACCCGAGACTGCGAGGTGTTCCGATGATTTTGCAGGCACTGACCCACTATTATGAGGACTTGCTGGCGCTGGGCAAAATGACCCGGCCCGGCTGGGCCACCGTCAAGGTGTCCTATGGGCTGGTTTTGGATGGGGAAGGGCAGCTGATACAGCTTTTGCATTTGCAGCAAGAGGTGCAGCGCGGCAAGAAAACCGTATTGGCGCCCCAGGAAATCGCCATGCCGGCGCCTGTGAAGCGCGCGGTAAATGTGGCGGCGAACTTTTTGTACGACAATAGCAGCTACCTCTTGGGGGTGGACAGTAAGGGAAAGCCGTCCCGCACAGCGGAATGCTTTTCAGCTGCCAAAAAGCTGCATCTGGATTTGCTAAAAGATGCGGATTCCCCCGCCGCCCGTGCGGTTTCCCGCTTTTTTGAAACCTGGAATCCGGCCCAGGCCAGTACCCATCCGGCTTTGCAGGAGGATTGGGAGGATTTGCTCAAAGGCGGGAATTTGACCTTCTGGTATGACGGCGGCCTGGCCGCAGAAGATGAGGCCATAAGGGACGCCTGGCAGCAGCACTATGAAAGCAGCGGCGCTGACACCGATGAAGTGCTCTGTCTGGTCACCGGGCGCCATGCCCCGCTGGCGCGCTTGCATCCCAGCATCAAGGGAGTAAATGGCGCCCAGAGCAGCGGGGCCTCCCTGGTTTCCTTTAATGCCCCTGCTTTTTGCTCCTATGGGCACGAGCAGGGCGCCAATGCCCCGGCAGGGCAATATGCCGCCTTTGCCTATACCACAGCTTTAAATGCCCTGCTGGCCGATGGGAATCATGTTTCCCGTGTAGGGGACACCACCATTCTCTGCTGGGCCCAAGGCGGCGAAGCGGCGTATCAGGATTGCTTTTTGATGAGTATGTTTTCCGACAGCTATACGGAGAACGATATTCTGAATACCCTTCACAGATTGGGAAAGGGGGAGCCCATAGACTGGGACAACAGCCGTTTGGACCCGGATACCCGCTTTTATGTGCTGGGGCTGGCTCCCAACGCGGCGCGGCTGTCGGTGCGGTTTTTCTGGCAGAACAGCTTTGGCGCTATGGCGCGCAACCTGGAACGGCATTACCGCCGTTTGGAGATTGTCCGCCCTGCCTTTGATAAATTCCCTACCCTGCCCATTTGGCGCTTGGTGCGGGAGACTGTGCGCCGGTCGGCTCCAGGCACCCGGCCGCCGGAACCCAACCCTCGCCTGGCAGGGGATCTGCTGCTGGCAGTGCTCAACGATACCCCGTATCCCGCTACTCTGCTGGATGGTGTGGTGCTGCGTATTCGCGCCGAAAGGGAGGTTACCCGCGGACGGGCCGCGATTCTCAAAGCTTATTATCTGCGCAACTCGCAGGATGAACAACTCAAGGAGGTTATGACTGTGGAACTGAATGAACAGAGCTGCTATCTGCCCTATGTGCTGGGGAGGCTGTTTGCCGTATTGGAAGCCGTGCAGCAGCAGGCAAATCCCAATATCAACACGACGATTAAAGACCGCTATTTCAACTCGGCTTCCGCTACGCCTGCCACGGTGTTTCCCCAGCTCATCAATTTGGCGCAGAAGCATTTGGCAAAGCTGGACGGCGGCCTGGCTGCCTACTATAACAAGCGGATTGCAGAGTTGAACAGCCGCATTACCCAGACGCTGCCTGCCCGCCTGTGCCTGTCGGAGCAGAGCGCCTTCCAGATCGGATATTATCATGAGACACAAAAACGCTATGCCAAAAAGGAGGAGCTGTAATCATGTCCGAAGCTATTAAAAATCGCTATGACTTTGTCATCCTGTTTGATGTGGAAAACGGAAACCCCAACGGAGACCCCGATGCCGGGAATATGCCCCGAATTGACCCGGAGACCGGGTATGGTTTGGTCACGGACGTCTGCCTGAAACGCAAAATCCGGAATTATGTGGAGGACGCCAAAGAGGACGCCGAGGGCTACCGGATTTATATCAAGGATCAGGTGCCGCTGCAGCGCAGCGATGGGAAAGCGCTGGCCTATTTGGGGGTTGACAAGGACTTGAAAATCGCCAAAAAGGAGGATCCCACCCTGGATGTCAAGATTCGGGACTTTATGTGCCGGAATTTTTACGACATCCGCACCTTTGGCGCCGTGATGACGACTTTTGTCAAAGGGAACCTGAACTGCGGACAAGTGAGAGGGCCGGTACAGCTGGGGTTTGCCCGCAGCATTGACCCCATCCTTCCCCAGGAGATTACCATTACCCGTATCGCCATTACCACCGAGGCGGACGCTGAAAAAAAGGGGACAGAAATGGGACGGAAATATATTGTCCCCTATGGCCTCTACCGTGCGGAGGGCTATGTCTCAGCCAATCTGGCCCGGAAAGTCACGGGGTTCTCGGAAGAGGATCTCCAGCTTTTGTGGCAGGCCATCCTGAATATGTTTGAAAATGATCACAGTGCTGCCCGGGGAAAAATGGCCGTTCGGGAGCTCATTGTATTCAAGCATGACAGCGAGCTGGGCAACGCGCCTTCCTATCGGTTGTTTGATGCGGTGCATGTCCAGCGGGCCGATGGCGTGGCGGTAGCCCGGCAATACAGCGATTACGTGGTAACCGTGGAGGAGGACCTTCCTGCCGGCGTTACCTGTCAGAGGATGTCGTAATGAATCCCGACGAATATCTGGCCATATCCGGTATCCAGCACTTTTGCTTTTGCCGGCGTCAATGGGCTCTCATTCATCTGGAAGAGCAGTGGGACGAAAACCTGCGCACCGCAGAGGGGCGTTTGGAGCACGAGCGCTGTCACGATGCGTCTCTTCGGGAGAAGCGCGGCGATTTGCTGACTGTTCGGGGCATGTGGGTAGTCAGCCACCGCCTGCGGCTTTTCGGGGTCTGCGATGTAGTGGAGTTCCGCGCCGATCCGGAGGGGGTACCGTTACAGGGCCAGGAAGGCCTTTGGCTGCCCATGCCTGTAGAGTATAAGCACGGCGCCCCAAAAGAGAACGACGCCGACCGGCTGCAGCTCTGTGCCCAGGCAATGGCCTTAGAGGAAATGTTGGTCTGCACAGTGCCCAAAGGCGGTCTCTACTACGCCGAAACGCGCCGCCGCCAGATGGTGGAGCTGACGCCGGAACTTCGGCAGAAAACTCAGGAAATGGCCCATGAGATGAACGGCTATTTTTCCCGCGGATACACGCCAAAAGTAAAGCCCGGAAAGCACTGCAACGCGTGTTCCCTCAAGGAAGTATGCCTGCCGGTGCTCTGCCGCCGTTCAGATGCTGCCGGCTATATCCGCGCCCATATAGAAGAGGTCCAGGAAGGAGAAGGGTTATGAGAAAGCTGCTGAATACCCTGTTTATCCTGACCGAGGATCACTATCTTTCCCTGGACAGGGAGAACGTGGTGGTCAACTGCGGCAAGGAAGAAGTCGCTCGGTTTCCCCTGCACACCTTAGAGGGGATTCTCTGCTTTTCCTATGCAGGCGCTTCTCCAGCCCTGATGGGGGCCTGCGCAAATCGGGGCGTGGATTTGGCGTTTTTCTCTCCGCAAGGCCAGTTTTTAGCCAGGGCCGTAGGCGAGAGCCAGGGAAATGTCCTTTTGCGGCAGGCACAGTACCGGGTGTCCGATGATCCGGCGGCAAGCGTCCGGTATGCCAAGGGTTTTCTTCTGGGGAAAGTCTATAACGCCCGTTGGGTGTTGGAGCGGGCTACCCGGGACCATCCTCAGCGGGTGCCGGTGGAAAGACTCAAGGAGATTTCCCGCCAACTGGCCGCGGCTTTGCAGCGTATCGAGGAGGCCATAACGCCGGAAGAGCTGTTAGGGTTGGAAGGGGAAGCAGCGCAGCGGTATTTTGATGGCTTTGACAGCCTGATTTTGCAGCAGCGGGAGAGCTTTTCCTTTACGAAGCGCAGTCGCCGGCCGCCATTGGACCCGGTGAACGCGATGCTCTCCTTTGCCTATACCCTGCTGGCCCAGGATTGTGCCGCGGCTTTGGAAGGGGTGGGCCTGGATCCCTATGTGGGGTTCCTCCACCGTCCTCGGCCCGGTCGTACCAGCCTGGCTTTGGATTTAATGGAAGAACTGCGGGCCGTATTGGCGGACCGGTTTGTTGTGACCTGTATCAATCAAAAGGTTCTGACGGGAAAGCATTTTCACCAGCAGGAAAGCGGCGCGGTGTTACTGACAGACGAAGGCCGTCGGGCCTTTTTAAAAGCCTGGCAGCAACGCAAGCAGCAAACCCTCCAGCATCCGTTTTTAAACGAGAAGATTCCCTGGGGGCTGGTTCCCCATGTGCAGGCGCTCCTTTTGGCCCGCACATTGCGGGGAGACATGGAGCGGTATCCGCCCTTTTTCTGGAAGTAACGGAAAGGGGACAAAAAATTGTATGGGAGGCAGAGTCAATGCTGGTACTGGTGACGTATGACGTAAACACAGAGACAGCTGCCGGCCGAAAACGGTTGCGCAAGGTGGCCAAATGGTGCGTCGATTATGGGCAGCGGGTACAGAACTCCGTGTTTGAGTGCTTACTGGACGCCGCACAATATGCGGTGTTTAAGGCCCAGTTGATTCAACTAATTGACCCGGAGACCGACAGCCTGCGGTTTTACCGTTTAGGGAACCACTATCAGACCAAAGTGGAGCATGTTGGACGCAGTCCCCAGTGGGCGCAGGACGATGTGTTGCTGTTATAGGAAGTTTGACAGGTTTCTTCTCGGAAAGTGCAGGTGCGAACGTGAAGTGTTCTGGTTCTGCTGGGGAGGTTCGCACCGGAAAACCATGGCGAATCCTGTAAATGTCAGCGTGTAATTTGGAAGAATCTACAGGTTTAAAAAGACTTTTTGTATAGTACCGATTTTACAATCGCTATTTTGATACAAATTGCAACGCAATTTTGTTGCTTTTTGCTGTCACCCTCCACACGGAGGGTGTGGATAGAAATAGAATTATTGTATAATTGGGGGGGGTGGTGGGCGCGTCACCCTCCACACGGAGGGTGTGGATAGAAATCATTTTCCCGCATCCGAAACGGAGACGATCGCCCGTCACCCTCCACACGGAGGGTGTGGATAGAAATGGCACCCTTCAACCTGGAACGGGCCTTTTCCAGAGTCACCCTCCACACGGAGGGTGTGGATAGAAATCTTGCACAGATAGGTGCAAAGCTCCACGGCCTCCTGTCACCCTCCACACGGAGGGTGTGGATAGAAATAAAACATAACGGGGTAAACGATGTCTTGATGGGAGTCACCCTCCACACGGAGGGTGTGGATAGAAATACGCAGAAGGACTCTTGGATAAGTGCTCTCCTGGTCACCCTCCACACGGAGGGTGTGGATAGAAATATTTTCCGGCGTTGGCATGGTTTATCCCTCCTCTGTCACCCTCCACACGGAGGGTGTGGATAGAAATTTCTCGGACATTGCGAGAAGGCGGAGATGTAAAGGTCACCCTCCACACGGAGGGTGTGGATAGAAATTGCACTTGATAAGGCGATTGAGCTCTTGGAAGCGTCACCCTCCACACGGAGGGTGTGGATAGAAATATTACGAGCGGCACGCTCAACGCGGAGCAAGTTAAGTCACCCTCCACACGGAGGGTGTGGATAGAAATCGGATATCATAGCCCAAGGGTGCGTGGCCGCCATTGTCACCCTCCACACGGAGGGTGTGGATAGAAATGAGTCCACAGGCCGACCGGCACCTCCTCCCGCACCTGTCACCCTCCACACGGAGGGTGTGGATAGAAATTGTTTCTTTGTCAAGGCGAAACATTTTCTTGTCACGTCACCCTCCACACGGAGGGTGTGGATAGAAATCATCCACAGTGCCTATATATATAGACACACGAAATGTCACCCTCCACACGGAGGGTGTGGATAGAAATAAATCGCAAATGACAGCCTTGGGAAACGCGGTCGTGGTCACCCTCCACACGGAGGGTGTGGATAGAAATTCCATACATCAAATCTGTGCGCACATTTAGAACGTCACCCTCCACACGGAGGGTGTGGATAGAAATTCATCAACGTTGAATTCACGGCAAATCGACATAAGTCACCCTCCACACGGAGGGTGTGGATAGAAATCCCACAGCCTTTTCGGATATACCGGCAGTCACGCCGTCACCCTCCACACGGAGGGTGTGGATAGAAATGGTCAGTGGGCGGCCACAGTCAGGGCAATAGTCCGTCACCCTCCACACGGAGGGTGTGGATAGAAATCTCTCAGGGGCTTGGGACCTTGAGTGACGCCATCAGGTCACCCTCCACACGGAGGGTGTGGATAGAAATTTTACATGGCTGACGGAGGTATCTGCGTCCGGTGTGGGTCACCCTCCACACGGAGGGTGTGGATAGAAATCAGACCTTATTATGGCAGTATTTAACGTGATCGGAGGTCACCCTCCACACGGAGGGTGTGGATAGAAATACCCCCGGGGGGGGAGGCCGGGCAGGCGGCCGGCGGTCACCCTCCACACGGAGGGTGTGGATAGAAATAAGCAATTGCCGGGTAGGATTTGGAGTTGGCTAAGTCACCCTCCACACGGAGGGTGTGGATAGAAATTCGCCTGCGGCCAAACGCTCTTCCATGGGCATCTCGTCACCCTCCACACGGAGGGTGTGGATAGAAATCGGTGAGCGAGAGGTTGCCGGAGCGCAGAAGGCGGTCACCCTCCACACGGAGGGTGTGGATAGAAATCGGAAAATCCTCCTGAAACATCGTGCTGACCATCCGTCACCCTCCACACGGAGGGTGTGGATAGAAATAGGACGCAGAAGGGCTCTTGGATAAGTGCTCTCCGTCACCCTCCACACGGAGGGTGTGGATAGAAATTTTCATATGGCAGACGGAGGTGTCTGCGTCCGGGTCACCCTCCACACGGAGGGTGTGGATAGAAATCCCTTTACAAGGAAATCCGGCCTATATCGATGGCGTCACCCTCCACACGGAGGGTGTGGATAGAAATCTTGATGGCGATCCGGCGCAGCTTATTGACCGTGGTCACCCTCCACACGGAGGGTGTGGATAGAAATAGTTCCAGGGAGTACAGCTCCCCGCCAAGCTCAAAGTCACCCTCCACACGGAGGGTGTGGATAGAAATCGGTTTCGCTGTCCAGTGTCAGGCTGTCGGTCATGTCACCCTCCACACGGAGGGTGTGGATAGAAATCGGGATGTCCCCGTCCTCGATCATCCCCAGCAGGGTCACCCTCCACACGGAGGGTGTGGATAGAAATAAATGGAACAGCTTGCATCCGGAAGAACCAGCGAGTCACCCTCCACACGGAGGGTGTGGATAGAAATCCAACTCCATGTATACTGCCCCGGAAGTTACCGGCGTCACCCTCCACACGGAGGGTGTGGATAGAAATTGTAAAATTATGGTGAATAAATGCCGGGTAAGTGCCGTCACCCTCCACACGGAGGGTGTGGATAGAAATTGTGACATCAACCTGTATACTAAGGCAGGCGACGAGTCACCCTCCACACGGAGGGTGTGGATAGAAATCTCCATTTGGCGGAATGATAATCGAATGTCAAGGTCACCCTCCACACGGAGGGTGTGGATAGAAATGATTTTGTGCCGAGCAATATATTTACGTTTTTTTGTCACCCTCCACACGGAGGGTGTGGATAGAAATCACTCAGAATGCGGGACAGGTGATTCCCACCACCGCGTCACCCTCCACACGGAGGGTGTGGATAGAAATCATACTGCCTTGACAGCGGACAGCTTAAGCAGCCGGTCACCCTCCACACGGAGGGTGTGGATAGAAATTTGACAGTCAAAGTTAACATTACCCAGCGGTATCCGGTCACCCTCCACACGGAGGGTGTGGATAGAAATCAAGGGGATCGGTTGCCAGCCCACAGAGCTATCAGTCACCCTCCACACGGAGGGTGTGGATAGAAATCGCTAGCGTTGTCCATGCTATCCGACATATCGCCGTCACCCTCCACACGGAGGGTGTGGATAGAAATAGGGTAAGGTCCGTCATGGGCTGGCCATCCTCAGTCACCCTCCACACGGAGGGTGTGGATAGAAATCGATAAAGTACTCTCGACAAAATTTGCGGTCATGGGTCACCCTCCACACGGAGGGTGTGGATAGAAATTGTATAACAAGGAGGAATCACGGTGAAAAAAACGAGTCACCCTCCACACGGAGGGTGTGGATAGAAATCTTTTGTGGACTTGCATCCACAGTTAGAGCATCGAGAGTCACCCTCCACACGGAGGGTGTGGATAGAAATCGTTAACCGGATTGTAATCCACTACGGGACAAATGGTCACCCTCCACACGGAGGGTGTGGATAGAAATTGGCCTGCTTGAGCTGCTGGTACCGTGCGGCCTCGTCACCCTCCACACGGAGGGTGTGGATAGAAATCTACAGGCATAGGCGGCACCTCACCGGATAGAGAGTCACCCTCCACACGGAGGGTGTGGATAGAAATTTGACACGAAAAGAAAGCCTCTGTATAATGGGAGTCACCCTCCACACGGAGGGTGTGGATAGAAATCGATTCATTAACAAAATTCATATAAGGAAGAATGTGTCACCCTCCACACGGAGGGTGTGGATAGAAATTCTGCAGTATATAACGGTCCGTAATTTCCAGTGAGTCACCCTCCACACGGAGGGTGTGGATAGAAATCTACTAGGCAATACCTCGCGGACAATTTCTAATGGGTCACCCTCCACACGGAGGGTGTGGATAGAAATATGATGCACAATCTCGCCTG
>ERZ1643246.2825-NODE-2825-length-15779-cov-58.617848_pt1 | contig 15779 bp, 16 predicted proteins | sample MGYA00579265_ERZ1643246 | MGnify/ENA primary metagenome ERZ1643246 (study PRJEB29033, sample SAMEA4952261) | chicken gut metagenome | biome: Broiler Chicken; feature: Gastrointestinal Tract; material: Caecum | place: Ireland | collected 2018 | study: Broiler... | reverse complement strand
GGTTGAACGCAAACATAGGCAGGACAGTGAAAAATTTTATAAACATTTAAAAATGAAAGTAAAAAAACATTTAAAAAAATAAATGCTTTTTTACTTTCTAAACTAACTTTATTATATTTTTTATTATTAAATAAAATTTTTATGCATAGGTTCTTTTTCTGGCATAGGATATAGTTCTTTTTTATTGTACATATCAAATAATACTTCATTAGTTTTATGTTGTAAACATAATGTACCACATTCAACACGAGGGTCAAATTTATCACTTGCAATATAATTCATAACTTCCCAATATCTATCACTGTTGAAAATATCTTTAAATCTAGTTTCTTTAATATTACCTATATGAAATTTTTTATATTTTTCATTAAATAACATTCCACAAGGAGCTACTAAACCATTACCAGACATTTGAAGTATAAAAGGAGCTCCAAAGCATTTATCATAATCTTTTTTGCCTTCACTAAGAATTTTACTCCATTTAGCTGAAACTTGATAATTTTCAGTAGAATAACTTTCTGCTTCTTTTAATAAATCAACTAATGTTTCATATTTAGAATAATCAACACCTAATGTACTATTTTCATCATCACTACAATGTTTTATAACTAAATAATCTACACCAAGTTCTTTACCAAGTTTAGTTAATGGTATTATTTGGTCTTTAAATTCTGGCATTAATACCATTTGCATACCAATAGTTACATCTAAATTATTTTCTTTTTTATATGTTACAGCTTTTTTTATATTATGTATTACTCTATCATAACATTCTTGTTTAACTCCGTGTATTTCACAATATCTATCTTTTTCTCCAGCAGATATATTAAATCTTAAATAAGTAAGACAAGGTAACATTTTTTCTATATCTTCATCTTTTAATAAATATCCATTTGTACCTAATGCCATATCTAAACCTATGTTATATCCATGAATAACAGCATCTGTCAAATTTGGATTACAAGTACTTTCACCATCACTTACAAAACTTATTGCTTTAACTCCTATTTCTTTAGCATCATCTAAAAAGTTAAATATAGTTTCTCTATCTAAATGTTCAAATTGATTTATATGTTGCATTTTACCATAACAATAAACACATCTATAACTACATTTTGTTGTTAAAGCACAATCAATAGTTATAGGTGCAACTTTTCCTTTTCCAAAATTCCATTGTTTAAGTCTTTCTTGATGCCAAGCAACTTTACAACCATCTAAAATAAATTTTTCATTTTTATTCATATATAATCCCTTTCTTCTATTTGTTTTCTAAAATATTTTTTATCTTTAAGTAAATATTATCATAATCAAGTCCATTTTGTTTTTTTACTTGATTATGATTTCCATAACCTTTAGCAAAAACATCATTTAAACCTATTTTATAAACTTTACAATTTAAACCATTTTCAGCAATAACATCAGAAACTATTGAACTTAATCCACTTATTATATTATGTTCTTCAATTATTATAAAGTTTTTGCAATTTTTTGATAAATTAATTAAAGTTTCACTATCAAAAGGTTTTAAGCAATTAGCATCTATAAAACCTATATTATAACCATTTTCATTTAGTTTTTGACAAGCCTTAAAAGCATCATATGCAATACTACCAGTTGAAATAATATAAAAATCTTTACCATCTATTATATTATTTAATTTTTTAATATTATCATTATAATTTTCTGAGTAAAATTCTTTTTCATTATTTGTACCTAATCTAATATATACAGGGCCTTTTATTTTATATGCTTGTTCTGTTACTTTTTGTGCCATTAATGGTGTGGATGGTGAAAATATAGTTAAATTAGGCAATACTCTTAAAACTCCTATATCTTCTGTTGAGTGATGAGTAGGGCCTAAATATCCATATGACACACCACTACCAATACCTACAATTTTTACATTTAAGTTATTAACACAAGCATCTACCCTTATAAATTCAAAACTTCTAAAAGCTAAAAATGCACTTATAGTATATATAAATGGTATTTTACCACAACTTGCAAGTCCACAACCAGCCATTACCATATTATTTTCAGACATACCAAAATTTAATAATTGTTCTGGAAAATCATTTTTAAAATCATCATATACAATAAGTCCATTATCTGATATTAAAGAAAGAACATTTTTATCTTCTTTTGCCAATTTATATAATGTTTTTAAATATGCATTTCTCATAAAAAAAGTTCCTCCTTTGTCATTTCAAGTTCATTTAAAAATATATCAAGCTCTTTTTCTGATGGTAATCTATAATGCCAAATAGGTTGATTTTCCATAATTGAAATACCTTTACCTTTTATAGTATTTGCTATTATAAGTCTTGGTTTTTCTATTTTATTGTTTAAGTTATCTTTTAAAACTTCTATTAGTTTATCTATATTGTGTCCATCTACTTCATAAACAAAAAATCCAAAACTTTCCCAAGACTTTTTAATATCCCCTAAATTTAATATTTCATATATATTTCCCATAGCTTGTAACTTGTTATAGTCTAAAATAACTGTAAGATTGTCAAGTCTTCTATGTCCAGCACTCATAACAGCTTCCCAAACAGTACCTTCTTGACACTCTCCATCACCAAGAATAGTATAAATTTTACTATCAATTTTATCTAACTTATTTGCAATAGCAATTCCAATAGAAAATGAAAGTCCTCTACCTAAAGAACCAGTAGTAGCTTCAACTCCATCTAATTCCATATATTTTGGTTCGCCACCTACATTGCTATTTAATTTACAATATGAATTTAATTGTTCTTTTGATATATAACCTATTTTATTTAATACAGAATAAAGGGCAAGGCAACCATGCCCTTTACTAAATATTACTTTATCTCTATATTTCCATAAAGGGTTGTTTTTATCATATTTTAAAACAGAAAAATACAATGATACTAATATTTCTACACAGGAAAATGCTCCCCCTAAATGTCCAGAACCACCATTATAAGCTGTTTTAAAAATATCTTTTCTTATTTCTTTTGCCAATTGTTTTAAATCCAAAACAATCCCTACTTTCTTTAAATAAAATTAACATGGTCATTTGGGTTAACTAAATCGTTTAAATATCTATTTATTTCATCTAGTCTACAAATTTCCCTACATTGTTTATCTAAATCTTTATTTTCAAATCTTTTCATTACTTCTTTTCTGACAGTTCCTTCCCAAATAGAAACAAAACTTTCATCATTAATATTACCATAGCTATATTCTTTTTTACCCATAAATGCTATACAAGGATATAAATCCCCATTAACATCTAAATAAACCATAAATGGTAATCCATAACAAGTATGATAATTTCTCTTTGTATTTAATTTTTTAATAGCATTAGCTCTAAAATATATATTAAAATTATATGTTTTATATTGTTCTAATTCTTCTTCTAACCAAAGTAAATCATTGTAGTTTACTTCTATTATATTTGCACTTTGAGGGTGCTTTGAAAAAGGCTTTATTGTAAAATAGTCAACTCCTATTTCTCTTAAAGTTTTTGCCATATTTAATATTTCATTTTTATTGTCTTCCATTAATAAGGCTTGTACACCTAAAGTAGTTTTTAATTTTTGGTCTTTTTTTACTTTTACTGCTTCTTGTATATTAAATATTACTTTATCTAAATCTCCATCTTTACATCTATGAATATGATTATATGATTTATTTTCAAGACTTGCCGTTGAAAATCTAATCCAAGTTAAAGATTTTAATATATCTTTTGATATTTCTGGCTTTAATAATGCACCATTAGTTGAAATAGCTACATCTATATCAAATGATTTTGTTTTATTTATTATATTAGGGGCATTTTTGTGTAATAAAGGTTCTCCCTCACCTGCATAGATAATACTCTTTAAACCATTTTTTGATATTTCTTCTAAATTTTTAAGTAAATTTTCATCATTTATATATTTAGCATTATATCCTGTATAGTCTACAGCACAAAATATACATCTATGGTTACAAGCATTTGTAAGCCCTACTTCCATTTCTATTGGATATATATTTTCACCATTTAACCATTTACCTACTTCTATTGGGTGATAAAGTAATTTATGTGAATCTAGTCTAATATCTTTATTCATATTAATCCCTTTCTAATCTTCTTTTTATTTCTTGACATATCATATGCTCAAATGATAAATGTAAATCTTCTACTATTCCATAATTAAATGAATTTATGTGTAAATTTAAATCACTATTTTCTTTTAAATATCCACCACTAAACCCTGTAAAACCTACTATATCAACATTCTTTCCTTTTGCTACTTCTATTGTTTTTACTATATTTTTTGAATTTCCAGACGCTGATATTGCTATAAGTAAATCATTTTCATTAACATAATTTTTTAATTGTTCTGAAAATATATCATCATATGAAATGTCATTTCCTATTGCTGTTATAATAGGTATATTATCTGTTAAACTAAATACTTTAAATCTTTTTTTACCTTCAACATTTGTACCCTTTCCTAAATCACAAGCAAAATGTGAAGCAGTTGCAGCACTTCCGCCATTACCTATTATAAAAATTTGATTGTTATTTTTATATTTTAATATAATTAAATCTACAATTTTTTTAATTTCTTCTACATCAAAATTATCTATACATATTTTTAATTCTTCTATATATTTATTTATCATATATTATACCTTTCTAAATGTTTAGCAAATTCTAATAAGTTATTAAATGTATAATCACTATTTACTTTAATATCATTATAAATAAAAACTGTTTTTACACCTAAATTTTTACCAAACAATATATCTGTTTCCCTATCACCAACCATAAAAGAATTATTTACATTTATATTATATTTTTTAACTGCTTTTTCTCCTAATAAAGTATTAGGCTTTCTACAATTACAATTAATTGTATATTCATTTTCTTTTACAACTTTTTCTCTTTCTATATGTGGACAGAAAAATATATCATCAAATTTTAAAGTATCTTTTAAATACTTATTTATTTTTTCTACTTCTTCAATTGTTGTCATTTTTCTTGCAATAGCTGATTGATTTGAAATAACTATAATTATATAACCTAATTTCTTAAATATATCTATTGCTTCTTTTGAAAAGTCATATATTTTTACTTCATCTAAACTTTTTATATAATGTGTATCTTCTATTATTACACCATCTCTATCTAAAAAAATAGCTTTATTTTTCATATCTTCTAACCTAAATATTTAAACCAATCTTTTGTGGCTTCTTCTATACTGTTTGGTGTCCATATAGGGGCATTTTTCCAATAGTCGATATTTTCCAATATCATTTTTACACCTTCTTCTAATGAAATTTCTGCTTTCCATTTTAACATATTTGTTATTTTTGTTATATCTGCAAAGGTACAATCTGGCTCACCTGGTCTTTTTGGGATATATACTTTCTCTCCACCTAATAAATCACAAAGTCTATTTATTGAATATGTTCCACCACTTCCTACATTAAATACTTCATTACTTATTTCTGAAATTGCTGCCATATAAAATGCATTAGCTATATCTGTTACATAAGTGAAGTCCCTTGTTTGATTTCCGTCCCCTACAACTGTAAATGGTTTATTAGCTAATTTTTGTGCTAAAAATACTCCAAATACTGCTCCATATGTTCCAGAAGTTCTTGACCTTGTCCCATATACATTAAATAGTCTTAATGAAATAACTGGCAATTTATATACTTGTCCCCAATGTAAAACTGTTTCTTCTCCTAAATATTTCGATAACGCATATGGATATTGTGGAGATATTTCATTTCCTTCTTTCGTTGGATAGCTTTTTGCTATTCCATAACAAGATGATGATGCTGCATATACCAATTTTTTTATATTATATTTTCTTACTACTTCAACAACATTAAATGTACCCAAAACATTTGATGTATAATATTCTGTTGGCATTTGAATTGATGGTACTATATCTGCAAGTGCTGCCATATGAAATACATATGTTACACCTTCAAATATTTTTTCAATACTTTCTCTATCCCTTATATCTTCTTTAAATATTTCTAAATTTTTATTATCTTTATGATGTTCTAAATTTTCTAACCTTCCTGTTGATAAATTATCTATAACTCTTACTTTATGCCCTTCCTTTAATAATTTATCTACTATATGTGAACCTATAAATCCACAACCACCTGTTACAACTGAAATCATATTTTTTTCTCCTTTATTTAAAATCTGTATTTCTTTTGTATACTTATATATTGTTGAGTCCTACCAATATCACCACTTTTAAAAATATTTTTATAATTTGATATTTTTCCTGTTTCTAAAAATTCTTTTAAACAATTAATAATTCTTTCAATAAATTCATATATGTTGTTATTTATATCTTTAAATTCTATTAATAAATCTTCTAAAAATTTCAATATATTTTCTAAAATCTCATTTTCATTATTTTCTTCATATTGTTTACTAAAATTTCTTATATTTGTTAATATATTATATATTTTATTAGATTTATTTAAATTTATAATTGTTTCTTCTTGTCCATACATAATAAAATTATGTCTTTTCATTAAATATTGCTTCAAATAGTTGTTACTTAATTCTTTAAAGTTATCTATATCTTTATACCATGAAAAATCTGTAAATATATTTTGTGATGTACCTAAAATATAATAATCATTATTAATAAGTTCAATTACATCTTTTATTGTAAAAATGATATCATTATTAAATGCAGGGTTTAATATATCATCTTTTACCCAATCTTCAATGCTTCTTGACATATTTTTCAAATTTTTCATTGTACCTTCAAATATTTCAGTACACTTTTTTACTTTTTCGTTATAATCTGAAATATTTGAAATAATTATTGAACTTACTAATCTTTTCATTTGCTCAATAAACATACTACAATAGTCCATACAAGTTACAACCAATATTCCACCATTATCTAATTTATCTAGTAAATTTAAAATGATATCTTTTGCATTATCTATTGAATGTAAAAATCCTTCTGCTATTATAAAATCATATTTATTATTATCATTAAATTCTTCAATAGTTTTATTTTGAATATCTATTTCAGGCATTTTAAATAATTTTGTATTTTCAAATAATTGCTTCATTTCTTTTATACCATTTTTGTTTGGTTCAACTATAGTTATTTTTTTACATTCAAAGTGAAAAAATGCAAGTGTATTATAACCACTTCCTGCACCAACTTCTAAAATATTTTTATCTTTAAATGCAATAGCTGGTATACCCAATTGCCTATATAAATTTTCTCTTTTCCTTAAATGATTTTCCATATTACTAATATTTTGTTTTATAGGTAATATATTTTGTTCTTTATAATAATTTAAAAATTTATTCATAAAAAAAATCAATCCTTATCTTTAAAAAATTTTAATTAATTATTTTTGATAATTGAAATTATTGTTCTTTATAGTTATTCTTATAATATTCTTGTAAATAATTTAAAAACCTATTAGCTAATCCTGTATATGTAAATTCTCTTAAACTTATTTCTCTTCCTATGTTAGACATTCTTTTTCTTTCTTCGTCATTTTCAAGATAATACTTAACTTTATTTATTAAATCTTCTTTTGTTCTAAAAAATACCATTTCTTCATCTTCTTTGAAATACTTCCTAATATCACTTATATCTTCATTAGGATCTATATAACAATTTATAAAAAATCCACCACTTAAAAATGTTTCAAAAACTCTTGATTGTATACTTGATGCATTGTTACAACCTAAAACTATTTTAGAACTTTGAAATATTTTAGATAATTCTTCTCCATTTTTTGCTTCACCCATAGCATATGGTTTAAATCTTTCTATATTTGACCATTCTCTACCCCATAATTTTATATTTTTAAATCCAGCATTAATTAAAGTATCCACTATATTAACTTTTATAATAGTATAATTAAATTTATCAATAATATCTTCTTTAATTACATTAATAATATATTTAAAATTACCTATTAAATCTTCTAAAGATCCTGTACAATCATTAATAAAATTTTCTAAAACTAAATTTAAAAATTCATTTATTTCTTTTTTTGAAAAATATATTTTATTTGAATTAAGACTTTCTTCTAATAATTTTTCTAAAATAATGCCAGTAATTAAATTTATTTCTTTCTTTTCTCTTACAAATTCATATATATCACTATTATGGGCAACTAAACATATATCACAACTATATTTTTCTTTTTCTTCTTTTGTAAGCTCATACTTTTTATATGTAAATTCATCTGAACAAATAGGTGCATCTATAAACCTATCACTACTTATATTTTTTAAGTTATATAATTCTTTATCTGTTATAAAATGATTTAAAATAAAATCATTTTTTTCTAAATAAATTTCAGGGTTTTTTAAATTTCTCAAAAAAGGTATATCTTGTAACCAAGTTAAAAATACTATTTTATCACTTATATTAATAATATCTTTTCTTAACCAATTTATTGTAATTATTATATCTGGTTTAAAATTATTAACAAAATCAGCAATATCTAAATTAGTAATTGGTTTATTAAATTTAATTTCTAAATAAAAAGTTTCTAAACCTATTCTATTTAAAGCATTATTTAAATACCTTGAATGATATTTAAGAATTGTAGAAAATTCAGTTGTAATAATTAAAACTTTTGGATTTTTCTTAATAATATTTTGTATATATTTATTATCTTTATAATACAATTCTATTTCTCTATTATTTTTATCTAATATACTATTTGCATAATTTATTTTTTTTATTATTAATTTTATATACTTTAAATAATCATTTATTTCTTTATATGAATAAAATATTATTTTTTTTCTAAATAAATTATTTATATTATCTTTTAAATAAAAATTTATATTATTATAAATAAATATTCTATTTCTTATAAATAAAACATTAAACTTCATATTAAGTAGTAAACATTGAAATAAAGAATTATCAAATATTAAATAAATAGGAGTTCTAAATTTTGTAGCTTTATAACCTATATCATCTATAAATGTATCTTTTTCTATTTGTAAAGAAATATTAAAATGTATATCATTAAAAATAATATGATAACCATTATTGTTATCTACTTCTTGAACATCTTTAGTATAACAAAATATTAGTTTTTCATTTAATTCTAAATAATATAAATGTTCATCATCAAACCAAAGTGGTAAACAAGTTACTTTATTATATGGTACAAAATCTTCTCCATAGTAATATTCATAGTTTTTCAAATCTTCAACATTTTGTTTATAATTTCCTATATATTCAGTTTCATTTCCTTTATAATAAGCATCTATTATTCCATTAATTATTTCTTCTTTAGGTTCAAATTCTTCTAAATATTTTTTAAAATATTTTAATGCTTCTTTATATCTTCCATTTTCAAATAATAATAATGCTATGTCCAATGAATAATCTACTATTAGTTCTAAATCTATATGTATTATTTTATCTATTAATATATTTGCTTCCTCATTTAAATTTTTAAACTTTAATTCTATAATTTCATCTATTATTTTATTTATATCTTCCATTTTTTTACCCCTTAAATATTTAATAATGTAGACATATATTTTAAAATATTAACTTTTTCTACACAATATTTATTCCCATAAATATTAGTAGATAATGAAGCTGAAATACTACCTAAAAATAAACCTATTTCATCTGGAGCATTAACACCTTTACAAAGACTAGATAATGAAAAAAAAGCATCACCAGCCCCAATAGTATCTTTAACTTTTAAAACAAGTGCTGGACAACTATATATTTCATTATCTTTTACTAAAAAAGCACCTTTAGAACCTCTTGTTAAAAAGCCATTACTTCCCAAAATATTACTAAGGATTTTTAAAGAATTTTGTTCATCTTCTTCATATGATGGAATAGCTAATTTCAATTCTTTTTGGTCTAAAACAAAAGTATTAGTTCTTTTATATTTAGTTATTAAGTTTCTACCATAATTAGATGAATTTGTTTGACAATTAATAGATAATATTTTTGCATTTTTTTCTATTATATCTATAATATCTTTATTTATTAAACCATGTCCAAAATCACATAAAACAACTAAATCAAATTGTTTTATTATTTTTTTTAACTTTGATTTTAAAATATCCATAATACTTGAATTAATATTGTTATACTCTTTTAAATTTGTTATTGCAAAAAGTTTTTTTAATTCTTCTCTATTTTCATTTTCTAAAACATATCTAGTTTTAAATATAGTTGAATATTGTTTACTATATTCTACATCTAAATTGAAATTAGCATTTTCTATAACAAGATTTTTTATATCATCATAACCTAAAATAGAAAATAATGTTGTATTTTTACAAAATTCATTTATATGATTAGCTATAGCAAAACTTCCACCTAAATATTTTTCATTTTTTAAAAATCTAGTTGAATATCCTACATCTTTTGACATAAGACCTTGAACAGAACAAAATATATATTCATCAATAATAATATCACCAATAACTAATACTTTTAAATCTTTCATTTTTTCTATATAATTATTAATATCATTAATAGAAAATTTCTTTTTAAAATCTTTAATATAAGATTTAACTTCATCAGACAATGAATTAAAATTATTATTTATAAGTTTTGTAGAACTAAAAACATAACCATTTGTATATTTGATTTCCCCACCAAATTTTTTAACAAGTTCAGCTTCTTCACAAATTTTTCCAGTTATATCTTCAGAATGATTTTCGTACTCTTTTCCTTTAACATAAAAATTAGGTTGAACACACTCTATAATATCTTTAGCTGTATATTCTTTAGATAATAAAACATAGTCTATATACTCAATAGCAGTTAAAAAACTTATTCTTAAATCATTATTAAAAAATGGTCTATCTGGACCTTTTCTAACAAATTCTTCTGAAGTTATGGAAACAACTAATATATCACCAAGTTTTTTAGCTTCTTTAAAATGAATTATATGTCCAGGGTGTAATAAATCAAAAACTCCATGACATAATACAACTTTTTTATTTCCAAAACCCTTTTTAATTTTTTTAAATTCATCTTGTGTAACAAATTTAGACATAATAATTACCCCTTTTTAATATAATATTTAAACTAACTTTATAAATAATTTTCTAATAAATAATCTACAATATAAGCTCTATTTTTATTTATTTCTATAGCTAAAATATCAAGTTTTTTTATTTTCATTTTTTAAATTAATAATTATTTGAGTTTTATTGTTATCAATATTTTTTAATTTTTCTTTTAACAACATTGATTTTCCACTTAAATTTTCATTTTTATTTTCATTTTTAGTATTTTTTAAATTTATAGCTTTTTCAAATCTATTTAACAAAATAATCACTCCTTATAAAATATTTTTATTTTTTAGTTCTTGTAATATATCTTTGTAAATTTTATATTGTTTTGAATTTTTATGTAATATGTTAATGGGTAAATGTTCAAGTTCTATTTTTTTAATTTTTATGATATTAAAAATTAAATTTTCAAGAGTTATTTTATTTAAACTTCAATTTTTTATACAAAAATCAATTAATTCATTAGATAATTTTATCCTTTTATCAATGTTATTTAAAATTAGTGTATTAATATTGTTTTCTTTACCTAAATTTTTTCGTATATTATTCCAAAGGGCTATGAAAAGTTCTACCCTTGAATACCATTTAATGAAACATATGATAATAAAATTATTTCATCTGCTATATAAAAGATATTTTGATTTGTTAAACTAAAACTTGGATTATTATCTATAATAATATAGTCATATTTATTAAATTTACTTTCATTTTCTTCAAAATATATTTTTAAAATACTTTATCTAGCTGTATAAGAAAATATTTTTAATTCCATTTCATATAAAATAAGGTCTGAAGTAATTAAATCTAAATTAGGGAATTGTTTTATAGGACTTTTTATTATTACATTTTCTAAATTAATATTGTTTTCAAAAATATCTTTGATAGTAAAATTTTGTTGTGTAATATCTATACCAACATTAAAAGTTAAATTTGATTATGGGTCAATATAAATTAATAATACTTTTTTGTTTTCTGATAATAAACCACCTATATCAAAAACAAAATTACTTTTACCTATACTATCTTTTAAAGTAGCAATAGTAATAACTTTTAAACGAACTCACACTCATTACATTGAAATTATAAAAAGTATATCAAATTTAATTTATTTTTTCAATTAAAATATAAATTTATATTAAATTTAATTTATATATTTATATTATTTTTATATTAAATAATATAATATATTATTTAAATGTTAAGTTGTAACGGTTTTGTAACGATTTTGTAACGGTTTTTGGGCTATTTGTAACGGTTTTTTTTAAGTTGTAACGGTTTTGTAACGGTTTTAAAAATAAAAAATCCCTAAAATTCAAGATTTTTTGATATTTATGATAATTTTTTTTTAAATTTGCAAAAAAAATTTTTTAAAATTTGTAAAACTTAATTTTTAGTGTTTTTTAAAATAAAAAGTTTTAAAAATACTCTAAAAACCGTTACAAAAATTTATAATTATGCTATAAGCCTTGATTTTCAAGGGTTTAAAGGTTTTTTATTAAATAAAAAAAAAGTGTTACACTTTTAAAAAAATTAACAAAAATTATATTAAAAACCCTTGAATTTTCAAGGGTTTAAAGGGTTTTTATTGATAATAAAAAACCGTTACAAAAAACCGTTACAAAACCGTTACAACCTAAGAAAAAAAATTTTACACATTAATTATTTATATTTTAAAAATAAAATTTTAATAAAAAATTAAATATTTACTTTTCTTGACGTAGAATAAACTTTAAAGTATAATAATTATGTTATAATTAATTAAATTGAATAAAAGAAAATAACTTTTTATTATAAAATTTATTTTCAAACAATAAAAAAAGCAATGAAAAACAATTCATTACTTTTTTAGTTTATAATATATATAGCTTTGATTTAGATTATTTTCTGCTTTTATCTATTTCAAAGCTTTTTATTTTACAAAAAAATATTTCATATATATTCTCCTATACATTATTGATTAAATGTATTAATAGCTTCTTTTTCTGCTTATTCACCTTCTTCGATACTTTCCACAATATCTTTATGAATAAATCTTTTATAAACATTTTTACAATTTCTAATAAGTTTTATTTCATATCCTTTTCTTTTCATATCTTTAAAAAATGAGTTTCTACCAACAGTTTGGTAACCACATTCCATTAAATATTTTACATAAAACTTTAAATAAATATCTTGAGGTGAGTAATCTTGGAAAGTGTATTTATATTCTTCTATAAATTCTATTAAGTTATCATTATCTCTTTTATATTCTTCTATAGCATCTTGCACGACTTTTGGTAATATAAATTCCCCATTATAAATAAGTCGTTGCAAATGCCCAATAGAAAGACATATAATATATTCAGTTACTTCTTTAGTTTTTAATAGTTTTAAAATATTTAAATTTTTAGATTTTCCTTTAAATTTTGCATTAAAAGGTACAATTATTTGTCTACGTCCCATACCATCAGTTTTATCACTCATTCTAGGTATTTCATTACAAGATACATACATTTTACAATATGGAATAAATTCAATAGCATTTTCATATAAAGCCCTTGCTGTTATAGTTTCACCAGAAACAATTCTTTTTAATGTACCAACATTTTTTAAATAAGTATTGTCTTCATCATCAGAAATATTTAAAAGTTTATTTCGTAGATGAATTAATTCATTTTTGTCGCTTAGGTCACTTAACTGTTTGTGTGAAACATTAATACGTTTAAATTCAGGCATATCCCTTTCTAAAATATATTCTATTAGTTTAAAGTATGTACTTTTACCATTACTACCATCACCTGTTAAAAAGAAAGTATTAGCTATTTTATTTTCTTGATACATAGTAAAGCCTATAACTTGAATTAATAATTCAGCTAAATCTTTATCATCACAAGCTAAATCTTTAAAAAACTTAATTACAATAGAACGTACATTATTATCATTTAAAATATCAGGGTTAAAATTATGAGGGATTTTATTTATAGTAACAATGTCTTGTTGTTCACCTTCTTCAAGAGATAATATTTTAAAATTTTTATCTTTTAGATAAATAAAACAGTTGTTAAATAAAATATAATCATTACCATTACAAATTTTCATTTTAGCCAAAATACTAATATATTCATAAATTTCAGCTCTAAAGTTTTTCCTTGAATTATAAAATTCTCTTATCATAATACTATTAATTTTTTTATCAGTTAAAGCAGGGTAATATTTTTGTGTACTATCATAAAAATGTAAATCCCCATTAATTCTAACAATACCATATTTAGCAATTAAATAACTTGAAAGTTGTTCTAAATCAATTTCTTTAGAAATGTTAATTTTATTATTTTTAGTTTCAAAATAGAACCCAAAGCCAAAATCTTTTTTATTATCAAAATTTCTTTCAATAAAATTTTGTATACTATCTTCTAAAGCTTTAGTATTGTCTATGTAGTATTGAAGTTCTTTATCTTTTGTAAAAATTTTTGTGCCACATATATCTACTTTAAAAAAGTCTTTTAAACTATTTTTAAACTTATTATTTAGTTCAGTAAATAAATAAGGTATATAATAATATTCATTTGCATAACAAACATTATTTATAGTAGACATAGAGTTTTCAATTAATAAATTGCATAAATTTTCACAGTCGTTTTCATTGACTACTAAAATAGCATTAATTTTAATAGAAATCAATTTTTCTAGTAAATCATTATTGTTTACTAAAAAAACTAATTTACTTTTATTGTCTTTAGGTTTTTCATTAAATATATTGTCTAAAATTAATTTATTTAATGAAAGACTTATTTTGTCTACCATTAAATTCCCCCTTTCATTCTTCTAATAAAATATCTTCAGCTTTAACTTCTAAAGCCTTAGTAACTTTAATAGCAGTTTCTAAAGACATATCTTTACCATTTCTAATATTAGATAGAGTTTTAATGCTAATATTAGCTTTTTTTTTAAAGTCTTCAAATGTCATAGATTTGTTTACAAGAATTATACTAATTTTGTTAATGTCTAGTTTCATAAAAAAACACTCCTTTATAAAATATGGTTATAAAAGAATTTTAAAATATAAGAAAGTTATTGTCAATATATAATAAGTTATATTTATATCTTAATATAGTTATATATAAGAAAACTATACATTTATAGTAATAATTTATATTTATAATAAATATTAAATATAAACTTAAAATTAATATTAAAAATATAAAAATAAATATATATTTATAAGCTATAATGCCAAGAGTTTTATCAAGTAGATTTCCTATTGTAGTATATAAATAAACATCTGGAAAATAAGCACATAGAGATATTATTCCAGCTGCTGTTCCAGTAAATAGTTGGTTTAAAGCTGGTAAAGGGGGAATGACCATCAAATTGTTATAAATTTAGAAAATTAAATCTATTGTATTTATCCTAAAAAATATGCTCAACTTAACTTATAATTATATTTTTGATAAATTTATATTAAAGTGTCAAACATAGGTTACACTTAAAAGATTTTTTAACAAAGATAAGAATAAATAAATATTATCTTATCTTTGTTTTTGTATTAATATAGTAAATTTATATATTTTAAAATGTAAATAAATATTATTCTACTACTTGGTTAGGTGATTTAAATCTTAAACAAGTTTTTATATAATTATTTGATTTTAATTGATATTTAGCTAGTTGTTTTCGTCTATCTGTCAAATCAAACATTTTTAAATGTTTATAAAATCTTTCACTATCCTGCCTATGTTTGCGTTCAACT